>SMTZ1_10007773_pt1 | contig 10726 bp, 5 predicted proteins | sample DeeMarSWOR136_30_FD_25667 | JGI IMG/M metagenome (IMG submission 25667) | reverse complement strand
TCCATGAACTTCCATGATTGATTCCCGCATATCATTCAATCTTTCTCTAAACAGCTTCATATCTGAACCAGTAATATGATCGGGCTTTTTCTGTATATCAGATATGTTGTCCTCAAACTGGTGTGCCTGATCGGCAAAAAATTTCAAAGCTAATAAACTGGCATTGCCTTTGATCAGGTGCATCGAGCGGTATATCTTTTCTAAAAGAAAATGGTAATTATTTTTATCATGCTCCAGATCCAATATACCCTCTATATAATCAAGCTCGCGCTGTACATTATCAATAAACTCCTTCAACATTTCCGGTTCCACATGGAGAATACTTAACATCCAATCCATCTTCCGATTGGTTCGCTTCTCCGACTCAGCCAACTTTTTTTCAAGTAAGACTTGCTCGGTAACATCACGAACGGTCGCCATTAACTCAACAATCTTACCTTTAACTCCGCGAATACGGTTGAATTTAATTGTCAGGTACTTCGTCCGTTTTCCACCATCAAATCGCACTTCAAGCTGGTTGACCGGATTCAATTCATCCAGCATGTACTCATCAACATCCTCCTTAAACATAAGAGTGAGATAGCGCTGTAAAAGGGAGAGATCCTCATCATTGACACCTTCTTTTAATAGCTCAAAAAAGTTCAGGTGACCCAAATTTTTTCGCTCAAAAATATGCTCCAATATCAGGGCATATTGCGATCCCACAATATATTTACGATCGAGTAAAAATAACCCTTCATTTACATTAAAAAGAATATTATCCGTCTCCTTCTTTGCAGCTTCCAGAGCATTTGTCTTTTTATGTAAGGCTTTTGTCCGCTCTGCTACTTTCTGTTCGAGTTCCTGGTTCCGACGGCGAATAAATGCCGTGCGCTGCCGGTGCAGGAGGTAGACGCTGCCGGTAATCGTAAATAACACCAGCAGCCGGAACCAAAGGGTTACCCAGAACGGGGGAGTGATGATAACCTTAATATACGCCCCCTCTTCATTCCACATTCCATCACTGTTTGAGGCCTTTACCCGAAAAATATATTCACCCGGATCTATATTGGTATAAGTGGCAGTGTTTCCTGTACCGACATAATTCCACTTTTTTTCAAATCCTTCCAGAATATATGCATATTGGTTTTTTAAGGGATTGGCATAATGAAAGGCTGCAAATTCAAAAGTGAACACATCATCTTTATAGGATAAAGTGATTTCATCACTCTGGGTAACAGATTTCTTTAAAATTATTCTCTCATCGAACTTTTCTCCGATGGGCACGGGTTCATTAAAAATTTTAAAATTTGTTATGGCTACCCGTGGTTTATAGGGATTATCTTCAATTTCTTCAGGATAGAAAGAATTAAACCCATTAATTCCGCCAAAAATCAATTCTCCCGTTTTACTTTTACAATAGGCATTATAATTGAACTGCTTACTTTGTATTCCATCAGAAATATCGTATTTCCTGAAATTGGGCTTTTCAGGATTGTTAACCGCTTCAAAAAACTTTATTAAACCTGATGAAGAACTACTTAACCATAAATTCCCTTTTCGATCCTCTAGTATTCCATAAACTGTATGCAATAATATTCCATTCGCCCCTTTGTGGTTAATGATATTATTATTTTCCTTTTCCACCCAAAACAATCCATTCTGCCCACCAAACCAAAGATTTCCCCTGCTATCTTCATATATCGCTAATATTGACTCGGTAAACAGATCATCATGAAAATGACTTATATTGTAATCTTTATCAAGTATAAATAAACCATTCCGAAATGTTCCCAACCATAAATTACTTTGACTATCTTTGTAAATTACCCGTACATCATTCAAATTTTTATATTTACTGCCCTTGCTACTATTGAAATGAATAAAACGATTTTGCTTTATCCGAAACAGATCGAGCCCCTTGCTGGTACCAATCCACAAATCATTATCAGAATCAAGCAGTAATGAATAGATATTATTATCAATTAAACTATTCTGGTCCCGGGGATTATGCATATAATGAGTGAATGTATTGGTTTTAACATTAAATCTTTCCAAACCCCCTTGATAGGTTCCTATCCATAAATTTCCCTGATCATCGATGACGATTGCTTTCACATTGTTACTGCTTATGGTTCTACTATTATTTGGATCATGCTTATAATAGGAAAATTTACTGGTTTTCCGATCAAAATAATTTATACCCCCATTTTCAGTCCCAATCCATAAATTCCCCTTCTTGTCTTCAGCAAATGAAAAAATGATTTGGTCATTTAAATAGTAAAGGTTATTCTTCTGAGCTGGGTAGTGCACAAATCCCTTCTGTTTGAGATTTACACTATTCACACCTCCCGCATAAGTACCAATCCACATCACTTCATTGGTGTCAATGTAAATATCATAGATTGAATTATTGCTCAAAATAGAAAAATCATGATCGATGTGAGCGTAACGATAAAATACATTCACGGTTTTGTCTTTTAGATATAAACCACTTCTGGTACCAAACCAGAGGTTTCCTGCTTTATCTTCAATGATAGCTCGTATACGAGAACTTCTTTCATGATCCTCATCAATCATTAAATTGGTGAAGCTTGAGTCACTATAATTATAAAGGTTTAAACCGGAATCATCCGTTCCTATCCACAGATTGCCTAAACGATCTTGATAGACAGTATTGATGCAGTTACCGCTGATTGATTTCACATTTCGGGGATCGTTTCTAAATCGTAAAAATTTCTGGTTTTTCCGATTGAATAAATATAATCCATCGTCTCTGGTACCTATCCATAAGTTCAACTTTGAATCTTCATAAATACATAATATTCTATTGTTTTTAGGACTTTTTGAATATTTCCAATAATTGACCACTTGATGGGTTTTTGAATCCAGGCAAAATAAGGTATCAGAGGAACAGGTCCATAAAAACCCATTGGTGTCTTCCAGTAATGCCACAGAATAATTGAAAGGAGTTTTACCATTATTATATTTGCATTCAATGAAAGCATCTTTGTCCTGATCGTAAATATTTAGTCCACATCCTTCCAAACCAATCCACAAATCACCATGACTGTCTACCAATAGATTTTTAACTAAATTTTCTCTGATGCTCGTTGAATCCAGAGGATCATGTTTATATACCGTAATATTTTTACCATCGTATTTATTAAGACCTTCATTCGTTCCAAACCACATAAATCCTTTATTATCCTGACAGATGGCATTCACCTTATTATGTGAGAGTCCGTCATTTATGGTAAGATAGTTAAATCGAAACTGGGCCTGGATATTTGATCTCTCCGGGGTTATTTGAGCACCAAAAGCAACATTTACCAGAAGTAACAGACATAGCTTCTTCATTGTTACTCCCCTCTTTTATATACTACTTTTGTTCTGTCTTACATCTCTCAGCCGGTGAGCACGATAAAAATAATTTTAACTTCAGTGATCACCTTTATTCTAATGTATATTCGGAATCATCAGGGAAAATATGAATGATTATTTGAGGTAATAGAATGACCTCAAAAATTTTTGAACCATTTCCCTTTCGAATTGTAACAATTAAGTTAAAGCAGCTGATTATTTTTTAGGTTCATCATAAAAATGGATACTTAATAATTAAGACATAAGGATTTATTCTTTTACCGGCGAAATTCTGTTTGAGTCCGGCAGGTGCCGGACGAGTTTATTTCGCCGGAGGACTTTTTGGCTACTTTTTGGTCCTTCAAAAAGTAGCAATAAAATAATTTTTGTAGAGAGAACGAAATAGTTGTTTTGATAATTAACCTATATGAAAAAAGGAATTCTAGATAATTATTATTGTGAAGGTACTCATTATTGTAAAGAACCCTTTTTTATTTAATAGAGACAAAGTGAAGAAGAAATACCTTTTCCGAATATTTTCTTGATTTGAGACGGTATTTCCATTATATTTTGCCTCCCAAAATGAGAGGGGAAAAAACCGATGGCCAAAGTAAAAGAAAAGAAACCGGTACAGAAACAACACTTTCGTTTTCCATTAACCAGAACAAATTTTATGATCATAGGTTTTGGTGTGTTACTTTTGGTTATTGGTTACATCTTCATGGCCATACCGGATGATCCTGATGCTTTTTTAACCCGGACACTCTCTCCTATTATTTTGGTTTTTGCTTACCTGATTGTGATACCTATCGGTTTATTTTATCGGGAGAAGAAGGAAAAAAGATAAGTAGTTTTGCCTGCTAAGTGATAGTGTGAGGGGCGCTTAGCTCAGCTGGTTTAGAGCGTCCCGACACCGGACGTGTCGGGAAGGTCACTAATAAGCCTGGCCAGACCGTCTGAAGCCAGATAAGACGAACAGGTAAAGTAACATTATTGGGCGCTTAGCTCAGCTGGTTTAGAGCGCTGCCCTTACAAGGCAGAGGTCACTGGTTCGACTCCAGTAGCGCCCACCAATACTACAAGATAAAAGATTAAAGAAAAAAGACAAAAACTGTTGATTGTCATTTAGCCTTCCTTAGTCACACACTCAAAGGATTTGAGCACAAGGATGTGTGTATCAGCAAAGGAATTTAATACTTTTAAATTCATGTTTGGGAGTCGGGGTTGGGAGAAGCACAAAAATACTGCCTTTATATTCTTCGTAGTATTTTATCTATGAAACTGTATATTGGGCAAACCAACAATTTTAATCGCCGGTTTTTAGAGCATGAAATGGGGAAACATCCCGCTACTCGAAACAGGGGCCCTTGGGAAGTTTTATATATTATCCCTTTCCAAAATAGAAAAGAAGCGATTACCCTGGAAAGAAAGTTAAAGAATATGAAACGCCCGGATCGTATTTTAAAATATGCGCAAAAGTTGGTTTAAAGTGCCCCAACACTGGATACAAGGCGGAGGTCATCCCGACACATCCAGTGTCGGGATAGCGCCCACAATCATAACTTCAATAAAAACAATAGGAGAAGTCCGAGAAAATTTAGGCTTTTTATTTGGCGAGGGTCAAATCTGGACAATTTGGGACATCCCTCACTTAAATTCCTTTAAGTGTGGGATTGCACACTCTCCTCTCTAAAAAGTGAGCTAAGTTATTGTAAAATATGGATTGGGAAAGCAAACACCTCCGCATTACTAATCAAGAGTGCCCGGTTGAATTAGCTAGTGACTATTTCAAAACAAAGTAACAAAAGCATTTAAATAAAGGGTTTATTTTGAAGGCTTCATTTTCAGCAGTTAGAACTGACCCACCCCTTGCTCCCCTCCCTTATATAAGGGAGGGGAGAAGCCCTATTTATAGGGCTTGGGGAGGGTTACCGGAAACAGCCTGTTAAGAGAAATAGATAGAATTATAAAAATTCATTTTTAACCGGACACCTCTTCCTTACTAAGACGGAGGTGTTTGTTTTAAGTCCAGTAATACCCATCATTCCAAAAGACTAATTAATAAAAATTCTTCTAAAGTGACCTAAGAGAATAGCCCAAGAAACAGATACCAGTTACAAAGTATGAATCTGTTCTATCCCGCTTGACAAATTCCCATAATTTTGTAAATTAGTCTTAACAGAGGGCTAAAAGTGATCGGTAAAATTGTTTCGCACTACAAAATCTTAGAAAAACTCGGTGCTGGGGGAATGGGCGAGGTATACAAAGCCGAGGATCTCAAACTAAAACGTGCTGTGGCCCTGAAATTCCTGCCAGTTCATCTTGTTGAAGATTCGCATGCCAAAGAACGATTTATTCACGAAGCACAGGCTACCGCCGCATTACAACACCCAAATATCGCTATCATCTACGATTTTATCGAAAGCACAGACGAAATGGTCATCGTTATGGAATACCTTGAGGGAGAAACAGTTGCGCAAAAAATCAAATTGCAAAAGGCAAATCTCAAACAGATTTTGGATTGGACGATAGGGATCGCCAGCGGATTGGCAGCAGCGCAGGAGAAGGGCATCACTCACCGCGATATTAAACCAGAGAATATCATAATCACCAGTGCCGGAGTAACAAAGATTATGGACTTCGGAGTGGCGAAATTGCGTGGAACACCAACCCTCACAGAATCAGGCGCCCGGATCGGGACAGTAGACTATGCTGCACCAGAGCTGGTTATGGGCGGTAAGAGCGATCATCGCAGCGATATTTTTTCACTCGGTGTGGTGCTATACGAGCTGATGACGGGCCAACGACCATTCCAGGGCGACCATGACGCGGCCGTGGTCTACGCCATTGTTAATGAAGCGCCTAAACCCCTGACACATTTTCGTAAAGATATTTCACTAGATCTGGAACGTTTGGTCATGAAGATGCTGGAGAAGAAAAAAGACAAACGTTATCCATCTTTCGATGAACTATTAGCTGATCTGCAAGAGTTAAAGAGAAACATGACTACAATTCCAGTTAGTGAAAGAAAGACAGAAAAGAGCAAACAGCAAAAGCCCAAATTACAATGGTATAAAAAGGAATTCTACTATGGGAAAATCAAAGAACTGTTGACCAGGACAAAGATCACGGGAAGAAATAGATTCTATATATACGGTGGCGTTGTTATTCTCTTGATTTTGCTTATTTGGGCAAAGCTCCACTGGTTCACAATAAGTACTGAGACAATAGATTCGATTGCGGTGTTACCCATGGATAATCTCTCTGGTGATCCGGCCGAGGAGTACTTTGCCGATGGTATGACCGACGCACTGATTTCCAACCTGGCCAAGATCGGTGCGCTGAAGGTCATTTCACGAACATCGGTAATGGCGTACAAGCACACTGATAAGTCACTGCCAGATATTGCGCAGGAATTGAAGGTAGACGCGATAGTAGAAGGTTCAGTGCTGCGTGCAGGATCTGGAATACGGATTACAGCTCAATTGATTGAAGCGGCAACCGACCGACATCTATGGGCCGAAAGCTATGAGCGCGACCTGCGCGATGTCCTGGCATTGCAGAGCGAAGTGGCACAGGCAATTGTCCAGGAGATTAAGTTAAAGCTGACGCCGCAGGAGCAGGTGCGACTTGTAAGCGCCCACTCGGTTAACCCCGAGGCCTACGAAGCCTATCTCAAAGGACGTTACTTCTGGGATAAACATTCAGAAGATGGTCTTCGGAAAAGCATTAAGTATTTCGAGGAAGCCATTGAAAAGGATCCTGCATACGCCAATGCGTATGCGGGACTGGCCGAATCCTACATAATGCTTGGAGCTCCCGGGATAGAGGTATTGCCTCCGAGGGAAATCATGCCAAAAGCGAGGGCCGCAGCAATTCAGGCATTGAAGCTGGATGATCTGTTGGCCGAAGCCTACACTACGCTGGGATGTGTGAAACTCATCTATGATTGGGATTGGGCTGGCGCCGAGAGAGAATTCAAGCGAGCCATCGAGCTCAACTCAAGCTACGCAATGGCCCACTTCTATTATTCTGCCTTTTTTACAATGATGGGTCGTCATGAAGAATCCATTGCAGCGATCAAACGAGCTCTGGAATTGGATCCCCTCTCGCTTTCCATCAATGTGGTTTTGGGTAACCAGTTTTACCATGCACGCCAGTACGACCAGGCGATAGAACACCATCTAAATATGCTGGAGATGAATCCAAACAACTGGCACGCTCGCTGGAGTCTCGGATTGGCCTATACACAAAAAAGGATGTTTATAAAAGCCATCGTAGAGCTTGAAAAGGCAGTAACACTTTCGGAGAGAAATACTTTTGTGCTTGCAACGCTCGGATGGTTGTATGGCCTTGCTGGTAGAAAAGATGAGGTAATGAATATACTTGATGAGGTGATGGAGCGAACGAAACAGAGGTATGTCGCCCCATATGCTATCGCGATAATACATATCGGCCTTGGTAACAAGGATCAGGCATTCCAATGGTTGGAAAAGGCCTGTCAGGAGCGCTCGGCTACTATAACCTGGCTTGCAGTAGATGCAATACTCGACAGCCTTCGTTCGGATCCGCGGTTCACTGAACTGCTGAAGAAGATGGGATTAGCGAAGTAACGTGAAGGTGCCGCCGGGTGTAGGGTGTTATGATTATAGAAAATTTTTATAAGACCCAGAATAGGAAGTAAAATAGAACTTCACAAAACGCAATATTATAGGATTATTTTTTTTTAAAAAAGATTATAAATATCCCGTCAGGGATAAAATAGTTATAGCACATGAATTGATTCCCCAATAACAAAGTCCCGTAGGGACGAAATAGAAAAACTTATGGCCAATACATTCGCACAAATATACATACATTTCGTATTTGCAGTTCAAGATAGGGTTTCTCTTATTCGATGTGAATGGAAAGATGAGTTATACAAATATATCACTGGTATCGTTCAAAATAATAAACATAAATTGATATCGATAAATGGCGTACCGAATCATATTCATGTTTTTATCGGTTATAAACCTCATCAATTGATACGCGATTTACTTCAGGATATAAAGGGTTCATCATCGAAGTGGATTAATAAGAAAGGTTTTTTAAAAGGAAAATTTAAATGGCAAGAAGGATACGGAGCTTTTTCATATTCACATTCACAAATAGATAGTGTAGTAAAGTACATAATGAATCAGGAAAAACATCATAAAAAGAAGACATTTCGGGAAGAATACAGCGAATTGTTGAAGAGATTTAACATACCATACGATGAGAAATATGTTTTAAAGGATGTTGGATAAATATATCGTCCCTACAGGACTATAATTTTTTGAATACTGATTATGCTATAAACATGTAGTCCCTAACGGGACAAATTCTGAATTCCATAATATGGATCAGAAAACTCAATTGAACAAAACAATGGTTAACATTTGGTTATTGTAGAGGTATAGCTAAATTAGAATTGTTTATTGTCTTCCCCCCTTTCTAGAGACTGAAAATGTGTCAATATAGGGAAAAAAAGAGAAACTGGTCTTTTGTAACGACTTGATTATAAAGAGGTTACAAAACAGGAGGAAAATGAGGTAAATAGAGTTATTATAACTTCTTTAATATCAATAAGTTCTAAGTTTTTTGAAATCCACGACGTAAAAATCTAAAGGGAGTGAGAAAAAATAAATTGATAATCTGTTACTTTAAGAGGTTATAAAAATCAAAAAATCAAAAGATTGAGTAATTTTATTTAATTTTTCTCACCCCCTGAAGGAGGATTAGAATGCGACAACAAAACTGGCTCTTTACAGCCGTTGCCATTCTGCTGGGGTTGCTCATTGGCTGCAAGCCTTCCCCTGCACCTCAGACGGAAGTAAATAAAGCTGTTGTACACCGCTTCAATGAAGCATTGAACAATGGAAACTTTGATCTATTTGATGAGCTGCTGACACCGGATTTCGTTCGACACTGTCAGGCCAGCGGAGATCAACAGATCAACAGTCCGGAGGAGTACAAACGGTTTAATGAACAGTGGGTAACAACTTTTCCGGATTTACACACAACATCCCATTTCCTCGTTGCTGAAGGTGATATGGTTGCTGCATACGCAACGACCACTGGTACACAGACGGAATCAATGGGATCTTTTCCAGCTACAGGTAAAAAGATGGAGAGCGACTTTCTTAGTATTTTTCGATTGGAAGAGGGGAAAATCGCTGAACTGTGGGTTGAGTGGGATAATCTCGCCATACTGACACAGCTTGGTCACTTTCCACCACCTGTAAAAGGGGAAGATTAATCGTCTGTTAAGTATGTAAGACGTGAAACGTAAAACGTAAAATGTAAGATGTAAAGTGGGAGGGTGGTCATTCACCTTGTGCTTTACCTTTTACGTATTACGATTTATATTCTGTAATAATGAAACCATTCGATAAAAATAAGAAAAAATCTCATCTCGATCGCCCGGGACAACTTAAAAAAGCCGTTGCGGATCTGCAGACCCTGAACCGTCTGGCACAGGCAATCAGTTCCACGATGGAAGTGGAAAAAATTTTGGCAATCATCTTACAGGAAACCATAACTCTTACGGCTGCCGAACAGGGTTCCATTCTCTCCCTGGCGACCGAAGGTGAACGCCAGATGCATACACTTTTTAAAGCTGGAGACTTGACAGCTGATCAACAGCTCTCGCGACTGAGTGATCTGGTTGGTGGCTGGGTAATCAAGAATGGCACTTCCCTGATGACGAACAAGATCACAAACGATCCCCGTTTTCGTGAGGCCAGCGATTGGCTCACCAATGTAGCGTCAGTATTGGCAGTACCAATGGTGGTACGCAGCGATATTACCGGTATTATTATTCTGACCAAGGCCTCGAAATTCACCCAGAGTGATTTAGAGCTGATGGCCATTGTCGCAAACCAGTGTGGACAATTTCTCGAAAATGCTAAAAGCTATCAGCAAATTTACCGGGAAAACCTGCAACTTCGCCGCAAAATCGAACAACGCTATGATTTTCACGGTCTCATTGGCAGCAGTCCGGCGATGAGTAAAGTCTTCCAGTTGTTGGAGCGTATCATCCCTGGCGAGACACGAATTTTAATTGAGGGTGAAAGCGGTACGGGTAAAGAGCTCATCGCACACATGATTCATTACAACGGCCCGCGTAAGGAGAAGAAATTCATTCCGGTAGACTGTGGCGCTTTACCGGAAACGCTTTTGGAAAGTGAACTCTTCGGTCATGTAAAAGGCGCTTTCACCGGTGCCACTGCTGACAAGAAAGGTCTGTTTGAAGTCGCTCATCAGGGCACGCTGTTTCTGGACGAGATCACCAACACCAGCTTGAGCTTCCAGGCGAAATTACTTCGTGCCGTTCAGGAAGGTGAAATCAAGCCTGTAGGTG
>SMTZ1_10007771_pt1 | contig 10727 bp, 8 predicted proteins | sample DeeMarSWOR136_30_FD_25667 | JGI IMG/M metagenome (IMG submission 25667) | reverse complement strand
CGAGAAGCACTGTCTGGGAAACCTGGACCGGTGTTTCTTGACGTTCCATCGGACGTCCTGTACATGAAGTGTGACGAGTCCACCTTGGAAGACGGCATCCTACCAGCTGAGAAGTATCGTATGACTCGACCACCGGTAGGCGACCCTGAACTGATTTCAAAGGCTGCAGACATGCTGGTGAGTGCCGCATTTCCACTTGTTCATGCGGGAGGTGGTGTCTTGGCTTCAGACTCAGCTAAAGAACTGATTGAGATTGCCGAACACCTCCAAGCCCCAGTAACAACTTCAGTCGGTGCTCGTGGTGCGATTCCTGAAGACCACCCGCTGTCGCTCGTGCCAGCCAGTTTTGGAGCAATTGGGGCGCAGTGTCAGTCTGACCTGGTTCTGCTTGTGGGAGGAAGATTCGGCGACCTTGACTTCTGGGGGAGAGCCCCAGGATGGGGGGATTGTGCCGAGCAAAGGTTGATACAGATTGATATAGCGCCAGAGATGATTGCCCATAATCGAGTTGTTGACCTCGCGATTGTGGGAGACGCAAAGAGCACTCTGACTGAACTACTCAAGATTGTGAAGAGCAAACCCAAGGCGAAACCGAGGCCTGAAATGGCTGACTGCCGAGAAGCTCAAGACTCATGGCTTACTGACTTCGTAAGCCAGGGCAAGTCAGACCAAGTCCCGATCCACCCGCTGAGAATGGTCCAGGAAGTACGCGATTTCTTCCCAAGAGATGCAATATCCATTGTGGATGGTGGAAACATTGCTGTTTGGTCAATCTACTTGAATAGGGTATACGAACCAAGAAGGTATCTCCAGGCCACAGACTCGGGTCACCTTGGCGTAGGAACCGGTTACGCCATTGGGTCCAAGCTTGCATATCCTGAGAAAGACGTGTATGTAATCTCGGGCGATGGCGCTTTCATGTTCAACATTCAGGAACTAGAAACAGCAAGGAGGCTCAGAACGCCATTCATAGTTATTGTCGCAAATGACAGGGCATATGGCATGATAAAGGCAGGTCAGAAGGGCCTATATGAGGAACGCTACGTAGGCGTCGATTTCGTTGATGTGAGGTATGACAAGCTTGCAGAGGCGATGGGTTGCTTCGGAGCCAGAGTGGAGAGACCTGATGAGATTCGGCCTGCTTTGGAGAAGGCGAAGGACTCAGGACTTCCTGCGGTTCTGGACGTCGTTGTTGACCCGGAGGTCAATCTCGATCCGCCAGATTTCGCATCTGTTGCATCTGTCTGGCTCGAAGGCTGTCAGCTTCCAGGGGAGGACTAGATGAGAGCAGCAGTATATGATGGCGCAAAGGACATCCAAGTTAAGGAGATCCCCGAACCCACCTTGGGCCCAAGCGACGTCATGATCAGGCCGAAGTATGTTGGGATATGTGGCACAGACTTGAGTGCATGGGAGTATGGTATGTACGAAGGAAACTTGGTACTGGGGCATGAGTTTGCAGGTGAGATAGTGGAGGTAGGTGATGAAGTCAGCAATTGGAAGGTGGGCGATAGAGTTGTGCCCAACTCCTTGATTCCATGCGTTACCTGTAGCTATTGCACAAACCATCGACATTCACTCTGTGAGGATATGCAGATGGTTGGGATATCAATGAACGGCGGATTGGCAGACCTTGTAGCACTCCCAGAGACTACACTTCATACTCTGCCAGAAACTGTGGACTTCAAAGCGGGCGCGTTCGTAGAGCCCCTCGCAGTCGCCATCAGAGGGTTCCATCGAGTCGATTTCAGGGAGGGAATGGACGTACTGGTACTTGGTACAGGGCCGATTGGACTGCTTGGCATTCAATATGCCAAGTTCAGGGGCGCCTCGAGGGTCTACGCCTCGGAAAAGCGAGAGCCAAGACTGCAAGCGGCCAAGAGAGTGGGTGCAGATGTTGTGGTGAACCCCGAGAGAGAATCACTCTCACTTAGACTCGAAGAGTTCACGGCCGGAGCTGGAGTAGACCTTGTAGTGGAATGCACAGGTGCGCCTGAACCAACAGCTGAGTCTTTCTCGTTAGCAAGAAGAGGAGGCTCAATTTTGATTCTGGGCATCTCGGAGGAGCCAGTGGAAGCAGACTTCATGACTGGTGTACTAAATGAGCTTACCATTCAGTTCAGCTATCTTGGGTACGCGGAGTTCCCTGAGGCGATTGAGCTCCTCGCTCACGGGCACATTCAAACCCATCAGCTGGTAACAAGAATCATACCACTGGAACGGATTGTGGAGGATGGTTTTGAGGCCTCGACAAGAAGTGATTCATCTGATGTCAAGGTCCTTGTAGAGATATGAAAGGAGGTAGGTAAAATGAGCAAGAGAGTCGAACTTGGAAGTGACGAGTATCTAGAGAGTTTCAAGAAGAGTCTAAACGAGGACGAGGACTACGCCAAACTCGCCTCCTCTGTTGTTGACTCATACACGCTAGTGCTTCAGGCGGAGCCAGACAAAGGAGTCGATGATACGCTTGTAGTGGGTTTTGAGATCAAAGAAGGCAGGATGACGGATATCTGGCTAGGCGAAAGGGAAACATCATACATACTTAGCGCGCCTTATCGGGTATGGGTTGACATTCTGCTGGGGAACATAGGTGCGAATAGGGCGTTCATCACTCGTAAGCTAAAGATAAAGGGAAACATGCCCAGGTTGCTAAAGACGGCTAAGGCAACAGACCGGCTTGTCGAGATACTCAGAGAGATGCCTACTAGGTTCCATGGCGAGTATGAGAAACAATCGTTTGGATGAATCTCGATAAGTAGGACTTAAGCAGTGCTCTGTATACATTACACTCGATGACAGTGGAGTGGTTCTTTGGCCGAGATCGCCCTCTAATCATGGCACATCGTGGTGATGCTAGCCGGGCTCCTGAGAACACTATTGAGGCCATGAAGGGGGCTTTGGAGATTGGTGTGGACTCTCTTGAAACAGACGTTAGGCTCACTAAGGACGGCCATCTAATCCTCTTTCATGATGACGACCTGAGAAGAACCACAGGTAAGGAGAGCAAAGTGAGAGAGCTAACCCTAGACGAACTCCGCCACATGGATTTGGGTCATTCATTCTCACCAAATGGGACTGACTTTCCATTCAGAGGCAAAGGACTTCGCGTGGTGACAGTTCGGGAGGCGTTTGAAGAGTTTCCCGATACCAGATTCAACATTGACATGAAAGACGATGACAAAGCGGCCCCGGTAGAACTAGCTGAGGCAATCAGAGATTATCAGCGTCAAGATTCTGTGGTTGTTGCTTCCTTCATCCCTGAAACTCTGGAGAGATTCCGTGAAATCATGCCTTCCGTTCCGACATCTGCTCATCCACGTGAAGTTCGGAGGTTCCTCATAGGAACAAAGCTTCGGGCAATAGGGCTGCTTTGCAGAAGCGTTGCATACAGAGCTTTTCAAATCCCTGTCAAGTTGGGCAGTATTACCGTACTGAGCCGACGTTTTGTGGAACAAGCACACAAACGAAACCTAGCAGTCCATGTCTGGACAATAAACGACAGTGAAACGATGGAATGGCTGATTGACCTTGGCGTTGATGGCATATTCACGGATGAGGCGGCTCTCATGCGCCAGTTGTTAAGTGAGAGAGGTCTGTTGTGACTCGATCTTTCTCATGTTGACGAGCGTTAACAGTCAAAGGTGCAGAGAATCACTAGCTACGGGAGAGGCAGAATAGCTTAATATGCTCCCTAAGGAGGATTGTCATCGAAGTCGCTCGAAACTCACTCGTGTGAGTACCGGGCATGTAGATGACCGTGTTGGTGAACTATCGAATGACCTGTCCAGAATACGACGCTAAGAATGGCAAATGCGGGGTTGATGGTTTCAAATTCTACACCGGAATGCAAAAGCCTTGCGAAACTCCGGGGATAACCAAAGAGAAGTGTCCTAGGTTCGCAATGTCCTAGGCGCAGACTCACTTGAAGCCCTTGTTATAGGGATGAACCCCAGCTGGGCTGAACCATATCCCGGTATCTTCCTGGAGTTGAGCAAGAGTTATCTGTTTCCACACGGGAGGCGTGTGGTAGGCGCCAAACGATGGTCAAGGCATACATACTGATCAAGGCGGCGAGTGGAAAGGAGGATTTCGTGCTAAAGGAACTACTCAAGCTGTCTGTCACTGAGGAGGCACACAAAGTGTTCGGACCTTTTGACATTGTGTTGGAGATCACCGCGCGAGACGTAGAGGCTGTTGTTGACATCCTGCTCACCAAGATCAGAACAATAGATGGACTCACAGACACTCAGACGCTTCTAGTAATTGATGCCTAGGTTGCTACTTAATGAGTGAAAGCAGTAACCGAGAATCTCGCGAGCTGGGTCTGTCCGAATATCTGTTAAAAAGGAGTGAGCAAAATGGTCCTTGTAGCCAACGCAACAGGAGGCGCCAATGATTTCACGAAAAGGCCTATCAAGGAAACCCTTCATGCTGATGCTTGAGGATGAGTCGGGCGAGATATCACCAGTCGTGCTTGATGCGGGGCTAGCAAGCTCAGACAAGGCGATCATCGTCCTCGATGAAATCAATGACACAACTTGGGTGTTCATCGGAAGAGCTGTGGACATGCCTACAAGAATGCATGCCCTTAGGCTAGCGAAAAGTCTTCGGAAGTCAGGTTACACGATTGGAAACACCAACATTGGGATGGCATCTGCAAACTTGGTAGAGATGTTGGAGAAAGACGACAGCGACCCAGAAATCTCCGCGGAGATTGCTAGATTCAAAGAAATGCTCACCCGAAGGTGGAGGTTTGAAGACAGATTCCTAGCATATGACGCAAGATTTGAGCCAACAGAAGCGAAGGCTCCCGAACCAGTTGCTCCGGCAGAGCTTGCAAAGCCAGAAACGCCCACCGTCGTGGCGACCACTGTTGAACCAGAACTGCCGACTCCCGAGCCAATCGAAGTGACGTCAGATTCGGTGGTCGATCAGAAAACTGCATACCTAATCTACTCCGCCGTCAAGAACTCGAATCTTGTGTACACAGAGCGATTCGAAAGAGATGGCAAGATGGGAGTGAAGATTGAGGCACCAGGAGTCATGGTCATTGAGGCAATCCAAGAGGGAGACAGTCTCATGATTGAACCCGCTGAGTTTGGAGACTCGGATGAAGCCGCGAAGATAAAGTCAGAATACGAGAGTTGGGTCGGCAAGCTGTAGGTCACCCGAGAAGACTCACGAAAGAGAGAAGGCAGCAGATCGCTGCGTTCACTCGCCTATCTATTCTCTATTCCAAGAGCTGTCTATAGTGATACTCGTACTCTGTTCTGAACCCCAGTCCATAATAGAGCGCAAGGGCAGGCTCATTCTGAGATTCAACCTGAAGGTAGACTGTGGTTGCTCCCGATTCGATCCCCCAAGACACAAGTCCACGATTAAGGGAATTGGCTATCCCCTGACGTCGGTGTTCTCTGTCAGTTACAAGACCGAATATCCCCAACCAGCTATTGTCGACAACGCCTACACATACACCGACGATAGTTTCTTTCAAATAAACCGAAGCGAATCTCGTTCTTCCGGGAATACGGTCCAGAATCCCTCGTCGTGCCTGTAAAGAATGATCGTCAATGCCGCCGATCCGGGCATAGGCCGAAAGCCACTCCTCTGTGAGTCGCGAACTGAGGTGGACCTCATGAAGAGATTGCGCGAAGGTCAGCTGACCGAGGGGTGAAGTCTGTACAAATGTCTTCATCTCATATTGGAAACCAGCAACAGCCAAGGCATCATCTAGACCATTAGGACAGCTCACAGCGCTAATCTGAAACCGAGGAATCAGCTCTTTCTCTCGGTAGAAATCGACCACGTGTTGAATCGCCGATTCAAGGGCAAGTGAGGGGTTTCCAAGAGCAAGGACGCTATTGGCACGACGAGTAACTCCAACATCTGCCCGCAGTAGCCAGCCTCCCAACTCTACAACCTCCAAGGCAGGCCAGGCCTTGAATGCCACTTCTTCAATCTCTCTGATTCTTGTATACTGGGGAGAGCGACTATTCAATTCACTATTCACCTTTTAGGCAAGACGTACGACATGTCTTGTCCGCTAGATTGATTTGGCTACTTGTCGTCGAAGCAACCGAAAAGGATGTTGATGGAGCGATGAGTAGACTACGCTGGAACCCGCAACTTGGAGAGTGGGTGATTGTAAGTCCGATGAGAAACGACGGCCCCTTTCAGGAAAGGAAAGATAGATGCCCATTTTGTCCTGGAGGAGAAACAGAGGATGACTGGGATGTTCTCACACTGAAAGATAAGTTCCCTGTTCTCTCTCCAGAATCCGGTGTCGTTCCATTGAACGAGAACGTAGTGATGGATGCCCCAGGATACGGCTTCTGTAAGATCATTCTGCTGTCGAAGGATCATCAGGAGCAAGTTGAGAGTATGGGTGACACGCAACTAGAACGTGTTTTCATGGAGTATCTGGAAGTCTTCAAAGAGCTTGATTCAGCAGCGGGCATCTCATACGTAGTCGAATTCGAGAACAGAGGTGCGGCGTTAGGTATGAACCTTGAACACCCACATGCTCAAGCCTATGCATTGCCTTTCATTCCACCAAGGCTAGCAAGGGAGCTTGAACAGTCGAAGAACTTCTGGGAGAGAGATGAAACATGTCTGGTATGCAAGATGCTTGAGAACGAGTTGAAATCATTGGAATCACGCATCATAACTGAAACTGAACACTTCGTGTCCCTCGTACCGTTCTCGGCCAGACTACCCTATGAGGTGCATATCTATCCAAGAGACCACGTCCCCAGCCTGCTGGAGCTAGAAGACCGCGTCCTAGAGTTGGGTCAAATTATCAGGGACACTATCTTGCGCTACTCCAAGGTTTTTGACGAAGTCTCGTATACTATGGTCCTTCACACACGTCCAAGTTTCGGGGAGCATCCGTACTGGCACTTCCACGTAGAGTTCTACCCAACTCGGGGAAGCCGAGTGCAAATGAAACACCTTGCTGGATTGGAGATTGGCACTGGGATATACACTAATGACACAATCCCAGAGGAGACTGCAAGAGAACTTAGAGAAGCTGTTTAGATGCATTTGAAGGTGAAATGGTCTACAATCCCAAGAGCCTAGCAGAAGAAATGAGTCTAGTTGACACAGCCTGCGTCCAGTCACCTGACTTCAAGGGAGAATCATGAGGTCTTTCGAGATATTCATATTGACCTAGGGACTGCTATCATCATTCAGGATTTGTGAAGTGCGATGGTAGAAGAAGAGATCGAGGCCATCCTAATCAGTGAAACCCACTGGGATCGGGCATGGTATTTACCCTTTGAGCAGTTCAGGCTAAGGCTTGTCACGCTGGTAAACAACCTTCTGGAGATTCTTGAAACCGATAAGGAGTTCCTTTACTTCACATTTGACGGTCAGACAGTGGTCTTGGAAGACTTCCTGGAGGTTGTGCCTGATAAACGAGACCTTCTTCAGAGATTGATTCAAGAAGGCAGAATACTGATTGGACCATGGTACGTGCTTCCAGACGAGTTTCTAATATCAGGCGAATCCATGATTAGGAATCTTCTGACGGGAAGAGCGGTTGCCAGTGAGTTCGGCGACGTAATGAATGTAGGATACATACCTGACCCATTTGGGCATGTAAGTCAGGTTCCCCAGATTCTCTCTCAGTTTGGAATCGATTCGGTAATCTTCGCAAGAGGAACAGGAAATGAAACCGATGAGCTGGGAGCCGAGTTTGTCTGGGAGGCGAGTGATGGAAGCGAGATTCTCGCTCATTGGCTGCCACTTTCATATGGGAATGTAGCAGGTCTTCCAGATGATGTAGACGATGCAGTATCAATCATCGAGCAGGTAATGGAGGATTTGAGACCCCACTCACGTATCGGATTGATGCTATTGATGAATGGCTCTGATCACTTGGAGCCCCAAAGACATGTCCCCGAGGTGATTAGGAAATACAACTCGAAGAACCAGAAGAGCATAGTGATGGGAACACTGCCGATGTTCATCGCGCGCGTTAGAGAGAGGCGTGAACAGCTACAGAGATTCAAGGGTGAATTCCGAAGATCGAAGCATCAGAACCTACTCTCAGGTGTCTATTCAGCGCGAGTCTTTCTAAAACAAGCAAATGAGTCAGCGCAGAACACTCTTGAGCGACGTGTAGAACCATTTTGCACCGTTTCGACTATCCTGGGGAACAGATACCCCGGCCACGAAATCAGACAAGCATGGAAGTATCTTCTGAAGAACCATCCTCACGACGACATATGCGGCTGCAGTATTGATGAAGTTCACGATGATATGATGCAGAGGTACCGATGGATTGGAGAAATAGCAGAATCTCTTACCAACCAAGCCTTGGAGTGCCTTGCTGGCACTTGCTCCAAGACTGAACCAGGCATCATGATTGTTAATCCTACTCCACAGAAGAGGAGTGGAATTGCACTCGTGGACATTCTTCTGTCAGATCTTCGCTTCACACGTTATGGGGAGGTACGACTAGAGAACCCGCTTCTAACTCCGACGACTCCTCTTGAAGCCGCCAAGAACGAGATTCACATTGCCACAGTGAAGCGTTGGGGGCTCGACATGACTCCAATTGGCAAGAGGGAGATTGTGATTGGAAACGAGCGCTTGACTGAATTCGAGTTTGATTTCTCTGCGTTCGCCCTCTTGTTCCCAGCCTTCGAGAAGTTCAAACGACATGTATCAACGACCTATAGAGTGAGAGTCAATTCAAGAAATCAAGTTGTAGAAGTCTGGGGGAGGAAATTCGATGCAGAACCCTTGACTAGTGGGCATATTGTCGTGAAGGACGAGGAAGGCAGGGTAGTTCCATCGGAGATCCTGAGTATTGAATATAGGACAAACCCGAGAGCACACATTGTAGCAGATCCTGAAGACAATGTCACCATCGCAGTCTATGCAGACAATGTGGAAGGTATGGGATTCAAGAGATATGACATAGAGTTGGCTGAGGAGTCTGTTGAGGCACCTCAACCACCGGTCCCTGTTCGATTCTCGAACAATACGTTGGAAAATGAGCTGATCCTTGCTTCTGTTGAGGATAATGGGACAATAACGCTTACCGACAAGAGATCAGGAGAAGTCTACAGGGGACTTCTCGAATTTGATGACACTGAGGATGTTGGCGACTCCTATGACTATTGTCCAGCCGAGAATTCAGTCACGATTCGATCAGCAGGTATAAGGAAACTCAGGACTACGGTCGAGTCCTATTGGCACCAGGCGGAGGACGCAGAGCCAGACACAAAACCTGATCTCGCTGGTCTGGTCGGTAAGCTTCGCATTGATGGAACATTAGTGCTCCCCGAATCTGCAACACCTGACTCAAGAGAGCGTTCGAAGGAGCTCGTGGAGTGCGATTTCTACCATGAATTGACATTGTTTGCTGATAGCCCGATACTCCACATCACGACAGGATTCGAGAATGAAGCAAATGATCACAGACTGAGGGTCCTATTCCCCTCAGACACCGCGTCCAAAACAAGTTCTGCTGACAGCATGTTTGACGTCGTAGAAAGACCAGCGAAACCAGAAGATGGAGAAGACTGGAAACAGCCAGCCGCACCGACATGCCCCCTGAGAAGCTTCGTTTCGGTGAGCTCTAAGAAGAGGGGTCTGACAATAGCCACCAAGGGTCTCTTGGAGTACGAGCTGCTGAAGGAGAGAGGAGGAACCCTGGCCCTGACCCTTCTAAGGTCAGTCGGCTGGTTATCTAGAATCACCATGAAATCCAGACCGGAGGCCGCAGGTCCCATTTTGGAGATTCCTGGGGCACAATGTCCGGGGAGTCACGAGTTCGACTACTCCATCATCCCGCAAAGCGGCAGCTGGTTCGAAAGTGAGTCCTACATTGAATCAGACAAGTACCTGAATCAGATGTTTGGGACATTCGTGCCAAAGGGCGATTCGGATGGGGTGACTCATGGCAGGGGGTTCCTCTCAATAGAGCCGAACACAATCAGGCTGTCTGCATTCAAGATTTCCGAGGACTCCAAGAGTGTTGTTCTGAGAGTATGGAATATCGCAGAGAAATCAGAATCATGTACTATCAAACTGGGCTTTCCAGTGAATGCAGCAGAGGTTGCACGCTTGGATGAAACAGTCGATGATTCTCAATCATTGAAACTGAAGAATGAGAATGAAATTGAGATTGATATACCCTCTCGACACATTGTTACGATTCTTCTTGAGCCTCAATAACAGCAGGAATCATATCATGCCTTGGCGGGGCGACACAACCATAAGGAGAAATATGCGAACCGCATCCATCATGCTCGACCCCAATGGCGACACGGAAACGTTTGTCCGCGGCTTCGCCCCGATACTACACTTCCATCCGGAGGAGGGGGAATACTGTTGCTTCCCGTCAGATGCGGAGGAAGTGTATGCCAGGTATGGTTCGGACTGGAGCAAGTTTCAGGATGACCTGTCCCCGGATGAGCTCGATCCTTCTACACCCTGCTACTATGAGTTTTGGAGAGAACCGGACATGGTTCAGATGAAGTTCTGGTTCTGGTACAACTACAACAGGTTCCCTGCTCCATTCGGCGTAGGTCGGCATATTGGGGACTGGGAACACGTGGAGGTTCGTTGGTACTTTCCAGAATCTGCAAACCCTGGAACTCTGTGGCTCCTTTCAAATCATTTGGGGGCACGGCTCTCCACAGAGCCAAGCACTCTTACCCTTCCAGGATGGGCCCCAGAGCCACCACTGCTTGACGGGCTTCAGATTCATG
>SMTZ1_10023292_pt1 | contig 10728 bp, 12 predicted proteins | sample DeeMarSWOR136_30_FD_25667 | JGI IMG/M metagenome (IMG submission 25667) | reverse complement strand
CGAAATCTGTGCCTATGCACAGAAGGGTGAAACATATGGGATACAGAGGAAGAAGAGGAAGATACCCCGGAAACGGGCCCTTCAGAGACCTACCTCCTTGGCAGCGGCCAGGCTGGGTCTACGGCTACGGCCGCGGATACGGCCTAGGCTACGGCAGAGCCTACGGGTACACGGGAGACCCCACCAAGTGTGTAAGGTTCCCCTGGCTACCTAGGTGGTGGTGGGCGAGCCCCGACTACCAGGGCGCCATCCCGGTGCCCCCAACCGACCCCTCGGCGGCGGCCCCAGTACCCAGTGAGCGCAGCTTCCTACAGGACCAAACAAAGTACCTAGAGGAGGAGCTGGCGGCCATCAGAAAACGCCTAGATGAGCTTGGCTCCGAGGAAAAGGACTAGTACCCAACCCCCCTTTTTGTGATCGAGATGAAGATAGCGGTACCCTCCAAGGGAGAGAAAGGGCTGAGAGACAGAGTGGCCGACACCTTCTCGCGGGCGCCCACCTTCACCATCATAACAATCCAAGACGACGAAATAAGTGACGTCAAGGTAGTTAGGAACAAGGCGGCCGAGATGAGCCAAGGAGCAGGCCCGGTGGCGGCTAGGACACTGAAGGAAAACCAGGTAGACGTTATAATATCTGGGGACATCGGACCGGGGGCCACGAACATCCTAGAGACTATAGAGATACGTGTAGAGAAGGCTGAGCCCGGTGCGAAGGTCAAACAAGTAGTAGAGCACTGGGTGAAGAGCCTCTAGACAACCAAGTGTGTCTGTGTCTTGGCCCAAGCCTTCACTATGGCGACGCTAGCGGGTGATCCGGGCATGTACTCGACGACAGGCCGCCCCTGAACCATCGCCTTGGTGACCTCCGGGTCGAAAGGGATGCAGCCTACCATGGCTATGCTGTTCTCCTCGCAGAAGCCGACTATATCGTTCGTGTTGTCGGTGTTCAAGTCGTACTTGTTGACGCACACCAGGGGCTCCACCTCGAAGTGGCGGAGGAGCTCCAGGGCGCGCTTTAGGTCGTGTATCCCTGACAGCGTAGGCTCCACAACTATGAGAGAGGACTCTACGTTGGAGAGGCTGGCTATCGCCGGGCAGCCTATCCCGGGAGGGCCGTCCACGAGCACCAGGTTGCTGCCGTTCTCCTCGGCGAGCCTCTGCGCGTTCTGGCGGACCAGGGTGACAAGCTTGCCGCTGTTCTCCATGCCGGGGGTGAGGCGGGCGTGGCTCATGGGGCCGTAGCGGGTCTCGCTTATGTAGGCGTGACCGCAGACCCTGTCGACGAAGCCTATCGCCTCGGCGGGGCAGTTCACGACGCATACCTTGCAGCCCTCGCAGTGGATGGGGTCTACGCGGTACTCATCTATTGCGTTGAACCTGCACAGCTCCATGCATAGGCCGCACCTAGTGCACATCTCCGGATCTATGACGGCCTCCTTCAGGCCCTTGAACTCGACGGTCTCCTTCACCTCCGGGTTCAGAAGCAGGTGGAGGTTACTCGCGTCGACATCGCAGTCGGCGAAGACCGCGTTCTCCGAGAGGGCGGCGAAGCATGCGGTCACGGTGGTTTTTCCCGTTCCGCCCTTCCCGCTGAGTATAGTCAGCTGCTTCATATCAGCCCCTCCATGGACTCCAGCAACCGTTGGAACCTCTCCCTCCACTCCGTCATCTCTTCGGTGAAAGGCACGCCCCGGGAGTACAGCTCCGCTATCCTTCTGTCGAAGGGTATCTCCATGAGCACCGGGATGCCCTGTTCCTCGCAGAACTCGTATACGCCCCTGTCTCCTATGCCGGCGAAGTTCACGACCACGCCCAGGGGGACGCCCAGCTGCCTGACCACCATCGTCGCTACCTCCAGGTCGTGGAGCCCGAAGGGGGTGGGCTCCGTCACCAACAGGCAGAAGTCGCTGCCGTGCACGGACTCCACGACCGGGCACGCCGAGCCCGGGGGGGCGTCGAGCACAACCAGACCCTCCTCATCAGCTTGTTCCTTGACCTTCGAGATAATTGGGACGGCGAGTGGCTCGCCTATGTTGAGTTCACCGTAGACCAGCTCGACTCCGTTTGCCTGCCCCTTGAATATTCTACCGATTATCCGGGGTATCTCCTCGATGGCCTCTACGGGACAGACCAGCCTGCATCCTCCACAGCTGTGGCAGAGCTCGGGGAAGACCATGGCGGTCTCCCCAGCTACGAAGAGCGCGTTGTACTGGCAGAACTCGGCGCACCTCCTGCAGTAGGTGCATCTCTCCTCCATGATCCTGGGCACGAGGAGCTCAACTGGTTGAGACTCGATGGCCTCCGGACTAAGGAATATGTGTACGTTGGGCTCCTCGACGTCGCAGTCCAGCACCTGCTTCGCGCCCACGGAGAGGGCGAGGTTCACTGCCACGCTGGTCTTTCCGGTGCCGCCCTTGCCGCTCGCGACCACTATCTTCATATCGATCCTAATGCTCGTGTTCGTGGGCGTGGAGGCAGCCCTCCGTGAGCTCTACGAGACGGCCCTCCTTGAAGTCCTGTACGCTCTGCGCCACTTCCCGGCTGAGAGCCTGGAGGACGGCGACGGTACTGCTCTGGAACATCTGGATGGCTCTCATGCCCATGCCGGTGGATATTACCACGTCTGCGCCCATGGCCATCATCCGTTCAGGGGGGAGCCCTCTGCCGCCGAAGTGGCTGCTGTCGTTGGGTGTCACGCCGCTGTCCACCACCTCTCCATCCTCCAGCTTGAACCACGCAAAGTATGGGGCTCTACCAAAGTGCGCTGAGAGGAGTTTCGCCTCACTGTCCGCTACGGGTATGACTATCTTAACCATTGTTATTCACATATCATGTGGAGTGTTTTATCCTCTTCTTCCTCTTCCCTGGCCCATGCCCCGTCCTCCACCTTGGCCGAAGTGGCCTCCCACGGTGGGGCTCGCGGCCATCCTGAGGGTACCCGATTTGAACTGTTCAACCGCCGTCTTCACTGTGCCCGAGGCACCCGTGTACACGGTTATCCCAGCTTGGCTGAGCGCCATGTGGGCGTTAGGGCCTACTTGGCCCGTGATGACGGCTTTCACCCCCAACTGGGCCACGGCTTGAGCCGCGCCTATCCCGGCGCCGTGGGCCGCCCCTATGCTGGAGTTGGATACTGCTTGATGCTTCATGGTCTCCGTGTCCACTATGAGGAAGACGCTGCAGCGCCCGAACCTAGGGTCCAGAGCGCTGTCGAGACTTCCTCCTGTGGATGATACTGCTACCTTCATTCATTTTTCACCTTCTTCTCGATCTTCTCGACTATATCCATGAACGACTTGGCTGCCGGGGAGTCTGGGTGTCTTAGTATGAACGGCGTTCCCTCGTCGCTGTCCATTGATATCCTTGGGTCTATGGGTATGCTTCCGAGGAGCTCCACGCCCATCTCCTCAGCGATCCTGGCCCCGCCTCCCTCGCTGAAAACGTTGATGGTCTCGCCGCAATGGGGGCATACAAGCCCGGCCATGTTCTCTATTATCCCGAAGACTGGGACTCCCATCTTGCGCGCGAAGGTGACGGCCTTCTTCACGACGGCCTGACTAACCTCGCTGGGGATGGTGACTATGATTACCCCGTCCATCTCCGGTAATAACTGCAGTATGCTTAGGCTCTCGTCCCCCGTTCCTGGCGGAAGATCGACGAGCAGATAGTCTAGAGGCCCCCATGCTACCTCACCCAAGAACTGGCGTATGGCACCCATCTTCAGGGGCCCCCGCCAGATGACTGGGGAGTCGTCTGTGGGCAACAGGAAGTCCATCGATACCACGCCAACGCCTTCCGGGCCCGTGACGGGCGCTATGCCCACGGGGCCTACGTCAAGCCTCTGTCCTTTTAGCCCCATCATCTTAGGGACGCAGGGGCCGGTGAGATCGGCGTCCAGTATGGCGACCCTTCTCTCCTTGATGTTCACAGCCAGCGCCGTGGCCAGGTTCACAGTAACCAAGCTCTTTCCGACGCCGCCTTTGCCGCTGATCACCGCGATCTTGTGCTTGACCCTGCTCATACGCTTCTTGATCAATTCCATCTGCTGGTTCCTCTGCTCCAGCGGGTTTGAGGTTTCTTTTTGGTCTGCCAAGTCATACAACTCTATTTAGTCTAGCTTAAATCGGATATTCTCTACGTTCATAACTGATAAACTTACCCTTACATTGCCTCAAGGAGCTTCACCATGAGGTCGGTCTCAGTCACCATGCCCACGAGCCGCATACGCTCCTTGTCGTCCACGATCCAGATGCTGCCCCTCCCCGTCTCCATAAATAGACGCAGCGCGTCCTCAAGCGTGTCCTCCACAGTCAGGACGTCGGGGTGATCCATGGGCAGTAAGCCTATCTGAAGCCCCCTCTTGTTCTCGGGGAAGGTCAGCAGGTCCTCGAGGGTGGTCTCACCGATTACCCTGTTTCGCCTGATTATCGGGTACACCCTGCCCCTGCAACTCTGGACGGCGTCCAGCGCCTCACTGACCTTCATCGACTCCCTCAGGGAGACGGGCTTCGGGTTCATGAGCTCCCCCACCTTTATCGCCTTGAGGTCGACTTGCTCCTTCTGCTTACGGATAAGGTGGTACAGCACGTGTACGGCCTCCTCCTTCTCCTCTATCTGGTTGACGGGCTGTACGTGCTCGTAGAAGCTGACGTTGCGGCTGATGAAGTAGCTTGTGGCCGCCGCCACCAAGGTGAATATTATGCTGCTGGGGCCCGCCGTCTCCGCGACGAAGCTCACGCTGGTGAGGAGCGTCTTGTTGGCAGCCGCTATAATGGACGCCATCGCCGCGACAATGAGCACCTGCTCGTCCGGCACGGGGACGAACCGGATGTAGAGGGCACCGAGGGCGGCGCCGACGTAGAGGGACGGGACGAAGACGCCTCCGCTTCCGCCGCTGTTGAGCGTGATGCAGGTGAGGAACATCTTGAAGAAGATCAGGGCCAGTAGAAGCCCCACCGACCACTCGCCGCTACGGCCCGACACAATGGCCTCGACAGCATCGTAACCGATGCCCTTGACCTGCGGGAGGGCAAGACCTATGCTCCCCACAATGAGGCCGCCCAGGACTGGGTGGACGAGCCGGTTCACCTTCATGTCCTCCCTGACACGCCTGACGGCATCGAACATCCTGACGAAAAACGTCCCAATGACCGCCGTCAGCACCCCGATCATGAATGCGTGGACGAGGCTAAAGGGGCTCGGGACATGGAACGTCGGTATTAAGGGAAAGATGGTCTCCGTCCCCAGGAAGCTCACCGAGACGAAGTAAGAGGAGATGCTGGCGAGAGTCGCCGGGATGAACGCTTGCCTAGAGAGATCGCGGCGGTAAGGTATCTCCAACGCGAACATTATCCCCGTCAGGGGAGCCTTAAATATGGCGGCAACACCCGCCGCCGCGCCGCTGACGAGGAACTGCTTCACCTCGTCCTGGTCGAGGTTTAGCCTCTGGGCTACGAGCGACCCTATTCCGCCGCCCAGCAGGAGGCTGGGGCCCTCGAACCCGGCGCTGCCGCCGACGCCTATGGTTATCGCCGAGGCGAGGGGCTCGAAGAAGGTGTCTTTCCCCGTCATAATGCCTCCCTCGTAGTGGTAGGCCTCCAGGAGCCTGTGGCTCCCGCCCCCCGACTGCTTCGTGGTGGAGTACCTAGTCACCATTGCATAGGCAAGCGTTATCCCTATCACTGGCAGAAGCACCATGAAAACCGCGCTGGCGTTGGTGAGGTGCTCGGCAACTAGGTGGAAGTAGGTGTAGAACTCGTGAATCACCACGTTGGCAGTCAGCCTTTCACGCATAGCCCGAGTGAACAAGTTTGTGGTTGATAACCTTTTCTTCTCCCTCAAAATCAATCATAACATTTTAGACGGATAGCTGCACCATTTTGACGGAGAACCATTGCGCCACAGGGACCAGCTGACGAGGCTCACCGGGAGCCTGCTCAAAAGCCCAGACGAGAACGCGAACGCAGCAGTAGCCATACTCATCAGGCCCACCGATGACGACTTGGAGGTGTTTCTCGTAAAGAGAGCCGAGGTAGACGGGGACCCGTGGAGCGGCGACATGGCGTTCCCCGGGGGCAAGAGGGGCTCCAATGACGCGAGCCTCCTAGACACAGCGGTAAGGGAGGTCTTGGAGGAGACGAGCATCGACCTCAGTGGCCACAAGCCCCTAGGATACCTAGAGCCGCTCTTCTCCTGGGTGAGGGAAACCTTCTCGGTCCAGCCCATATTATACCTCTATAAGGGGGACCCCGCCATCACGCTGAACTACGAGCTCACCAAGTATGCATGGACCCCCGTCAAGGAGCTGGAGAAGACACGGTCCCAGGCCGTGGTGAAGGGCTGGGACAGCCCCGTGTTAAAGGTGGGGGAGGACGTCGTCTGGGGCCTGACCTACAGGATGCTTGCAGAAATCTTGGAGGCGCTGGGGAAGGACTAGAGGAGCCTCTTCAGGGCCTCAGCCACGTGGCTGGGCAGCTCCCCCACCGTGACGCCGGCGTCTCTGAGGGCGTTCATCTTGCTTTCGGCCGTCCCTGAGTTTCCCTGGATGATAGCGCCGGCATGGCCCATCCTCTTCCCGGGCACGGCGGCCCTGCCAGCGATGTACGCAGCCACCGGCTTGGTGAAGCCACCGTCCTTAATGAACGCGGCGGCCCGCTCCTCGGCGTCTCCCCCGATCTCTCCTATCAGGGCGACTGCCTTGGTCTCGGGGTCCTCCTCGAACCAGCGGAGCACGTCCACGTAGTCAAGGCCCACCACGGGATCTCCTCCCAGGCCCACGCACGTGCTCTGCCCGAGGCCAGCCTGGGTAATGTTGGCGGCGACCTCGTAGAACAGGGTGCCGCTGCGGCTGATGACGCCCACCTTGCCCCGCTTGAAGACCTGGGCTGGCATTATGCCCATCTTACACTCCCCGACCTTGATGAGCCCCGGCGTGTTGGGCCCCACGACGGTGGTGCCTTTCAGCCTAGCCATGGCCATGAGCTCGATGCTGTCCCTGACGGGCATGCCCTCGGTGATGACCACCACGGGATCGACGCCCGCCTCCACGCTCTCCAGCGCCGCGTTCAGCACGTTAGGCGCCGGCACGAAGATTATACTGGCGTCGACGCCATGGCCCTCCTTCGCCTCCACCACTGTGTCGTAGACGGGGAGTCCCTCGATGGTCTGGCCGCCGCGGCCCGGTACCGTCCCCGCCACGATCTTGGTGCCATACTCCCTCATGAGGCGTGTGTGGAAGGCTCCCTGGCTGCCCGTTATACCCTGAACCAGGACCCTGGTGTCTTTGTCTATGAACCGCGTCACCTAGATCGCCTCCGTCAGCTTCACCGCCAGCTCTGCCGCATCCTCCATGGAACGCAGTGTCTCGATCCCCGCCTCCCTAAGTATCCTCCTGCCCTCCTCCTCGTTGGTGCCCATCATTCTGACCACCACCGGCTTCTCGACGGCCACCCTCCTCCGCGCCGCTACGACGCCCTGGGCTATGTGGTCGCACCGGGTGATTCCGCCCAAGACGTTCACTAGCAGCGCCTTGGTCCTCTCATCCCTGAGCACAAACTCGGCGGCCTCGCCTATGCGCTCAGGAGTCGCGCCTCCACCAAGATCGAGGAAGTTAGCGGCTCTCCCGCCGTGGAGCATCACGGTATCCAGCGTAGCCATTGTAAGGCCGGCGCCGTTCCCGATGACTCCTATGTCGCCGTCGAGCTCCACGTATGTCAAGCCCTTATCCATCTCCCTCTCCGTGAGCTCCCCCTGGTAGCTTTCCATGAGCCTCTCCTCGAGCTCCCTGTGCCTGAAGAGTGCGTTGTTGTCGACGTTGAGCCTGGCGTCCGCCGCCGTGAACCCGTCCTCCACCTCCGCCAACGGGTTTATCTCGGTGAGCTCGGCGTCCATCTCGAACGCCAGCCCGTAGAGGCTCTCGACGAAGGCCGCGAATTGAAGCATCTTCATCCCGCCGTACCCGAGCCTCTTCGCGACGAGATTGGCGTGGTAGCCCCTCAGCCCATGCACCGGGTCCACCAAGTGCCGCACTATCCTGTCCGGGGTCTCGGCGGCGACCTCCTCGATGTCCATGCCTCCCTCGCTGGAAGCTAGCACCACGTATGATTTGTTTCGACGATCCACCGTGACACCCAGGTAAATCTCGTTGACTATGCGTAGCTTCTCCTCCACGTAGAGCTTCTCCACCGGGAGGCCCTTTATCCGCGTCCCCAGCAGCGCTTCAGCCGCCTCGGCAGCTTCCTCCGGAGTATCCGCGAACCTGATCCCCCCGGCCTTGCCTCTGCCACCGACCGGGAGCTGAACCTTTATGACGACTGGTTTACCAAGCTCCGCGGCGTATTCATGGGCTTCCCTAGGGGTCGTGACCATCCTTCCTTGGGGCGTCGGTATCTCGTGTCTCCTGAAGTATTCCTTAGCCTCGTACTCTAGCAGCTTCAATCATGTGCGCCTCGATTGATTCACCCAATTTACACGGTGCTAGTAAATATTCGTTCTGGGAGAACAACCAAACTACATACCTTGACGTTCAGGGAGGATAACAATATCAGGGTCATAATGGAAGTTGTATGATTTGAGGTTCGAGACAAGAGAGATCGCCATCATCGTGGTGTTCAGCGCCTTTGGAGCGGTCCTAAGCGTGCCCGTGGGCCACCTAGGCAACTACCTGAAATCCTTCGTGGCTATCCCGCTGGGCACAGGACAAGTCCTCGCAGGCGTCCACGTCTTCCCGGCCGCTCTAACCATGTTGCTGTTGAGGAGGAGGGGCGCCGCGGCCGCCACGGGGACCGTGAAGGGGCTGGTGGAGGCGGTTCTCTTCAGCTTCCACGGGTTCTCGGTGATCATCATGAGCGGCGTCCAGGGGCTGGTCCTCGACGCCGCCGCCATGTTCTTCGGGTACGATTCAAGGACCCGGCTGTGCGTCGCCTGTGGCCTGTCGGCCGCCAGCAATGTAGCTTATCTCCAGTTCTTCCTGAGGTTAGGGTTCCCGGTAGAGGTCTTCACGTTGATGTACATCCTGGCCTTCGCCTCGGGGGCAGTCTTTGGGGATTACCTGGGGGACATGGTATACCAGATGGTCCAGAAAAGAATGGCCCTATAGAAAAACGATCTTGTATCGGTCGATGGGCGCAAGGCGACCTCTCGTCTTAAATCGCCATGAAGCCGTTAATAAGACGATGTTCATGGATAAGACAATCCTCAAGAAGAAGGTAATAGAGGAGATAGACCGAAGGGCGGACGAGATCATTGAGTACGCGACCGCGATATGGAAGTATCCTGAACTCGGGTTCAAGGAGTTCAAAACAGCCGAGCTCACAGAGAAGAAGTACGAGGCGGCGGGCTGGCGCCACGAGAAAGGCATAGCCATAACGGGCAGCAAAGCCTACCTCAAAGGCGACGGCTCCAGGCCCTCCATAGGCATAGTGGGTGAACTCGACGCACTCCACATTCCGGTGCACCCCGAGGCTCACCCGGCCACAGGGAACGTCCACGCCTGCGGCCACCACAGCCAGATGGCCGCCATGCTGGGCGCTGGCTACGGCCTCGACGCTGGAGGAGTACATAGAGATCGACTACAGGAACAGGCTCCGCGAGGAGGGCAAGCTGGAGTTCTTCGGCGGCAAACAGGAGTTCATCAGGCTGGGAGCCATGGATGAAATAGACATAGTTCTGGGTAGCCACAGCGCCATGGACCAGGAGGAGCTCATAGGCGTCGGCGGCAGCAACAACGGTTTCGTCGGCAAGCTCGTCCGCTACACGGGCAGGGAGAGCCACGCCGGCGGCGCCCCAGACAAGGGGATAAACGCCCTCAATGCCGCCATGCTTGGCCTCATGGGCATCCACGCCAACAGGGAGACCTTCCGCGACGAGGACACCATAAGGGTCCACCCCATCATCACCAAGGGAGGCGAGATAGTCAACAACGTGCCCGCCGATGTGAGGATGGAGAGCTACGTACGCGGCAAGACCGTGGAGGCCGTCATGGACGCCAACAGGAAGGTGAACAACGCCCTGAGGGCCGGCGCCATGGCCGTGGGCGCCGAGGTAGAGATAATTGACCACCCAGGCTACATGCCCTACACCCGGGACCCCAACCTGGAGAAGATAATCATTGCCTCGTGCGAGGGACTCGTTGGCAAAGATCAGATAAAGCACAGGGAGCACAGCACAGGCAGCACCGACATGGGCGACTTCAGCTGCATAATGCCGACGACGAGTATAGGCATGGCCGGCACCGAGGGCGCAGGCCACAGCAGAGACCTCAAGGTCATCGACCCCGTGAAGCAGTACATCTGGCCGGCGAAGGCCTTGGCAGTCGCTGTGGTGGATCTCCTCGCTGATGACGCCGAAGAAGCAAAAAGGGTCATGGACGGGTTCAATGCCACTATAAACAGGAAAGAGTACACGGAATTCATGAAGAGGCTTATACAGTGAATTACATTAACCAGTAAAACCCAGATTCTCTTCTACATCTATTTAACTGGTTTTTAAAAAAACTAGGTGTATCATATGGATTTCGAAAAAGGAATGTTTAATATCAAGTCGCATATGAACCACTCCGAACCCTAAGCAAGGTTCCGGGGATGCGCAGAAAAAGGTATGAAGACCACACAGGAACTGAAGAGCTTCTATAGTGGCATATCTAGAGACCTGAAGGTGATCTTCGCCCGGTCCAGCATCGCCAACTTCACGGTGAACCTCAACCCATACAACTCGATATTCATAGTCG
>SMTZ1_10017204_pt1 | contig 10728 bp, 5 predicted proteins | sample DeeMarSWOR136_30_FD_25667 | JGI IMG/M metagenome (IMG submission 25667) | reverse complement strand
TGAAAACATGGTACTATTCGTTGGGAATTTTTTTGGCAATAAAGCACCAGATTATCTCATAAAAGCAATTCCCAGTGTGCTAAGTGAGAATCCCGATACAAAGTTTGTGTTCGTTGGCTGGGAAGGAAAAGAAGGATATATGCAACTTTGCCATGACTTGGCAAAAAAATTACAGGTTGATAAGAATATTGTATTTACTGGTCCAATCAGTTTTACCGACCGTGACCTCCTTTTAAGCGGCTATAGAGGTGCAAATGTTCTTGCAATGCCAAGTCGATGGGAAAATTTTGGATTGGTACTTCTTGAATCACTTGCATGCGAAACACCATTCGTTGGAGCATATACTGGAGGCACATTCGAGTTAGAACAAAAAAAGTGTGGGTTCGGATATAGTTTTTCAGATATCTCCAGACTTTCTGAAAAATTGAATCTACTTTTATCAGATAAGAAAATGGCCAAAAAAATGGGTACACATGGACGTAATGTAGTGCAGACAGAATATGATATTAGAACGGTCGCGGACAGAACAGAGGACATTTATAAGCAGGTTTTCTCTTCATATTAAATAAGAACTGCAGTTTTAGTTTTTTAGTTGATTTAAAACATGTTCAGACCATTGTAGTTGGATAAGAGCCTCCAAAATACTTATACAAGCTATTTTCAATACTACCAAATTCTTCATCAAATAATTTTTCATACTTTTCGGTATTAAGTTCAGTTATTTCACTTAAAGGTGAAGACCCGAATATATACATCGTTGTTTGGCCGTCATATGAAACAACTGCCACTAAATTATAGTTCTCTCTTGTAAAAGTCCATATTTCAGCATATTGATCTATTAGATGGGATGGAAATAGTATAAAAAGGTTCTTAGGTAATTCTCTTTTAATTACTTCAAAATCCTCAGGATTTTTAATATCTCCCTTAATTAGACGATCGCAATAATATGCAGCCTTAGCTGGGTCATCTCCTAAAATAATATCATTTTCATTGGAATTATGCCTTATGAACCATCCTGCTGCTTTATAACCGATTTTTCGTCCATAATTTGCACCATATGGAATATCCTGTTCAGTTTTGTAACTTCTAGAGTTATAGAATAATGGTGCACTGGCGGGATAAATGTCATATTGAAGAAAAGTGATGTAGCAGTTCCATACAGACAAAGAGAGAAAACATGCCCCAGCAAGAATTACAAAAACATTCGCAGTCTTTATTCTTTCTTTCTTAATTCTATCAATTACCATAAAATATGATTTATAAATTCCGAAACTCGCTAAAAGTACCAATGGAGCAAGAAGAATGTATGTGTAAGTGGGCGATGGAAGTATTAAGAATGTTAAAGGAATGAAATAAGCTAAGAACCACGTTGCAAAAAAATAATGTTTCCAATTTCTGAACCAAAGAGAGATCAAAGCACCCCAAATTAGAATGACAGAGAAGAAAAGAGGATTATATCTTAACCATATTCGAAATATAAAAAAGTTGAATTGCAGAGAAGGTGAAGCTCTTTGTGACGTAGAAGCATAACCAGTACCAGGAGGAATTAATTCAGGGAAGAAATATGAAGCAAACATCCAAGGAATGAAAAAGGGTAGTATAATAATTGCTAGAATAATTAATGAGACTACTAGATTTTTGGTTTCCAATGAGTTCTCATACCGTTTTTGTACTATTACATAAAGTAAAGGAATCACCATAAATATACCGAAATGATGTGATAAGAGAGTTAAGCCCAAAAAAAATGCAGCGAGGCCAGAATCTTTTAGAGCATTGCTTTTATAGTATTTAACTGAATAATACGCTGTAAATAAGCTAAAAAGCAAGAATAACACCATGAACTGCACATGGCGAGAAAATGCAATAAAATATCCATTTATTGTAGCTAGAGTGGCGGCAAGATGAGCGGCTGGTGCCCCATACAATTCCTCGGCAATTTTATAGAAAAGCAATACTGAAATTACACCTGAAAAAAGATAAGGAATTCTCGCCACAAATTCTGTCACTCCAAAAAACACTAGAATCGGAATATGGGCTGTGATTTCCATTGGCGGATGATGATGCTTTAAAATGATACTAAGCGTCCAAAAATTAACTTCTTCATCAAGAAATGGAGTCTTACGGAAATAACTTCCAGCTCTTACAATTCCTAAGGCTTTAGCCACTACAATGGCTTCATCACCAGTAAATTCGGCGTAACCAATGTTATGAAACCTTAAAAGGAAAGCAAGGCTTAAAATCCCGATGAGAATTACCTTATTTTTATTGTCTGACCACATTGCTATTCAACTAGCCATAGAACTTGAGAATAAATTTTTTTAGAGGAAAATCAGATTGGCGAATAACATGCAGATCTTCCGAATCAAACGCCTTTACTAACTTCAATCCAAGCAGATAAACTCCCGCACCGATTAATACGAAAACTATGAAAGTGAATAATTCTGTTATAATGAAGAATTTCCCAACTAATAGAATCAGGACCATTAATGCTCCTGAAAGCAGATATTTTGCTAGATTCTTAAATGGCAAAAAGTTTCCACCAACATATTTGCGAGTAATATACAAGAAAAAGCCATTGTTTGCTATTTGGAATATTAATACACCAAAAACTGCCCCTAGTATGCCAAATCGTGTAATAAGGAATATTTGTGTCACAACTAATGCCACTGCTGATATTGCATTTATTTTTAATATGAGGTCATTTTTCTCAAGCACATTGAGGGCTGTATGCATTGGTGCCCCCAGTAAGCCCACACAAAAAGCTATGAGGAGTATTTGCAATGGGAATATTGAAGGGCGCATCGCTTCAGTGTAAAGAATTATGATGAATTGTTCAGCTAAAGTTAAAGCGCCAAGGGCAACTGGCACTGCATAAAGGTAGAGAAATTTTGCGTGCATTTTACACGCCTTATTTAATCCTGAAAAACCTTGTACTTGCACTTCAGCGTACGCTGCAATGCCCATTTCACCAATTAATTGATTTGTTTTCTCAAGCATGTTTTGAGATGAAGAATATGCTAAATTGTAAAAACCTACTTCTTCTAAAGATCTAAACAAACCGATTAGATAATTTTCAGATCGTTTCCAAATGATAAAATTGACTAGAGGAATAGCAATCATTATTGCAGCGTATCTGATTAGACGTTTTCTTACATTTTTACTTTGTACTGGCGTATTCGCCGATTCTGAAGGGATTCTAAATTTAAGAACTGTGCGAATGAACTTTACTAACGCAAAAAAAGTTTCGACTAAAATTGTTACTATAATAATTTCAGTTATTCCAAATCCAGACAATAGAACAGCTATTACAAGACTGGAAGTCGCGAGATTTTTCAGTGCTACAACTATATTTAGAAATTTTTGATCAAATATGCTTACTAAAATAACACCCGTTAAGGCAGAAAATGAATTAGGAACGATCCAAAGACTAATCAATCGTAAAAAAGGTATTAATTCTGGATCGTTTGGAAATAACCCAATGGAACCTAGCGTCGCAGTTAGACTCTCAATCCAGAAGTAAATTATTATACTGAAGAGTCCCGCTACAGTTAATTGAACGAGAGCACCATATTTTATGATGGCTTTTGCCAAACTGGAGTCCCCCAACGCTAAAAACTCGGGAACAAATTTGTTTAGTTCAATTCCTAATTTCCAGAGTGGCGCAACTAGGTAAAATAAAGTAAAGACAAAGGCATAGGTACCATAATTCCTTACACCTAAACTTCTCACAATCACAACTGAAACGAGTAAGGTAACTATCATCGTCAGGATTTTTCCAATCAAATTCCAATAGATTCCTGTCATTACTTTTTTTGTGGTGCTCTGAGTTTTTGATTCGCTCATTACTTGTCCATCCAAATTGTAACCAAACGTCTAATTATCTCTATTGCAAGAAGACCCCTCAACTTGTTGGAAGGATGAGTGATTAAGGAAGCCAGACTACTTGCAGGGTTGTAGTTCACGACATGATTAATGTAGGATTCCGTTTGTTAAAGTGTGTGTCTTTTTAAATTATCTTACATCGTACAATCATAATGAAGGAAGAGATCATTTTAGAAATATGAGGCAATTCGATGGTCTAAAACATGAATTATTATGAGATTTCCATTCATGTAGACGACCTCTAAGAAATGCAACTCCATATTGTTTGAACCAATTTCATTTAACAAGGGATTGCCGTTTTTCAAATATGGGAGTATATCAGGGCTTAAATCATAATAAAGATTCCTTTCCACTTGATTTTCCCCATAAGATTCACTATCAATGAAGAAAAAATTGATTGAGTATTTTTGAATATATTCAATGAGTTGCGCTTCCTGTTGAGTAAAGTGTGCTTTGTATGTGTCTATGGCAGTTTCTTTCCAAATGAAATAGGCATTTTGGTAAATCCAAGAGAAGCCTCCTAATTCATGACTTGAAATAGTTGGTCTTTTAGCATACATTCTAATCGAATCAGCATATCTAGGCAAAGCTGAAACAACGTTATCGGATTCTGTATAAGTTCTTAACCAAAGACATGTGTCATAAAGCTCTGAAGAGGTATAGAAATTAGGAGGATACAAAGTTGCCTCAAGTATTCCAAAGATCGATATAAACGCGATAAATGCAGCTGTAATATAGTTAGCGGATATTTTTAGTTCGATTCTTTGGACTTTATCAATTATCTTTACGAATCCGATGCCCGAATAAATAGGTGTTACTGCAATGATGAATGGAAGATATCTTGGAGGTCTTAACGTTACAAGAACACCAAAAATTTGTGTCGAAAAGAGAAGCAACACTATAAGAATTAGGATCGATAGCATGAGAGGAAAAGGTTTCCAAAACACATCTCTTCTACTTTTCAAAGCACAAACAATACCGATGACAAACAAAACAGAACCAATTAAACCTATCATATGGATGACCGTAAAATGGTACATCCAGACAAATTCTTCCAAACCTACAGAAAATGGGCTCCTTAGACCTAGCAGACCTCCAGTCGCTAGGTAAACTAGATAGGTAACTGGTTGAATTAGTGATCCTTCAGCCCTTCCTCCTGTTAAACCAACACCTGTTGTCACTAAGAATGTTGGAGTTACCAAAGGACCTGCATCTCGACCAAGTGCTTGAATTAAATAAAGTGCACTCGAAAGAACCATTACAATCCCTATTACGAAGAGGTCTACTATAGGCCGAAAAGAACGCCTCCTAATTGTGGTCAGAATACTTAGACCAATTAATCCTACAGCAGTAGCAAGTGCAGAAAAGGGATGGAATATGATACTTATGCCTACAGAAATTCCAATGAGAACAAGCCATTTTAAGTTCTTTAAAGGTAAGGTCATAAAATAAAGGACTAACAAGAATAAAAAAGCCCCTATTGAAGAATAACTACCGATTGCAAAAATATTTATTGATGCAGGAACGGTTGTGGACAAAAATGCCGTTGCAAGACCAAACTGCTTATTTTTTGTTAAGTTCATTGATATTTTGTAGTAAAGTTGTGGCGTTAGATAACCAAGAGATAAAATGATTATTTTCAAAATAAAAATTAAATCCAACCCGGAAATTAGAGAGAGGCAGATAACTAAAAAAGGAAGTCCTGGTGGATGAACTTCTTTTAGATAAACAATACTAGGATCTCTTTCAAAAGCATAAGGATCGAGATATGAATGGATAACTGATATGATGTACCTTGAATCATCATAAGGAAGCCATTGGTTATTAAAAAAAACTGGAGAGGAAAACAACATGAGAATACATGCAACAGAGACAAGAATTATGGCATGAGAACCGATTCTAGGTTTTTGAACAACTATAAGAAGAAATAAAAGAGAAAGAATCATGGCCATGATAATCAATATGAGTTGATTCGCCTCTACAAACCTTACAGAGTAGTAAGTCATTACAAACAATGCAAATACAGTGATTGGGATGAATATTAAAAAAGATAGTAAGGATAAAAACTTACTATCGTCTTGAAAAACAAATTTCCAACTTTTTCTTCTTTCGATTGAATCCAAAGAGGGTAATCCTCCATTTAAGAGATATAATACAGGTAGAAAGCAAAGTTGGGATGTGTTTTGCTTTCAAATACTTTGAGGAGATGTCCATCCGTCGTAGAACGGGTGACTAAGTAATAACTCTCATTTTGAGATATATCTTCAGACTTTATAATGTTGTAGCTTGATTCTAAGTAGAATCTTATTAGAAACAAATCTGATGAGAGAGGTGAAGTAAGAGTTACACCTTCAGGAATTTTTTCCTCAATATATACAGTCACCTCGCCAATTGTATCATAATAATCATAAAACGGAAAGAATCCGTTAAAACGAAATGCGCCTACTGTTGTACGCCCCCACATTAAAATCGAAAGAGATATTGTAATAAGCAGGATAAAATTAGCTGTTACTATGTTAGCTTTTATTTTTGAAATTGAAGTTCTCAAATGAGAATACACATCAAAAAGACTATTACTTGCTAATATTGCAATTGCAGGAACTGCAAGCAATAAATACCCAGAAATGTTCCAATAGGGATGTAAAAGATCATTAACTATTGCTCCAAAAGTATATACGAGAGCAGGTATAATAATCCATATTAACAAGAGAAGATCTTCTTTAAGTTTTCCTTTTAATCTGTATGATCTAAAAAGCGCCATAAGAAACCCCATTACAAAGAACATGAATAGAGGAAAGGTCAACTCTGCAAACAGAAACGTTAGTACAAAGAATGGGTTAGGATTAGGTACCTTTTCTCTAAGAGTTATCGTAAAAGCATAATGCCGAAGTGGATAAGATCCAACAAAGAACAACCAAGGAGCGAAAATAACTCCCGCAATACCAAAAGCCAACCATAAATGTTTATTCAATAATAGCTCTCTATTTGATAACAATAGAAAAGATACGATAATTAGTGGAACCATTATAGCATAATATTTTGTAAGAAGGCTTATTCCAAGAGAGACGCCCATAAGAATATACGCTGACAAATTTCCTCTTTTGTAGGCGTAGAAGAAGAGCAGCATAGTCAGAAGAATTAATGTTGATCCTAACATATCAACAAGAATAATTGAACTAAAAAACACATGCCAAGGCAAAATTGCAGTAAGAAAGGAACTAAGAAGACCTACTTTCTCATCATATAATGCTACTGCTAGAAAATAAATAAGTAACACAGCAAAGATTCCTGCTATCAATGAAACGATGCACCCATTAATATAATCCATTCCCAGAACCAAAAATGAGAACGATACGAGCAGGAAAAAGAGCGGTGGATGATCACCGAATCTATAATCTATTGATGTCCAATAACCATTTCTCTCGAAAAAACTGCTAAATCCTTCAATAACGATTCGACGGGATATTAGCGCATATATTACAGCGTCTTTGTTATACCACCCGACTTGGCTGATCCTAAGAATCACAGCTAGAATTAGTATGACGTAAAGAATTAGTTTTTCAGGACTGATAAGCCTAGAGAAAATCTTGTTGTAAGTCATATTCTCACTAACTTTCAAGAAAAATCTCACTCTTTCGTTGTCAATATCAACATTGCATCGACGGAAAAAATATAAAGTTAATGCAGTGTTGAAGTCACATTACCTTGCAGAAAACACATTTTCACATATTACAATCAAAGTATAATACATGTTGAAGAGTTGCAAGGAAGTGATAGAGTTCTTTACAAAAGAAAGAGTTAGTTTTTTTCGTAATATCTTAGTGTGGACAAGTATTTCGCTTTTACTTCTCTTTATACTCTCGTTCGCAAGAGTGAAAATTGAAAACTATGCAGCAGTTAGTTTTGTGATCTTTAATAACTTGTTAGTTTGGGCACCACGTCAAACTAGCTTGTTATTGTTATCATTCGTGGCCTATCTACTTCTCCTCATTATTCCAGGTTTTGTGATATCTACTTTCATTATTAGAGAGGCTAAATTTTTGTTAGAGAGACTGATATATGCTGTGCTGATTGGATCAATGCTCTTAACATATCTGATGATAGTTTTTGGTCCATTCAGTATAATAATTGCTCCTTTAATCTGGGCGTTTGCAATATTCTGGATAATAATACTATTTGTCAAGAAACGATATTCCATTTTAATTAGTGAATGGAAAACATTCATTTCAGAAGTCTGGAGAAATCAATTAATCTATGGTCTCTTAGTCGTTATTCTAATTTTGAATTTAATACCTAGCATAGTATTACATTTGACGAATCCATGGGCAATGAATGATGATCATTTCCTATTTCTTATCGAACCTGCCGAAAGATTAGTAGTAAGTGGCTTTTATTCTCCAATAGACGCTGCTCCATCAGGTTTTTTGAATAATACTTCTGTCTTTCCTTTAGGAGTTGCTGTTCTTGCTATGGTAACAATAATTGTATCGACATTCTCTGCAAATGTACTTTGTGTTGAGGTTGCAGGAGTGTCTGGTATAATTTTATCCTTTTTTATCCCATTGATGGTTTTTACAGCCGGCAGGAAACTTAGGAATATACAAACTGGAATGATTGCATCTGCATTTTTTCTCTTCACACAAGTTAATAACAGAATAATGGATGCACGATCTACCTGCTTTGTGTATATCTTTGTAATGAGTTTATTAATTTCAATCGTTGCTTATGAACGAAGCAAAGATAAGAGTAAAGTTTTTCTAGTTTTGGGTGGCCTATCCCTTGGTGCAATTGTCATTACTCATTTAACAACAGGTATTTTGTCTTTAATCCTTCTATTTGGGGTTTACATTTTTGGATTCATTACCAAAAGTTACCGTTATATGAAAATAACATCATGGTGCCTATTAATTGGATGGATATGCGCACTTCCCTATCTTATTTGGATGTTTATCCTTGGAACTAGGACTCATAAGGGAAATTTATTGCTACCCATCGCAGTAATTTTTTTATTCATTCTGATTTTCATTGTTTTATTACTCATCGGACATCTAGCTGAATCCAACAAACCGCTTGACCAATTAAAAAAGTACAGATATCCTACAAGTATCTTGATTGTAATCTATCTCATAATCATTATCTTAAGAGTACTGGCAACACCATTTATTGAACCATTTTACACTGGAGATCTGTTGTATATATTGAATACATACGTTTTTTTGGAAGCTTTTGGCTTCGTCACAATAATTATGTCTTTTTTTTCCGAAAAAAAGGATTTTTATCGCATATTAGCGCTAACGATCTTGCCTGTGGTTTTTATAACACAGATGCTACCTGTAATAATTCCACAATCACTAATCTTTACTGCATTACGTTTACATGCTGATTGGGATGCGCTATTGCCTCCACTATATCGAAACTTAATTGCAAAATCGTATGAATACTTTTTACCTGTATTTCTCTGTTTTCTTTCTGCAGATTTTATTATTGCAGTCTATAAAAGGTTAGATGACGTTAAAATCATGCCGTCCATTTTTCGCTTTTTTTCTAAATTCAATATCAAAAAAATGCATGTAGCTATATTTCTTTTCATTTTGTTTATTATAATGCCAAATCCTTTCGTACCTAATGTAAGAACACGATTTGATAGTTATGAGAAACATCTCTCACAACACTGGTATCCAAGATTCTTATGGGCACATGACGGTTTTTGGCCAACTGTTGGACACACTCAATGGACATATCTAAGCCCGGAAGAAGAAGCGGTTGGTAACTGGTTTCGCGAAAACACACCAATAACGAGTCGATTCGTATTTTACACAGAAATATCTACCGTTAGTGGAACTTGGCTTCTTGATAAGGATTACTATGTCTATCTACGGATATCACTCGTCTCAGGAAGAGCACATGCAATATTAAAGAATCAGGATGTAAGGGCAATCTACAAAACACAGAACTCAACTTTACGACTTGAACTGCTTCAGAAAGGAAAAGGAAGTTATATTGTTGTTGGTCCTTATGAACGGGGAATTTACCCAGGATGTGAAGCTCGACTTGAATCAGATCCAATGCTTAATCTTGGGTTCAAAAATGAAAAATTTACAGTTTATAGTCTAAAAATGATATAGCTATTTTGAGTTTCAATTCCCAGGACACGATGCAAAGAATAGCAGATAAGTCCAAATTTAATATATTTCTGGCCTTTAAAAAAACCTTTTGAATTTTAAAATGCTAAGATAATGAATATATGTCACAATGACTATTCTTAAAGACTAAGGTAAAATGTTGGGGATATTCTGCAAATTTAATTAGATTCTCTTTTCCAAAACTTTCATATTCCCTTATTGAAACGAAAATATAATCCACATCATAGCCATTCATTAGATTTATCGCTTCACCAATATCTGAGGAAGTGTACATAACACGAACATCTTGGTATCGGCGTTCATAATTTAATTTATACGGTTCAACATGAAATTCATTCCCTAAAACAATCCTTCGTCCACTAAAAGATGTTATAGGACTGGGAGGATAACTTCCGTTAGAGGGGGCGACAAGAAATACTGATTCTTCTGGTGTGTTCTCTCTAATCCAGCTATATGCCTCAAGTTCATCTTGTTGGAGTGTCAGGTATGCGGGAGAATTAACTGCTGCGCTAAACAATTGGATTGTTGGGATTAAGCAAACCATGAAGAAAAATAGAAGAAGCCCGTATTTCTTCCATTTATCTGTAAATAGTTTATACGAAAATATCTTCGTTAAACCCTTTCCAGCATAAAAAATGGCAGGAATTGAAAATGTCCAGTAGTAATAGAAATTGCCGACCCTGAAATCGGTGAAAAAAATTAG
>SMTZ1_10007770_pt1 | contig 10728 bp, 9 predicted proteins | sample DeeMarSWOR136_30_FD_25667 | JGI IMG/M metagenome (IMG submission 25667) | reverse complement strand
CTCCAGAGCTGTACGTGGCTTTTAAAAAATGTATTTTCATGCAGCAATTGTATCGACCTTCTGGCAGAAACGTTAGGAGTTATCCACTTATGTGGGTATAATGATAAGATGGCGGTCAAAAAGATTTTTACCATCTTGTTAGACCATCAAAACAACGATGGGGGATTCCCTGTATTTGCAGGTGGAAAATCTGAATTTCATCCCTCACTGGTTAGTTTATGGGCTTTAACAGCATGCAGTTGCTTTTTTTGAGGCAGCCAATTTCTTCTGAATCTTTGCAAGGTTAGATGATCGAATATCAATCATCAAGGGCTCGAAACTCACCAGTTACTACTACATCCACAGGAATCCCTTCAAGTTCGTAAGGGATTTTCTCATCTTCCAGGTTACCCCTTTCTACAGGACTGCTGAGATATATCCTTATGCAGGGTTCACCAGATTCCCTCCGAACTCCAGTGCTTATCCCCACCACTCCTGGGAGGGAGAAGATCTGCTCCTCATATTTCCCGACTACTTCCTTTACCTTTTCCCAATCTATTTTCATGAGCAAACCCCTTTTTATCTGTAAAAAGGACCCAAGGGTTACACACCTTGGGTCTTAGACTATCATCCTTTCGTCATGGCTTCAACAATTCCAGTATCTCTTTCAGAGTCTTACCTGATGACTTCCTGAGGATGTCCTTAGCCTCTTGCATGTCCTCCAGGAACTCTTTATCCTCCTTTCTCATGGAGCTGACCTTGTCTATCAATTTGACTCCCAGTTCAACTGTTTTGTCATCTACTTTCTGGCGAGGATTCCCAATAACCTCCCCCGCTCCCTCGATGACTTTTCGGGTCAAATCCTTGAGTCCTGGCTCCTGAAGCACAGCCTCCAGGAACTTACCTGAATGCTTGCCGTACTGTTCGAAATATTTGGTGAGGTTCTTATCTGATTTCAGTTTGTCCCTGAACTTCCTGATGCCGGGCAAGTACTTCTCAGCACTGGTGCCCTTAGCTGCCTGCGATGGGGCACAGCAGAGTTTCACATTGAGACGGTTGAAGACTTCCCCGATGTGGTTGGCAATGTAGTGTTCACCATCAGTGGGTCCAGCAAATAAAAGACCACATACCTTGTTATCCATGGTAAGCACAAGGGAGCCTGAATCACCTCCCTTACTTACTGGATTACCATTCAGAGTTTCAACCACTATCTGGTTCCTAAACTTGGCTGGGGTCCAATCATAAAGGACTGATCCCGTCCAGTCTATGGCTGATACATAACCCACAGTGTGCTGAGTAGTTCTTCCCGTCTTCTGGACATGTGTTGCCATCTCCACATCGTGTGGGGTCAGTGTATAGGGTTCTGAGAGGTTGGGTATCCCGATGTCGTGGATCTCAAAGGAGACATCGTCAGTATTGATGGGTCGGGCGACAGCGCAGTCCACGTAGTTCACTGCTCCAGAAGAAAAATCTATGGGAACGAAACGCTCCAGTGTGGCAATACAATCCTCGTGGCAGGACCCTCCATCTGACGGGCCAGGCTGAACTATGTGGTCACCTTTTTGCCCCTCATTGGTAGCAGCCAAGACATGGTTATTGCTTAAAATGAGGATAGATTCTTCCTGTTCTTCACATGCTGGTCCGCAGACCAGTCCACCCAAAGTCCCTGCAGTTATGTTCAGATGACCGATAGAATCTCCTCCCATAGCAGGACGTTCGCGTGTTGTGTATGAATAAGGGACATAGTAGCCCACCTCCACAATGTCAGTGGAGATCTCCACTCCCCGAATTTTGAGTGAACTGGGTATAGTATGGGGGAAGGGTAGTTTATCCAACGACAATTTTTTGGCCACGTAGACAACAATTGCCAGCTCGTCTGTTCTTTTGCCATTAGTCTTCTTGTACCCCGTTGCTATTGCTTGGACACCCGGCATTCTCAAGATGCTAGAATCCACCAGTTTTCTCACTCCTCTAATCTCTTCAATTGTGACCATGCTCTACCTCCTTTTATTCAACAATTTCAATAGCTTATTTTGTGGTAAGGTCATCAACTGCCCAAAAGACCTTGCTCTTCCCTTCTTTTCGTTATTCCTTTACACTATCATGTAGAATTCTGTCTAGTCTTTCATATACAGAATACTTCGCATTACAACATTGCAGAGATACATATTGCACTATTGCAGCGATGTGAAAGTTCGTATACTGCTCCATTTTGGCAGTGTGAGAATCACTTCAAATATACATCCACGTTGGGAGCATATCTGCAAAGCATGTCCTTCAGTTTTTGTAGCTTTCTATTCTTATAAGGTTTTCTATTCATTTCATCACACACCTGTATTCTATCCTCTTTTTCCTGATTCCTCTTCAGAAAACTATGCATATCGAGTAATGTGGAGCAGTCTTCTTTTTGCTCCTGAAAGTAGGTTCTCAATTTTCGAATTGGCAACCCGAACCCGTTTTTGGCTGAAAGTTCACTAACAATCCATATACATGACTACCCATTCAGTAAGATTTATTAGCCGGATTGTGAAAGAGAACCTATGGAAAAAAGGAAATTCATGATTTTTGTGTTAAGTTTACTCCTGGGTTCTGGATGTGTCTCCCAGGCACAATATGAGAAACCTCAAAAAGACGATGAAGAATTGTTCCCTGACACGCGCTGGACCTATCAGGATCTCCCTGAATTAACTAATGAACAAAGAGTAGAATGTGCCCTCGAAGCGAAAGCTGAAGGTGAAGCATACTACGAACGAGCCATTACAGAAGCAGAAGAGCTCTCTGAAAACCTGGAAGAGTACATCTACAAATGGTTAAGAGGTGAAGCAGATGCTGAACTTCCTGAAGGGTTACTCCCTCCTTATATTGATAGTGATAAGACACATGACTGGAAATTAGTGCACCCGGATGAGGTAACACCAGAAGAACAGTGGTACGCAATGGCAATGTATGATCCTCAAGAAGAACTCCATCAACACTCACCAGACCCGCATGCAACCTATTTGAAATTAATTTTTGTTGCACCCTTTGGTTCAAAACTTTTGATAGAAGGGGATTTTCCACACTGCCGGTTCATGGATTACCAGATCTTGCAGCCCTTTGATTCTTATCATCCTGTGACTGGTAATATGGGCGTTTGTGAAATACCAATAGTGGATGCAGATATTGAACCAGATCCGGGTCATGTAAACCCTTTCCGTGTAGGTGTAGACAGAACTGCTGAGAACAGACACTACCACTTGACTTTTGAATTAAAAGTTGGTAATGCAGTAGAGTTGAACCCTGTCATGAACCCACCTGGGTACAGAGCACCTGGTAATACACGAGTTGGCGGCCCCTTTGGGGTTGCAGGACCATGGGGTGACAGCGTTTTAGTACCATCTGTTTTGTGGCTGCGCATCTATGCACCAGACAAGGGTAAGGAACCTTACGGCGGAGTGGATTGGCCTAAAGCTACCTTACAGTTACCAACAGGGGAGAAATTCTGGATAACCTGCGACAAATCCAAGGCTGTTAATGACCAGACAGCTCCAGTTCCTGACCGGCCTGTCCCACCTGCAGAACCCTATCCTTTCCAGGGTCCAACCCTTGGGTGGTTTAAAATGTTTGGGATTGACCTGGCCATGCTGGAAGCTGATGCATACATGGATTCAGAACCGTGGGGTGTAAAGGATTTAGAAACAGCAAAGAAGGAAATTCGTGATTTTTATAAACTCATGTGGAACCGCGGCGCAGATGCATCCCCTCCAGGAAATTATGAGTGCAGTGCTACCTGCTGTAATTACCTATCCTATCTGGTGCGTTCTATAGCTCTTGGCGAAAATAAAGTAATTGTTCTCACCGGGAAGCTCCCTGACTATCCGAGAACCCGTAATGGTGAACCAGTGATGGAAAAGGGGGATGTACGTTATTTCTCTGTAACACACCAGCAGGGGAGTGGAGGGTTAGGGAAGAGTATCTACACAAGTGTTCCCCACGGAAGTTTAATGGATGATGAAATTGTTGTCAACAAGAATAATGAGTACATTATTGTGTTTTCACGCGAAAATGAGAGACCAGAAAATGCACGAAAAGAAAACGGGGTAACGTGGCAGGAATGGGGGTCATCCTCACGCCAGACATTTGTTATCCGCTGGATGAGCATCATCCCTGAGTGGTACTTACCAGAATATGCACCTGACGAGCATAATATCCCATGGAGTACAGGTGCATGGTCACAAAACACGTATGATAAGAGCCTTGTTGGTGAGAATCGCCCGGGAGTTCTAGGTCTGTACCACCCTGTCATACACTACATGACTAGAAAAGAGTTTGAAGCACTAGGGGATAACATGAGCCCGGAAGAAATACCTGAATGGACTAATTCTCATTTACAGAATGAATTATACCTATTGGTGCTGATTCTTACAAATTTTATCTTATTTAAGCTCATTCGATTTTAAGAGCTTCCTGAATAGATGTATTCTCCTTCGACTTTGAGAACCAGGTTACTTCAGAACGTGAAAGGTTAAACCTTCATCCTCTTATGAGGAGAAAAAATATAATAGCCAAAGCGAGCGCAGGCCACCAGCCAATCTCTGGTGCAATGTATCCCTTTTCTACCAGGCCGGGAAAGAGTTTTGGCATCAAGTATTTCCACAAGAACTTTGTCAAAAACAGTCCGAGAATGAGGAGGCCAATGAGCACACCAAGACCAATGATTACATTCCACATAGGTATGCAGGCGAATACAGCTTTATAAACCTGATTGTGACCCTCACACCACTTCTCAACACTCAATCAGCTACTGGTTAAATCTCCTGTATTTGATTAATAGTATTGAAGCTGTTCTAGTCTTTCTTTCTCTGTATTAAACCTCGCACAAAATTCATTCGTGGCACCTTCTGCATGTACTGGATGTAGTCATTGCCAAATTCTTTAATATTGATCTTCTCTTCTGCTGCCATAGTGTAGTACAGAAAAGCTATTACAGGGATGCCAAAGAGTATACTCAGCCAATGCTGCGAAATGAACAGTAAAGCCGCACTCGTTAGCATGAAACTCAAATACATAGGGTGTCGCACAATTCTGTAGATTCCAGTTTTAACTACAACAGTAGTTCTGAGCCAGTCCTTTTTATCTGGTGCGCCCCCCTTTTTCTCAAAAGTTCTGCGAGACACCATTCCCAGTACTAAGCTGACCACAAGAGTTATCCATCCAAAGTATGAAAGCCAGGTCAACCCATCTGTATTATAGGAAAGAAAGCACAGTATTACCTGTCCAACAAATAAGACAGATACAAGAGAGTACATGGCAACTTCTTTTCTTACTGGCTTCCACCGGGGTGCATCTATTTTCTCGCGGTTCATTTGGTCATCCTCTTTATGATTAGTGAATTTCCACCTTGTAGAAGTGGGAATGCTTTTATAACCTTTTCTCTGAGGGTGAAGTAATCAAGATAGTGATCATCATGATCGATTATAATTGAATAATTGTTCGAAACTCTGCAATAACACCTTCAATAAGTATATTACTTAGGAGACTAAGGAAACACGAAAAACGCCAACCTTTATAAAGAATAGCAATAACATTGTGCGATGTTCCTGGAAAATATCAAAGTTTCCAATTTCAAAAGCTTCGAAGAAATAAGTGTAGATTTTACTAGATTTAATGTACTGATAGGTGCTAATGCATCTGGAAAATCTAATTTCGTAAGTATTTTTAGATTCCTTAAGGACATTGTGGATAGTGGGCTGGATAACGCGATTTCCTTGCAAGGAGGGATTGATTATGTCAGGAACACCAACCTGAGCACATCTCAGAGCTTGTCAATAGAGTTGCATATCAACGCTGAAGATGCACCAGGGTTTGATATTGAAGAAACAGATACGCAGGTTATCAGAATCTCCCCTCGTGAGTTTTTCTACAGGTTCAGCATCAATTTCAATGGAAAAAAGAGAGGATATAACGTTTTTGAGGAAATTCTAGGAATAGGTATAGAACTCCTAAATTCTGGGGAAAAAAATGGCAAAATAGAAACTGAAACCTTAGAAAAAGGAAAACTTGTATTCATCAGAGAAGGGAGAGAAATCAAGTATGAAATAGATGGAAATATCAGAGGGTACCTGAGAGACTCTACCTTTTTTTATCTTGTTAAAGAATTCCTGGGGGATAAATCATCTGGAAAGAAATTGCTTTTAGAATCTGAAATTCCACTGTTCCCCATACCTGTAGATTATTATCTAAGGAATTTCATCCGTCACATCGCTTTATACGACTTTGATCCACAACTTTCAAAATCAGCCACGCAAATAACTGGAAAAACTGAACTAGAACCCAATGGGAGTAACCTGACCCTTGTTTTGAAAAATATTTTAGAAGACAAAGAGGAGAAAGAGAAGTTTTTTGATATAATAAAAAGTATTTTGCCATTTGTAGAGAGTATTGCTGTTGAAAAATTGATTGATAAATCAATGATTACGAGTTTGAGAGAATCGTATTCAAAAGTGTTTTTACCAGCCTTCCTGATTTCTGATGGAACGATATCCATTGCAGCCCTCATTATTGCCTTGTATTTTGAAGAAAAACCTCTTCTTATTTTTGAAGAACCTGGAAGAAACATCCACCCTTACCTGATTTCTAGGGTCATAGAGATGATGAAAGATGTTTCAGAAGAGGTGAAAAAACGGCAGATCATTATTACAACACACAACCCTGAAGTGGTAAAATATGCAGACACAGATCATTTACTCTTGGTGTATCGAGATGATAATGGCTTTTCTCAGATTTCCCGACTATTTGAAAAAGAAAACGTTAAAATTTTCTTGGAAAACATGGGCATTGAAGAATTGTATGTACAAAATCTCCTGGAATGGTAATGGGAAAAGGAGCCATATATGGCCTTTATAGGCCGAAAGGAAACACTGGTGTCAAAGTTGAGATAAAACCTCTCTTTCAAAAAAGATATTCTGTGGTCATTCAAATTCAAATATCCGAAAATAGAGCCTTCCATAAACATCCGAAATGTTCAAAAGACGTGAACCTAAAAGAGATTATGGAACCTGTGTTCTTGAGAAAGAGGAGAGCATTTTTTGATACACTAAGAATTGCAGGCTTTTCTAACTCTGTAAAGGAGGTGATCTCATATTTACTCTGCTAGGCCTTGGAATTTATGGAATATTCTTCTATGTACTCATGGTGATTCTCTTAGGGTTGCACAATTTCTACGTTGTAACAACGATCTGGAGAAAAAAGGAAATAAATAGAAAATATCTGATTCTTGCCTTTGCTACTGCAATTATTTGGTCTTTCATTTTTCTTTTCAGCTTTTTTGGAAATTTTAATATGTATTTTATTCTATTTCTGGGGTATTTGTGTGCAGTGGTATACAATGTAAAAGTCTTTGGAATTTTAGAAGACAAGGGGCGACTTGCCAAAGCCATACTAGTATACAACATTTTAGGTGCTTTAATAGTTCTTTTAAAAGTGCTTTCTGGGCACGGAATTGACTTTACAGGATTATTCTCTAGTGTTACCCACGTGTTAACCCTTTCTCATTCTCTCTTTCAGATGCTTAATTTCTCTTTTCTCCAAATTTTCTATCCCACTTTGTTTATCCCTCCTATTCTTTTGAACCCGAAAAAGCCTAAGAGATTACTCAGTAGAATAGGAGTTAAAACTGTGAAAGTGTGTGCAAGTTATGCAGTCATCTTCATGGTGTTAGCAAGTATTCCTTCTGTATTAATGATTTCGAGTTTTTCACACATTCCGGTATTTGCAGATTATAAGCAAACGCCAATGAAATTCGGAGTAAAGGTTAATTCTTTTGCAAATGAAGCTGAAACCATGGGAGACTGGGAAGAACTTCTCTCAACAGAAATAGAAATTGCAAAAGCGCTTGGACTTGATTACATGGAGTTCTATGTAGATAGGAGCTATTTAGAGGACGCTTCTAAAACACAAAAATTGACAGAAGGCCTCAAAAAAGTGAAAGAAGAAGGGTTTGGCATTATCCTTGCATGTATGGGTTCTACTGACTGGTTTTTTAACTCACCTTCTGTAGACTTTCACAATAGAACAATGCGTCAAGATGCAGTAACTCTAGCAGAATTCCACCCGGACTATCTGATATTGATTGTAGAACCTTTTGCACGGCACAATGGTATGATGTTACAGGAACCTCTGTCTATCCAAGAATGGGTTTCAATAATCAATGAAACAGCTTTGGACGTGAAAGCAATTGATTCTCAAATAAAAGTAGCTGTAACTATTGCAGTTGGAGAAGAAGGATTGAACCTCTTCAAAGCCCTTCAGACTGGCAACCTTGATGCGGTCGGGGTTGATGTCCATCCCTTTCATGCAGACATGGTCGATGTAGTCTGTGAGTATGCTGAGAGTGCTTCTCCTGAAAAAGAGCTGTGGGTGTATGAATTTGGCATGGAAACCTACAACTTTGGTGAGGAAACTCAGGCAAAATACATGGGTTATCTCCCGAAGATAGCTTCTGATTTACAGTTCTTCGGTGTTGTACAGTATGATATCATGGACAATCCACAAAGTCAACTGGGGTTAGTCTATGCAAATGGAGAGAAAAAATTAGGTTTTTATGCTTATAAGAATGCAATTGAAAGAATAAGAGGGAACTACCCTGATTTTTCTGAAGTACTAGAAGAGAAACAGAAAGATAATGGAATTTTTATTCTTATTCTGGTATTCATTTTTTCATACATAGTTTTGGGAAAGATAAAAGACAGAAAAATGTCGAAATTACCTGTTAGCCGGTAAGATCAAATTATCTAATTCTGTTTTTCTGATGCTACTGGCATGATGTGTATTATCTGAGATCAAAAATTCTTTTCCTGTAGTTTCCTGAAGTATTTTGAGCATTTATTCACAGATATTTCTGAGTGAGAACTTCGTCAATACAATGCTCCTGGAGTAAAAGGTTACAATCGTAGACAGAGTGGTCCTTACGCTATCTGTTCGCTTTGACAGCTATCAGCATCACAAGATACATCTGTTGTAAAAATGGTTATAAAGTTTAAGGAGGATGCTATCATAACGTAACCCTATAAAAGGAGGAATTCCAAATGAAAATAAGAGTATATAAGCCTGAAAGACTCTTGTGGTGGCTCATCGTCGGTTCAATTACTTTCTTTGTCCTCTTTGTTACAGATGTTATTTTGACGAGCCACAAACTGCAGCTCTGGATCGGCGACTACCACATCCATCACAGTTTAATCGGGCTCGTTCTCGTTATCACAAGTTCAGCAACCTTGGCGTACAAGTGGAAAAAGAGAGGAATATTACCTCGCGCTGCCATAATAGTGCTTTTCATAGGCATCCTTCTCATGATAGAATGGGGCATTTTACATTACACAGAATGTGGAGGAAGATATCTTTTCATAACAAAAAATGAATAATCCTTTTTTTTAAAATGGATTAGCCATAATAAAGAAAAAGAAAATTGGATCCACATTAAAAATCGAAATAAATTATTATTCAAGTAATGTTTTAGTGCTTGTAATCATTGTACAAAGGGGTTGCTGTATTCTTTGGATTTGCTTCAGATGGTTGAACCTCTCGTACAGCCCCGCCTAACTCATGTTGAAAAAATGAATTGCATTTCTTATCATAGAATGGAATGAAAACCTAAAAAAATGAATTAAAACAAAATCTAATGTATCATTGCACCATCCCCTTTTAAGTGGAGGTTCTGTCTATTCCCCTTCCTCCACAGACCCTCCACCTACGTGAAGGCAATTCCAATGAGGTCTCTCGCTATCAAGATGCTGAGACAGGGTTCTCATTTCAGAGCAAATGCAATTTCAGCAAACAAGAAATTGAACCCTTGATTATAATGATTATACACGGGATCTTTTTCTACGTTTTTTAACTTTTTTAAAATGTATTAAAAGGTTTTAAACATTTCAAGATCTCACTAAAAGGTTTGTTTTCAAATCAAATATCCTAAACAATAAAAGACTTTTTATACGCATACTCCACAGAAGGAGCAAACTTTTGAATAATACGCAACTATCTACCTTCAACTTAAAATCTTTCACCCCCTTTCAGAGGAGTCGGATTAGAACTTTTTCTTTTATCCGGCTCCTAACAGGGGTTTGAGATGTAACAAAAGAAGATTGCTACCAGAATCAGTAAAGACACGAGAGCATGACCTTTGGAGATAAATGGGGAGTACTTGGATGCTGATAATGGAGAAACTCTATTGTTGGGTTGGATAGAGATTTTTTAACCCCGAACTTTAGTATTTATATTTTCCAGTCCTTCTAAAATGTATTAAAAGGTTTTAAACATTTTGAGGCCTTGCTAAAATTTATGTTACGAAACGAAACACGTGAAACAATAAAAAGATTTTTATGTTACAACCCATCTACTCACTTATGCAAAAGGTTTTTGCTATAGTATTGATACTGTTCATCTGTAGTTTACTCCCTACTCAAAGTCAAAGAGAAGAGTTTTCCACAGGTAAAGAGCTGAGTTTTCTGCTCAACGAAGTGATTACTGAATACCAGGCCAGTATACAAGACTTCATTTTTGAACACAAATTCTTGACAGAAGAGTCCCAGGAGGAAAGGTTGAGTATTTTGGAACAGAAAACTGATGAACTGATAGGCCTCGTAGATAACGTGAATACACAGAGAGCGCACCTGATTCAAGAGCTGCAGGATGAAAAAATAACAGGAAAAGAGTTTAAAATTGAAATGCAAAGGTTGATTGCTGAAACGTCTGCTGTAGCCCGATCCACGAATT
>SMTZ1_10032358_pt1 | contig 10729 bp, 13 predicted proteins | sample DeeMarSWOR136_30_FD_25667 | JGI IMG/M metagenome (IMG submission 25667) | reverse complement strand
TTCCAGCTCACGGCCCTGGAGATTCCGAAGATAGATTTTGGCCTTTTTCCACTCACTTGTCAATGTTTTCCTTAGCTCTGAGGGTATTGACAAAGTACTATTCCTCTGTTATAGTAGCTAACACAATTGCATAGGGTAAAGGCTGCGAACAAGGCGAGTACGCTTCGAGCCGGGCTACAGAGAGTCAGATAAGGTGAGAGCTGATGCCAGCGCCGGGGCGGAATGGGCTTGGGAGCTGCAAACCGAAAGGCACTGCTGAGTAGGCTTTGTCGGAGAGGCACCGTTATCAGGGCTTAGGGTATCGAGGAGTTGCCTCCGTACCTGAAAGAGATGGTTATCATCCGCGAGGGTGGTAACTAAAAAGGGTGGCACCGCGGGTTAACCCCCGCCCCTTGGGGCGGGGGTTTTGTTTTGGCAAAGGAGGTCAAATATGTAGTATATGTCCAAGTAGCGGGACAGAGTAATTGAAAGGAGGCGAAATGCAGACTAAGTTCATTTTGACAGAGAAGGAAATGCCCACTGCCTGGTACAACATTCAGGCGGACCTGCCAGTGCCGTTGCCGCCACTGGTTCATCCAGGCACCAAGGAGCCGACACGTTTGCCCCCTCCCTTGTTCCCGGAGGCGCTCAATGAGCAGGAGTTCAGCAAAGAGCGCTACATCGAAATCCCAGAAGAGATACTGCAGGTGTATAGGATGTGGCGGCCGACGCCATTGTTCCGCGCCTATCGGCTGGAGAAGGCGCTTGATACCCCGGCGAAGATATTCTACAAATACGAAGGGGTCAGCGCTGCCGGCAGCCATAAGCCAAACACTGCCGTGGCCCAGGCATACTATGCTAAGAAGGAAGGGGCTAAACGCCTGACCACGGAGACCGGCGCCGGGCAGTGGGGCAGCGCCCTGTCCCTGGGCTGCCAGTTCTTCGGCCTGGAATGCAAGGTCTATATGGTCAAGGTCAGCTACTATCAGAAGCCCTATCGCCGGGTGATGATGGAGACCTGGGGGGCTAAGTGTGTGCCCAGCCCCAGCCAGGACACTGCAATCGGGCGCCGCATCTTGGCCGAAGACCCCGAGTGCACTGGGAGCCTGGGCATCGCCATCAGCGAGGCGGTGGAAGATGCCGGCAGCCGCGATGATACCTTCTACTCCCTGGGCAGCGTGCTCAACCATGTCTTGATGCACCAGACCATCGTCGGCCAGGAGGCTCAGAAGCAGATGGAGATAGCCGATGCCTATCCCGATATGATCATCGGTTGCATCGGAGGCGGCTCAAACTTCGCCGGCGTCTTCCTGCCCTTTGTCAAGGGTAAGATTGAAGGCAAAACGCCAGATTTGCGCATCATCTGCTGTGAGCCCCAAGCCTGCCCCAGTGTCACCAAGGGACCCTATGCCTGGGACTACGGTGACGTCGCCGGGATGGCTCCCATAGCTCTGATGTATACCCTGGGCCACACCTTCGTCCCGCCCCCGGTCCATGCTGGCGGACTTCGCTACCATGGCATGGCGCCCATTATCTGCCACCTCCATCGTCTTGGGTTCGTGGAGGCAGTGGCTCTCTATCAGAGGCCTATATTTGAGGCTGCGGTGATGTTTGCCCGAAGTGAGGGCATTCTTCCAGCGCCAGAGCCAGCACACTGCATTAGAGTGGCAATCGATGAAGCCCTCAAGTGCCGGGAAACAGGGGAGAAAAAGACCATCCTTATTGCCCTGAGCGGGCATGGTCACTTCGACCTCGGCGCCTATGATGAGTACCTCATGGGCAAGCTCGAGGACTACGAGTATCCCAAGGAGAAGGTAGAGGAGGCGCTGACTCATCTGCCCGAGGTCCCAATCCCTATCCCACCGCCCGCAATCCGTGTGCCAGCGCGTTGACCTGTTCTCAGGGAGAAGCTAGGATAGGTGTCAAAGGTTAACAGCTCACCTGCACCACCTTTGGGGTGAGCTGTTAACCGCTCACTTGTGGTGCCGGAGATGATCGAAGTACAGAAAGGGGACTTTTCGGCAGACGAGATCGTTGCCGGGATGAAAAAGCCGCAAATCGGCGCGATAGTGGTATATGTGGGCACAGTGCGAAATTTCTCCGCCGGGAAACAAATTGAGCGCTTAGAATTCGCCGTCGATGACGAGGCTATCAGCAAAAGGCTGGAGGAGATAGAGAAGGCGGCTCGTGACAATTTTGCCATCGATGACATTGTGATAGTGCATCGTGTGGGAACCTTGAGGGTTTCCGATAATATCTTGCTCATAGCGGTGAGCGCTGCTCACCGCGAGCCAGCTTTCAATGCCTGTGGATATATAATTGACACTATAAAAATTGCCCATGCTCTGTGGAGAAAGGAAAAGTAGAAGGGCCAAGGGTGTCCGAGATGTGGGCTTTGGGCCTTTTACTCCTCGTTGCTATTGCCATCTCAATACGATATATAGGTAAGAAGCTGGCACCGGTACTAATACCATCCGGCAGGCTCAAGGCCATTGCCGCATGTTTGATCGGCGGCTTCATCGGCAGCCTCATTTTCCGGCTGTGCCATCTTGGAGATGCAACTGTGGTCGCTGAGATTAACCTGATAGGGGCTATTTTAGGCACTGTGGCTTTGCTCCTCTTAGTTGGGATCTATCCCTTTGTCAAGACCTTTTTCGGCAAAATATGATTATCTGGCTATGCGCCCCTCGCTGCCCTGTGATGAGGTATCTGCCTTGTCCTGCGAAAATGAGTGAGACCGACCACGCAGGGGAGGGCAATGCTATAAGCGATGAGCAGCCCAGGCAGCCCAAGCAACCAAACCACCAACGGCAGGGGAATGAAAAGGAAGGCGCTGGCAAAGACGACATTGCGAGTAGCAAGAAAGGGCACGGCAGCGAAGGCCAATAGTATCAGCATCGCTTTTGGCATCAAAACCAGCAACACGCCAATAGTGGTGCTTTCACCTCGACCACCCCGAAACCCAATATAAATTGGCCAATTGTGGCCGATTACCGCCGCCAATCCGGCGATGAGCAAAACGGCCATAGAGACATTGAGCACCATCGCTATCGTGATGGCCAGCATGCCCTTTGCCACATCGGCAAGCGCTACTGCGATCCCAGCCCTGGCTCCTATCTCGCGGAAGACGTTGGCAGCGCCCATATTCCCATCGCCAACAGCTCGGATGTCAACACCCCTCGCCACGCGTCCAACGATATAAGCGCAAGGAATAGAGCCCAGGAGGTAACTGAGCAAGACGGTCAAAGCCGCTGTGACAACCATAGTATCATTATGCCTTCTTGGCTCTCATAGTCTATCAGAATCAACTCCGAGTGAGGATTTCTGCTATAATAGGTTTCAAAGGCCAGCGTAGCTCAGCGGTAGAGCAGCGGTTTCGTAAACCGCAGGTCATCGGTCCGAATCCGATCGCTGGCTTAACAAATTCGGATCGGTTACGCCCTCGCCTTCACTTCCCACTCCCACTCGCCTGTAACAAACACCCGGAGATCGCCTGACTCCGCGTCAATGACAAACATTGCCTCCCTGATTTCAAGCGCGTCCGCCACCTTACTACGCGATCTAAGGCGCAAAAGGTGACATCATACTCGGCTACCCTACCAAGCTTGTCCTCATAGTAACCACGCCTCAAGGCATCGTCAACGGTTGTCAGGACTTGAGCTAATGTGACTGCCATGCTCACCTCCCGTAATTAAACGCATCCACGGCGTGTAACATCAACACCACCGCCGTTACCGCTAAACACTAAGGGAATTAAGGAAAGTATATCTTTGGTCCATAGGGTTTGTCAATAGATGAACACAAGCGGAGGCAAAGATCAAAGCTTAGTCAATAGGCCCCTTGCCCCCTTCTTCCCCCCTTTCAGCAGGCTTTCTTCTCATCAGCTGATCGAAAGCGTCAAACCACCTCACTTTTACCTCATCAGGCCAACTCGGGTCGAAGCTAGGGAATTTGCTCAGAAGCATTTCCTCCCAAGCTATCCTCGCTGGAAATCCTGCAGGTACTTCCGAAACCATTCCACCTTTTCCCTTATGCCAGGATGGTTTTGTGGCAGCTCTCTTGGGCCTGTTTGTCGTTCTTGTAGCTCTCGTCTTTTTTAATATAAAAGGGGAGGGGTTGCTCGCTCCAATTCCAGGCTGTCAAACACAAATGCGTACTTATCTCTTACGATCCCTTTGAGCGTCTCCTGCCGTTCTCTACCTTCGGATTCAACTATTCTGACCAACTTCTCAGTTGGCCTATCACCTTCATCTATGAGGCTGAGAAATCGCAGCGCAGTCATAAGCTGGATGCCGGTGCTCCCTGCCATTTTAGTTCCCCAGTAGCTTCTATCAACACGAGATGGAATTCCTTGCCCAAGGTCCAGAAGAAAATTGCGAAACGTTCGATACGAAACATAAGGGGGGAGACGCTTCGCATCGTTTGCTTCAGCCATTGTAACCACCTTTGGCTAAATTCCACATTTTATCACATCATACCAAATTCCATTTGTCAATACCAGTTTGGAGAATTTTGGACAGAATTTTGCTGTGCGTTATGGAATTTATTATGATGGCTAAAGACGAAAACGTCAAGGGGATATAATGAGCAAAGGAGCGTTGGTTCTGGTGAGAACCTGTAGCGGGAAGCCTTTGGCAAGGCGTATTTGGAAGGAGAGTGAGCGCGGCGTATTGATCTGCCGCGACGAAGGTTATATGGCGTGGCAGTCAACAGGGGAGGAACCGCGCGTGGCAGAGTTGAAGGTCGAAGCAGTCTTCATATACGAGCAGGAGCTGCTCTCGAAATTGGAGACGGCGTATCACGGACAGGCAGATGCTCATTTGCAGGACCTTTGGCAACAGGCTACGCCATATTATAATGGCAGGATAGAAAAACTGGCTGTGCCAGCCAGTTAAGATGTGCTTCCCTCGGACAGGCTCTTAGGGATGCGGCCACGGCGGGGAGGGCTTGACGCTGCAACTGACAGGGTGCTATGCTACTTGGTGGCAGCAAGTCGCATAGCACGTTTATAATTCCTAAACCACGGTCATCGGTCTGAATGCGAACACAGGCTTAGCAAGATGAGCAGGTTTTTGGACAAGCTGGAGCGAATCTGGGCTGGCAAAGCTCAGCCCATAGGGTTTGGCCCCCAAACTGCTAAGGCCAAGAGCCCTGCTATGGCAATCGTGACCAGATTATCCCCGGGCGAGCCCGATATGGCAGCCCTCAGTGGAGAAGAGGGCGCCGATGCCCTTCTGGTCTCCATTGATGACTTGGAACGAGGAGCTGAGACACTCTCCCGGGTTAGCCAAGTGGCGGGAGATATTCCTTTGGGGGTCTCAGTTAAAGCGGTCACCAAGGATGATGTGGAGCAGCTGATCGAGCTGGGATGTGATTTCCTACTTTTCAATGCCAATGAAGTGCCAGCAGCTATCCTGAGCGAAACAAGGATTGGCAAGGTGATGGAGGTTGACCCCTCGCTGAGCGATAGCCTGGCCAGGACCATCGCCCGCTTGCCCATCGATGCTGTGTTCTTCAGCGCTGAGCAACAACCTCTCAGCGTGCGCCAGCTAATGGACTACGCACGCTTAGCCAGTCTGGTGGGCAAGCCTTCCCTCGTGGCATTGCCTGCAGCGCTGCGCAGCGAGGACATCGAGGGGCTATGGCAAGCCGGGGTGCGGGGTCTGGTTTTGACCCTGGAGCGGCAGGAATTATCTCAAGTGAGAGAAATGATCCAAGCCCTGCCACCGACAAAGAAGAGAGCGGAAAAAGGGATGGATGTGCTCTTGCCTGCCGTCGAGTGGCCAAGCGAAGAGGAGCAAGAGATTTAGCCCTTACCCTTTAGCTCCTCGATCTCGTTTTCCACTTCCTTAAGCTCGGCCTCTAATTCCTCCTTATATCGCTCCAGCATGCGCAAATACTCCTCGCGACGAGGAAAAGGCATCGGCCCATAGCTTTGACAAGTTCACCCTGGTTACGCATAGACAGAAGATAGTGCTATAATTAAGGAAATCGGCGGGGGGAGTATGCGGGAGGCGATGCTCTATGAGAAGCTGCCCAATTCGGTAGTGCGCTGCCACACCTGCCAATGGCGGTGCCGCATAGCGCCTGAGAAATTCGGGCTGTGCAAAATGTATCAGAATAGCGAAGGCAGTCTCTACTCCCTGGCCTATGCCGAGGTATCATCAGCGGCGGTAGACCCCATTGAGAAAAAGCCCCTTTTCCATTTCCACCCAGGAACACTGGTCTTTTCCCTGGGGACCTGGGGCTGCAACTTCCACTGTAGGCATTGTCAGAACTGGCAGATCTCGTGGAGCACGCCTTGGCAGGGTCGTGGGTCACAGAAGCTCTCCGCCGAGGACTCGATCAAGTTGACCAAGGAGTATCACTGTGATGGCATCGCTTGGACCTATAACGAGCCCACAGTCTGGTTCGAGTATACCTTGGACGGAGCCAAGCTGGCCAAGGCAGAGAATCTCTATACGGTGTACGTAACGAATGGCTTCATCACTGAGGAGGCCTTGGATACTATCGGGCCTTATCTCGATGGCTGGTGTGTTGATGTCAAGGGCTTCTCCGACGAATTTTACGTCAAGCTGGCTAAGGTTTCCCGCTGGCGTGGCGTTCTGGAGATTACGAAGCGGGCCCAGCAGAAGTGGCACATGCATGTTGAGGTGGTGACTAATGTGATCCCCACCATGAACGATGATGAGGCCCAGCTCGAAGGCATTGCCCACTGGATTCGGGATAACCTGGGCGAGCTGACCCCCTGGCATGTAAGCCGCTTCTATCCCCATCATCAGCTACAGCACCTACCACCAACCCCGACGGAGACGCTGGAGCTTGCTTACAATATCGGCAAAAAGGCAGGACTCCACTTCGTCTATGTAGGAAATCTCCCCGGGCATGCTGCCGAGAGCACTATTTGCTACTCCTGTGGCCAGTTGGCAGTGCACCGCATCGGTTATCACACTGATGCCTCGGGGCTTGATGGCTCACGGTGCCGTTTCTGCGGCGCAGAGCTCAATATCAAGACAAAGCCAAGGGGGTGATTGATATGGCGGGGATTGTCTTCGGCTGCATTGTGCCTCATCCTCCAATTATAGTCCCTGAGATCGGCGGCGGTCGAGAATCGGAAACCTCAGCCACTATAGAGGCAATGGAAAGGCTGAGTGAGGAGCTGGCTCGGCACCGCCCAGAGCTGATGTTTATCATCAGCCCCCACGGTTTTTCCCGTTATGATGCCATGGGTGTGGCAACAGCCAAGTCATTGTCGGGCAGCCTCAGAGACTGGGGCGTCATAAGTGCCGATTACAATTTTGAAAATGACCTGGAGGCGGTTGCCTTGCTCCAGGAAGAAGCCAGGGCATCGGGCATCCCCTTGAAGTCCATCGGAGAGAGAAGATATGACCTGGATCATGGCGTTATGGTTCCCATGTATTTCCTGATCAAGGGGGTGAAGGGAGTGCCTATGGTGCCGTTGACTTTCTCTTTGCTGCCCCTGAGCGCTCACTTCGCCTTTGGTCAGGCGCTGCGACGAGCTGCGGACCGGCTGGGGAAGCGCGTTGCCATAATCGCCAGTGGCGATCTCTCCCATCGCCTGCTCCCCGGCGCCCCCGCCGGCTATGACCCTATGGGCAAGACGTTTGATGAAAAGCTCGTTGCTGCCATCGCCTCCTATGATACGCAGGCGATCTTGAACCTGAACCCCGAGCTCATCGACAGAGCCGGACAATGCGGCTTGCACTCCATCGTCATCCTGCTTGGCGCTCTGGAAGGGCTTGAGGTCAAGCCTGAGGTGCTCAGCTATGAAGGACCATTCGGCGTTGGCTATCTGGTTGCCTCCTTGAAGATCGAAGCCCGGTCAAACCCTGAAATGCACCCTTTGGTGAAATTAGCCAAGGAGACCGTTGAAAGCTATGTCCGGGAGGGGAAAATCCCCCGACCTCAAGCACTCACCCCGGAGATGAAACAGCGCGCCGGGGGCTTTGTCTCGTTGAAGAAGCATGGCGAGCTCCGCGGCTGCATCGGCACCTTCGAGCCCACCACAGCCAATGTCGCCGAGGAGATAATCGCCAATGCCATAAGCTCAGCGGTAAGAGACCCCCGCTTTTTCCCGGTGGCTGCTGATGAGCTCGCCGACCTCGACTATACCGTTGACGTCCTGACCAGCCCCGAGCCTGTAGAGGGCATAGAGCAACTTGACGCCAGGAGGTATGGGGTCATTGTGGAGAGCGGGGGGCGGCGGGGGCTATTGCTCCCCGACCTTGGGGGCGTGGACACCGTGGAGAGGCAGATTGAAATCTGCCGGCTCAAGGCCGGCATCGACCCCGACGAGCCGATAAAGCTCTACCGCTTCCAGGTGGAGAGGTATAAGTAAGTGGGCAAAGTAGCCCGCCGCTGCGAGCGCGCCTGTGACAGAGTGAACCAGCTTTGCTGAAGAGTGAAAGGGGGTAACGATCGATGAAGATCGTGTTTCAGGACCCGGAGTTTTCCTTCCAACTGCTGAGAGCGATTGGAAACGCCGTCTATGCTGGTGCTGACATCGGAGAATGTCTGTCCACCGCTTATCGCATCAAGGAAGGAGATTTTGAAAGCTGGTACCAAGAATGGCTCAAGACTGCGGACCGAGTGCGCAAGATCGCCGATAAGTGCTTGGCGGGTGGTCATAGGGTCAGCGCCCGCGAAGCCTACCTTCGAGCCTCAAATTACTACCGCTCAGCCGAGTTCTACCTTCACGGAGATCCGAGCGATCCGCGGATTTTGCAGACCTGGGGCCAAAGCCGTGAATGCTTCAGCAAGGCGGCAAAGCTCTTCTCGCCCCCGTTCCAGGCAGTTGAGATCTCCTATGAGGGGACAACTCTGCCCGGCTACTTCTTCCGCGTGGACGACTCCGGCACTCCCCGACCGACCCTGCTCCTCCACACCGGCTTTGACGGGACTGTCGAAGAACTTTATTTCGACGGTGGGGCCGCTGCCTTGCGCCGAGGCTATAACTGTCTGGCGTTCGAAGGCCCTGGGCAGGGCCGCGTCATCCGCGAGCAGAAGATCTGCTTCCAGCCCGACTGGGAGCGGGTGGTTACGCCCGTCGTCGACTACGCTTTGACCAGGCCTGAGGTCGACCCCCACCGCATCGCGCTCATGGGCTTGAGCTTGGGCGGTTATCTTGCACCCCGCGCTGCTGCGTATGAGCATCGTATCGTTGCTTGCATTGCCAACGGAGGTGTCTTCGATTTCTTTGAAGGAGTGACAGCTAAATACCCCGAATCTCCAGAGGCCATTAAAGAGCATATAATCCAAGATCCATCGGCTTTTGACGCTGAGATGAGAGAGGCGGCAAGGTCGAATTCGGAGCTGCGATGGTCCATGGAGGACGGGATGTGGAAGTTTGGCGCAACCTCCCCAAGCGAGTGGATGCTCAAGATCACTGACTATACGCTGAAGGACTGCGCGGACAAGATCACCTGCACCACGTTGGTCATTGATTCCGAGGCGGAGCAATTCTTTGTTGGGCAAGCGCAAAAGCTGTATGATGCCCTGAAATGCCCCAAAGAGTTCATGGTCTTTACCATAGAAGAGTCCGCTGAGGAGCACTGCCAGATCGGTGCCCACGCACTTTCGCACCAGCGTATCTTCGACTGGCTTGATAGGACCCTCGCGGAGGTCGCCTGACAAAACACGAGGAGAGCGATGGTAAGCGGAGAGGCAGAGTGTGCCGGAATCGACCCCGACGCGCCGATAAACCCCTACCGCTTCCACGCGCCTGAGGCATAGCCGGTATTGACGTGTTGACATAGTGACATATAGATGTTATAATGGCATAAACTCAGTGAAAGGCCAAGAAGATGAAAAAGAGCATGGTCTATTTCTCCGAGGAGACTTACGAGGGGCTGAGGAAGCTAGCTTTTGAGGCCAAGACCTCTGTTGCTGAGTTAATTCGCCGCGCAGTGGACATCGTCTATGGTGAGGATATCGAAGATATTCGGGACATGGAGCAGGAGATAGCCCGCTATCAGGCTCAGCCAGAGACAGCGCTCGAATTGGAGGAATACCTGCACCGAAGGAAGGGAGAGCGAGGGGATGTCATCGAAGTAAAAGGCTTTCCTGGGTCAGATGGAGTGGTTGAGGGAGTGGCGAGAGTCATCATGGATGTGTCAGAGCTGGAGAAGGTTCAACCCGGCGAGATACTTGTTTGTGGTTCGACAAACGCCCTGTGGAGGCCAGCATTCGAAAAAGTGAAAGCCGTTGTTACCGATGCCGGTGGCGCAATGGCTCATGCTGCCATTGTCGCCCGTGAATATGGGCTCCCCGCTATAGTCGGTACTGGAAAAGCAACTAGAATAATCAAAACGGGTGACAGAATTAAGCTAGACGGGGCCAGTGGGATTGTGCTCGTGGAGCGGTGAAAGCATGATTGCAAATGGTTCCCGTTTCGTCCAGTTTGGCACAATGGGGAAGGTGCGTGTATCGAGTTGAGCTCACCCCCCGGGCGCAGCGTGAGCTTGACGATATCGGAGGTAATGAGTTTGAGCGAATCTCCGCTGCCACTCAGAAGCTGGGGGAAAATCCGAGGCCTCATGGGGTAAGGAAGTTAAGGGGTCCTATTCATCGCATTCGCCTTGGCGACTGGCGCATTAGCTATGCCGTTTTCGATAGAGATCGGTTAGTCCTTGTGGGCAAGATAGCCCGATCCTCGGAGCGCACCTACGATAAGGTCGATGAGCTTTTCTAACGGCGATAACCGGCTACCGCTTCGAGGGGGGAGGTATAA
>SMTZ1_10013568_pt1 | contig 10730 bp, 13 predicted proteins | sample DeeMarSWOR136_30_FD_25667 | JGI IMG/M metagenome (IMG submission 25667) | reverse complement strand
AGGTGAAAAACCCGGTAGAGAAGCGAGAGTGATAATGGGAAAGCAAAAAAAGATGAGTGAAATCATCATTCAGATAGATGGAAAAGAAGTGAAAACAGCCGAAGGGGTGACCATCCTGGAGGCAGCCCAAAAAGCAGATATATTTATTCCTACACTCTACCACCATGAGAAATTGGAACCTTTTGGTGCATGCCGGCTGTGCACAGTCGAAGTCGAAGTCCGCGGCTGGAAAAGCCTCGTTGCGGCCTGTCTTTACCCAGTAGAAAAGGATCTGGTCGTCAGAACCAGGTCGGAGAAGGTGGATAAAACTCGCAAACTGATTCTGGAGTTTCTGCTGGCTCATGCCCCCTGCTCACCCCAACTGCAGGATTTGGCCGAAGAGTATGGAGCCGACAGAGACCGTTTTGAGAAAGAGTCATCCTTCTGCATTCTTTGTGGCCTATGTATCAGATACTGTGCTGAGGTCAAGAAGAAGAATGCGGTGGGATTTGTTAACAATGGAACAAGACGGGAGATAAGGTTCATTCCGGAAATAGCCACGACCGAGTGCATTAACTGCAAAGAATGTTTCGAGCTCTGCCCGACATCCTACCTCCAGGCCGCTTTCGTCTTAACCGAATCCCTTGCGCTTTCTACAGATTCTTCCCCAACGGGGCTAAAGAAATAACACGGGCGAACTGACATTTGAGGCCGAACAACCTCCACCATCCCATGTGGCCCTACGGGCACTTCTTATGGCAGCCGAGGAGAATGGGGAATATTTCTGAAACCTCTGTGGCTGCTTCTAGCTGATTGGAGGGCAGTGTCTAACTTAAATTTGATGGCTTGGAGATTTCGTGGGATTTGTGCCGCTTTTTGAGTCGTTGACCTCGCCGGTTTCGGTGTGATAGGCTCATTCTAGGATGTAAGTAGGTGAAAATTGAGAAAAATTATGAGAGATTCGATGCCATCCCCAAAACCAAATTACCTATCTTTTCCCTACCAGAGAGAGTAATTTCTTAGAATCCCTTGTGGCATCGCTATGCAAAGTTTCTTTATTCTGCGATAAACAGAATCTTTCAAAACGGATAGAAAAGATATCGATTGTTGTGTGAAATCTCTCCTAGAGAAACCCAAAGGTCTGGAGTAGGAACACCAGTAGCCCTTGAATAATACGGATCTATAGCTTCTGCTTTCTCTCTCAGTTCATCAGCTCCTTCTTGATCGTCCATACCTCTTTTAATCCTAGACAAAGCATTTAATGCAAAAGCTTTTAATGGTGGAATTGGCTCAGAATCAAGATATCTTTTGAATGCCTTTTCAGCTAACGGCCAAGCTTTGTTCCTTAATTTCTTATCATAAAGACCAGCATATCCATGATACCTGGCTAAATCCAAAAATAGCATATTCTGTCCAGGGTCAATCCTAACTGCTTCTTCAAAGCACCTAACTCCATCTTCAACCTGATCTTTAAACAGATATGCCCTTCCCAGCTCTCTAAGTACCTCAGCATTTCCTTCATGTTTTTCCAGTACTTTTTGCCAATATCCAACGTGATCTGCCTCTTCTGACAGGAGTATTGCACGGGCCTTGGCACCAAAGATTTCGTCCATATCTTCCAGCTTCTTTGCATACTCTTCAGCCTTTGATCTATCGCCTCCCATATCTTCTGGAAGAATACCATAGATCTGGACCAGGCATAGTATGGCTTCATGATAATCAGGCTTTAGCTTTAGTACAGACTCATAAACGCTGCACACTTTTGCATATTTTTCTTTAGTATTAGGTTGCTCTCTTTTAATCGCCGCATAGGCCGACTGAGAAGCAATAAATCCTGCAAAAAAACAATATATCACATTATCTGGATCTTTTTCTACCGCTTTATCAATGGATTGTTGTATATCCTCTAGAGCAGTTTCTAACTCTTTCAAGGCACTTAACCCAATGTGTAACTTTGTTCTTGCTAGCTCGTAATGAGCGAGCGCGTTCTCAGGTTCATCTGAAATAACCTGCTCTAGCATCGCTTTGGCCTCATCTGCTTTTCCATTCATCCTTAATTCATAGGCATCTATCACTCTTTTATCTATCTCAGGCCCTTTACAAGACAACAATCCGAACGATGCAATAACAACAACACTAGACATAACTAAAACTATCCAAAGAAATTGCCTTTTTGAATTGATTTTGTCACTCATTTTTCCTCCTTATGTAGTGGTTATTTTGTGTTGTTTAGCATTCTTTTAGCACAATAAAAAAATCAGGGCTTTATTTTTAAGACATGAGCTTTGTAGCATTCTCTACACCAGGGCTTCCCAAGTTCATAAATAGCATTCTTTTCAAGTATGCGATTGCAACCAGCACAAACTGAAACTCCCTCTTGCGTAACTTCTTCGAAAGTGTCTTGTTTAGAAGTTGAATCATTTGTTTTAGGTGAAGTCAATTCTGTTTTTCTATTCCTTTTTTTCTTCAAACCAATTAAGCTCAAAAATTCTAAAAATAAATCAAATAATAATTCCCACAATCTTATCCTCCTTTCTATGCAAGCCCTTTCCTACTCTTCTCAACCTTGTTGATATCAGAACATTTGAGATACAGCGCCTCAAGCTGAGTCCTGTAATCTTCCATTACAGGAGCTTTCCAATGCGTCCCCACCGGATTCCCCCCTCTGGATTAACGGAAAAATAGACCTGCTTGGCTCTTGCTACAACATCGATGAGCGGGATCATTCCCCAATGACGTGAATCCATACTATTATCGCGGTTGTCACCTAAGACAAAACAGTAGCCTTCCGGTACGGTAACGATCAGATTCTTTCTTGCTGTACCCTCGATATAAAAGACAATATAAGTCCCTGAATCCCCTTTTTCATAGAAAGCGACTGTTCCTTTCTTGATATCCTTATCTCGTCTCCCCTCTAAATACGACACCTCTTTGCCTGTTCTTCTTTCTCCGTTTACAAAAAGCTCCATTCCTTTTATTTCGATTTCATCTCCAGGAAGGCCGATGATCCTTTTAATAAAATGTTTTTCCTTGTTTTGAGGATACTTAAAGACCACCAACTCACCTCTCTTCAGGCCATGGTTTTCCGCCGAATGATCTATCCTCCTATCTGTCATGATAAAATCTCCAGGAAGCACAGTAGGTATCATACTCCCGGTAGACATCCGGTACGGAAGAGCAAAAAAGCAAATTTTTTGCAGATTAATAATTCGTCCATAAGAGAAAAAATTCAATACAACAATAAGGATGATGTAGAGATAAAGTTTATTATAGGTTTTTAACGTATAGTTCTTTCTTATCCTTTTGGCTTGCTTCCAAGCATCCAACGCTGCCCAGATATATATGCCTAGATTTGCTAGAAAGGACAATACAAGAAACGCGATCAGCATTTTATCGGCGACAACAACACTCAACTGGAAAAGGAGAAGGGGGAAGATGATCGAGATTAAGAATAAAAGGACTCCTTTCCTTAGCTTCCCGTTGTATACCTGACCCAAACCGACAAAAAACAAGGAAAGAGCCAAGGCAAAAAGAGGTTTTCTTTCTTTGAGTTTGATCTTTTTACCTTTCATCTTTCGTCCTGAGAAAACTATCATTTTATTCCTGACTTAAACTCAAGACATAACGCCCTTCATGCCTGAATAATCCAGGCTATATAAATCCATGAACTAAAACAGCAGAAAAGAATCTGAATATATTTAACAGGCCAAAAACCGATCCAATTCCCGCAAGAACCCATTGAACAGCTCTTGAATACAATATCCTCTCAAGGAGAGGAAACCACTGATATAAAGGATTATCGCTCTTGGCTTCTTCTTCCCATATCAGGGCTACCACTCTGTCCGCGAAGCCCGGAGGTATCTTTGACTCAATCACTTCACGGACAAGGGAGTCCAACTCTGCAAATTGGGCCGCGATTTCAGAGCAGGCGCTGCAGGAAAGAACATGCTTTTTATCTTCTTGTCTCAATTCCCTGCCCCATGCGATATCTTCCTGGATAAGGTGACAGGGACGCTGCGCATTTTTCATAACACATTCTCCTTTTCAAGAATTTGTCTCAAGATTTGTTTTCCCCGGAATACACGAGATTTTACAGTTCCAATAGGACATTCCTCGATCTGCGCGATCTCTTCAAGCGAAAGCTCTTCCAAATAGGATAGGACCACCACAGCGTGAAATTTTTCCGGAAGCTTGTTTATGGCATTTTGGACTTTGGAATACAGGCTGCGTTTTTCAAGCATACCCTGTGGACTTTGTGCGAAAAGATCTTGAGTCACCTCCATGGAACTTCCAGGACGTTCCCCCCTCCGTTTTTCTCTCGCTTTTTCCTTGATGGCAAGATTTCTGGCAATTGTGATGAGCCAAGTAGAGAAAGAAGCCCCCTTTTCCACATCAAAATCAACAATATTTCTATATGCTCTCAGGAATGTCTCCTGGGCAAGGTCTTCCACGAGCTGAGTTTGAAATAAAAATTTTCCCAGAAAGGAAAAAACCATTCTTTGGTAACGAAGGACCAGCTGCCTGAAGGCATCCTTATTGCCTTTTGCGGACTGTTCGGCAAGAAACCTGTCGTCCATAGGCTAGGCTCTGTTGTCTCCCTCTATATATTATACCTTTGAGGAAGTAAAAAGTTCCCTGTTTGCAAAGGCTTATGATGGTATTGCTAAAATGACGAAATCTTTCCCTTTCTCCTTTATGGACCAAGAATATCAGGGAATGAAAAAAACGTCAAACTGACGTGTCATGCAAAACACCGGGCGAAATGGGGAGAGTGGATAGGGAACGAAGTCGAGATTCGCGGCTGGACAAGACTCGTTGCGGCCTGCCTTTACCCTGTAGAAAGGGATTTAATAGTAAGAACCAGGTCTGAAAAGGTCGATAAAATTCGCAAACTGATTTTGGAGTTTCTGCTGGCTCATGCTCCGTATTCACCCCAATTGCTGGATTTAGCTCAAGAGTATGGAGCGGACAGAGACCGTTTTGAGAAAGAGTCCTCCTTCTGTATTCTTTGTGGCCTATGTGTCAGATACTGTGCTGAGGTCAAGAAGAGACATGCAGTGGGATTTGTGGACTGTGGAGCCAGACGGGAAATACGATTCATTCCAGAAATAGCCTTGAAGGAGTGCCATACCTGCAAGGAATGCTTCGCGCTCTGCCCGACATCTTTCCTCCAGGCCGCATTTGTTTTAACCGAATCTCTATCGCCCACATCCCCCACATAATGTCCAACAGGAATTCCTGATGGCAGCCGAGGAGAGTGGGAAATATTTTTAAGGGCTTCTGTGGCTGTCTTTTGCTCATGCGAAGGCAGAGTCATCTTGAGCCTATTGGTTTGGAGGTTTTGGTGAAATTGCGATGATCTTTTTCGGTGTGATAATCTTATTTCAGTATATCAGTGGGTGGAAAATGGGGAAAATTGTGTGGGATTTGTTGCAATCCCAAAAAGGAAATTCTTGTCTTTTTTTGAACAATACAGTTAGAATGCTTGACAAAATGACTGTTTAGTTGTACATATAAAATATACATTTTCGGAGATTAAAATGATTACCGTGGAAGAAAAGACAACACTCGTCGGTGTGACTGAATTAAGAAAAGTGATTAACGAGATACTGGAAAAATTAAAATCCACAAAAGTTATTCTCACAAGGCGTAATAAACCCGTGGGAGTTCTGGTGGATTATGGAGAATTCCGTCAAATAGAAGAAATTATGGAAGCTTTAGAAGACTATATATTGGGAACCTTAGCTAAAGAACGGGCTCAAAGAAAAGGGAAAAAAGTCATTCCACTCGAAGAAGCCGAGAAAAGACTTGAACTCATCTGATGTACACGGTTGTTTTGGATGAATTGGTTTTTGAAAAAGATTTTAAGAGAATTGACAAATCCGATCAAAAGAAGATCGTTCGAGCGATCAGGAATAAATTAACAACCAGGCCAAAGGAATTCGGTGAACCTCTTTCAGGCGCATTTTCAGGCTTATGGAAACTCAGAGTAGGACGTTATCGGATTATTTATGAAATCGAAGAAGATAAAGTCCAAGTCTATGTGGTGATAGTCGGATTCAGGCGAAACGCTGAAGTTTATAAAAAACTTATCTCTCGTCTGAAATTAAGATAATTGGAAATATATTCTGTGTCCATTCTTGTCTGAATTTTGGCGTATGGCGTGTGGTTGAAAAAGCTAAAAAAATTAATATAATCCTCATCTCAACTTCCTCTCTAATGAGTCGTGCGGCAAATGTGTCCCCTGCCGAGAAGGCATCAGACAGATGCTTAAGATTCTTAATAATATTTGCGATGGCAAGGGAAAAGAAGGGGATATCGAGCTTTTGGAGGAGATCGCCGAGGTCACGGGAGCGGCCTCTTTGTGTGCCTTAGGGAAGACGGCTGCCGATCCGCTCCGAAGCACGCTGCGATACTTCAAAGATGAGTATGAGGCAAACATAGAGAAGGTGAAAAGCCCGGCAGAGAAGAGAGAATGATAATGGGGAAGCAAAAAAAAGATGAGTGAAATCATCATTCAGATAGATGGAAAAGAAGTTAAAGCCTCGGAAGGGATGACCGTCCTGGAGGCAGCCCAAAGTGCCGATATATTTATTCCTACGCTCTGTCACCACGAGAAATTAGAACCTTATGGTGCATGCCGGATATGCACAGTCGAAGTCGAAGTTCGCGGCTGGACAAACCTCGTTGCGGCCTGCCTTTACCCCGTAGAAAAGGATTTAGTCGTAAGAACCAGGTCTGAGAAGGTCGATAGAATTCGCAAACTGATTTTGGGGTTTCTGCTGGCTCATGCCCCGAATTCACCTCAATTGCAGGATTTGGCTCAAGAGTATAGAGCAGACCAGGACCGTTTTGAAAAAGAGTCCTCGTTTTGCATACTTTGCGGTCTGTGTGTGAGATACTGTGCTGAGGTTAAGAAGAAAAATGCGGTGGGATTTGTGGAGTGTGGGGCAAGACGGGAGATACGGTTCATTCCGGAAATGCCCTGAAGGAGTGCATTAGCTGCAAGGAATGTTTCGAGCTCTGCCCGACATCGTATCTTCAGGCAGCTTTCCTTTTAACCGAATCCCTTGCGTCTTCCAGAGATTCACGGTAGAAGTCAACCGCTGTTTGTCAAAATATACCTTACATCGTCAACATCTGATGACTTCTTTCAAAAAATAGCCTGATTTATTACTGAAGTATTCCAGGAGTATCGAGTGTTTGAGGCTTTTATCTGCTCCTTGGCCCATTTCGTGAATCATCCTCCTTGCCATGCCAGGGGCCTGCCCCTGCGCAGGCAGGGGTCTATCGCCCCCGACATCCGGAACGTACCGTGCTCTACCGGGTGTTGTTCCATTACTTTGACCAGTTCCTGGCCGAATATGAGTCCCGGTTTGAAAAAGAGTACGGATTCTTCCGTCCCATCATCAAAGAGGTCGTTGAGCGCTATCTCGATTGCGGCAACCCAAAGTGCGGGTTTGCCCGCATCCGCTGTCCTTCATGTGGGGAAGAGAGGTTCGTGATGTTCTCATGTCGTAGCCGTGGATTTTGCCCATCGTGCCATTCGAAGCGCCTTGAGGAATGGGGTGAGTGGATGAGGGAGGAACTTCTCCTGGATGTCCCTCACCGCCAGGTTGTCTTTACCATCCCCAGGATGCTGCGCATCTTCTTTAAGTACAAGCGCAGGCTTCTGGGGAATCTTTGCCAGGCAGCCGTCAAAGCTCTCCTCAAATACCTCCAGGCAACCACTGGCACAGAGCTTCGTCCTGGTGTTGTGGCCTCAATCCAGACCTTTGGACAGAAGATCAATCTCCACGTCCATCTCCACCTCCTGGTCACCGAGGGAGGCGAAGACTCTGAGGGGAGGTTCCATCATCTCGCTTCTTTCCAGGACAACCTTCTGGCCGAGTTCTTCTCCCGCGAGGTCTTCGCTCTTCTGCTTGGGGAAGAACTCATCTCAGAGGCCCTGGTAGAGAAGATCATGGGCTGGCGCCACTCGGGTTTTTCGGTCCACAGCAAGGTCAGGGCTCAGACAAAGAGGCTGAGCGCGTGGGAAAATACATGATCCGGCCTCTTCTGTCCTTGAAGCGGCTTTTCTTCGATGAGACAGAGGGCAAGGTTCACTATCAGCATTCAAGGCATGGCTCACAGGTGGAGTCGATGGACTACCCCTGATTAAATCAGGGGCATGCCTGGAGTTCATTGCCCGGGTTACTTCCCATATTCCCGATAAGGGCCAGGTCACCGTCCGTTATTTCGGCCTCTATGCCAATGCCCACCGGGGCCTGCCCCTGCGGAGGCAGGGGAAAGGTGCACAAGATGGAGCCGGACAAGCCTCCATTCATCATCATTGAGGAGGAGAGCCCGAGGATCCCACGCAGGGGCTGGGCTGAGATGATCCGGAAAGTCTACGAGGTAGATCCTCTGGTTTGTGATCAGTGCGGAGCCCAGATGAAGGTCATTGCTTTTATTATGGATTATGCCGTGGTGGACAGGATCATCCATCATCTCAAGCTGACATTTGAAGCCGAAAGACCACTTCCGTCTCATGTTACCTATCGGGAAATTCTGGTGGCCGCCGAGGCCCCGGCCGATTATTTCTCATAATCTTTTCGTTGACCGGAAGAAGTCATCTATGCAATTTTGGGCACTTTTGAGCTTTCCTGCGGTGTTTTTGCCTACCATGAACAGTTTCCGATTAACTTTGATAGCTATTTTGTCATGATATATCTTTTTTAACGATGGTTGAAGGGGAAAATGAGGACAAAGATGCTCACCCAGCCAGCCCAGCTAAAAATGAAATCTTTTTTCCCCTTTATTCATTTTTTCAGTCTGACAAGAATTCCCCATAAAATATAATTTAGGACTTGTAAGTCCTAATACATATTGGATAAAATTATCCTAAGAAATTAATAAGTTAGGATATTTTTATCCATGAAGAAAAACAAGAAAAAACCAAGAAATAAGTTCGAACAAGCGAAAGATGCTTTTAGGAGGAGTCATGGAATTCTCCGCACAGGTGAGGCTCTAGAAGCGGGCATTCATCCCCGTACGCTCTATACAATGAGGGATGAGGGAATCGTTGAGCAGATGAACAGAGGTCTTTTCCGTCTTGTAGATGCTTCTCCTCTTGGAAATCCCGACCTTGTTAATATTGCCCTGAAGATTCCAAACGCCGTGATCTGTCTTGTGTCAGCACTGGCTTTCCATAATATGACCACCCAAGTCCCTCATGATGTTTATATCGCAATTCAAAAAGGCTCAATGGAACATACTGTCCAGAAAAGACACTGGCTGATTGTTTCAAGTATCGAAATAAGCTCGGTCTAGACATGGCTATCGAAGCGCTGAAACTTTACGTGGAAAACCGTAAGGTAAAGGTCGATGAGATCATGCGTTTTGCACGAATCTGCCGTGTGACCAGAATAATGCGACCGTATCTTGAGGCAATACTTTAATGAAACGGCCTTTAAAAGATGTAGCTGCTTCTATCCACCAGCGTTTACTCAATAAAGCAAAAGAATCCGGTCGGACCTTTAATGAACTCCTTCAATACTATTCCATGGAAAGGTTTCTCTACCGTATGTCAAAATCTGCCTATACAGAGCAATTTGTACTGAAAGGAGCATTAATGCTGATGGTGTGGGAAGCTCCATTTATCCGTCCTACAAGGGATATTGATTTTTTAGGCCTTATGGAGAACTCTCAAAATGCTGTGGATAAAGTGATACGTGAAGTCTGTATCCAAAATGTCGAAAAACCGGATGGATTAAGTTTTGATCCATTAACCGTTAGAACAGAACGTATTATCGAGGATGCCATATATGAAGGCGTTCGGGTTCAATTCTTGGGTCATATAGGGAAGTCTGAAGTTCACATGTATATCGATGTGGGTTTTGGTGATAAGATTACTCCACCGGCTATTTTTTTAGAATACCCTACGATTCTTGACCATCCAGCTCCGAAGATTTTAGGGTACAATCGTGAGACGACAATTGCTGAAAAACTTCAAGTCATGGTGAAACTCGGAGAGTTCAACAGCAGAATGCGAGACTTCTATGATATCTGGCTGCTGTCACGGCAATTCGACTTTGAAGGTAAAGTGTTGGCTTCTGCCATCAAGAATACGTTTTCAAACCGCGACACAGAAATCTCTCCTAGGCCGATCGCTTTCACAGAGGCTTTTGCTGCTGATTCAGTAAAACAGGAACAATGGGAGGCGTTTCTTCGGAGATCACGATTGGAAAATGCTCCTGAAAATTTCCAAGAATTGGTTAAAGCAATTTCTGTATTTCTGCTACCTGTTATTTCGGGTCTATCAGCAAGAAAGCCATTCACAGCAGTATGGATTTCACCTGGACCATGGAAATCTCGTGAAAAAAGAGTGGATTGAATGAAGTCCAGATTTTTCTCGGTTTTATTCTTACTATCCCTTGTGCTGTTGTATACATCCTGTATTCAGAATGAGTCCAAATTGAAAGGGACAATTGAAAAAAAGACGACGTGATAATAGTGAAGAATCCTAAGGAGCCAATGTACGGGCCTGACTCTTTTATCTTCGAGGAAGAATTATTATTTTCTCAACTTCCTCTCCAATGAGTCTTGCGGAAAATGCGTCCCCTGCCGAGAAGGCATCAGGCAGATGCTCAAGATTCTGAATAACATTCGTGATGGAAAAGGAAGAGAGGGGGACATAGAGTTTCTGGAGGAGATAGCCGAGGTCACTGGAACGGCCTCTCTGTGTGCCTTAGGGAAAACGGCTGCCGATC
>SMTZ1_10010750_pt1 | contig 10730 bp, 8 predicted proteins | sample DeeMarSWOR136_30_FD_25667 | JGI IMG/M metagenome (IMG submission 25667) | reverse complement strand
GCTGGACATATCTTGTGAGGCTCAATATTAAGATCCTGAACCACCTGCGAGATACCCTCCAGATCAAGACACCCTTTCAATTGAACTCCCAGCTGGGAGTGAGGGCTAGCGGCACAAGACTTTTAGTTGAGATCTGCCAACGAGTGGGTGCCGAGGTCTATCTCACCAGCGCTCCTGGAAAAAAGTTTCTGGATGAGAACATATTCCGCGAGGCCGGAGTGGAGGTCCGGTATTTCAAATATCGGCCGCCAGCCTATCCTCAACTATGGGGTTCCTTCCTGCCTAACCTTTCCATTATCGATCTTCTATTTAATTGTGGGCCTAAAAGTAGAGAAATCATCGCCGCCTGTTGAGCCCGCATGGCTCTTCTTTTCTGAGCACATCGATAACCTCCGCCGAATCCCCGTTTTGATCATCTCAGTCACCTCATGGCCAGCCCACCTGCCCAATTTCGCTCATTCCGTGAACATCTCTGTGGGGAAAATATATACTCTTGAAACTTATATTTACGATTTTCGTATAACTAAATAGCAGTTGTATTTTTTTCTCTTGACAATTCGCTTACGATTTACCATAATATAGACGTAATCAGTCAGTAAATATATCTTTCGTATAGAAACGCCCAGGAGGCTCCAGCATGCCCAAAACACCACAGAGGAGAATCTCGAAGAAGAAAGAGCAGATCATGCAGACAGCCAGCACCCTGTTCATGAAATTTGGATTCAGAAGAATCACCGTGGAAGAGATCTGCCGCACAGCCGGCGTCAGCAAGATGACCTTTTACAAGTATTTCCCCAACAAAATGGCACTTCTCAAGAACATCTGGAATGGGATGGTCGAGGCCGGCTACAAAAAGCTCTATCAGATCGACGCCATGAACATGCCCTTCCCGGAGAAAATGCAGAGGATGATCGAATACAAAATAGAGCTTGGCTCCAAAATGAATCGGGAATTCCTCGACGAGATACTCGGAGCCGTGCCGGAGATGAAAGTTTTTGGGGATGAGATCCAAGCCAAGAGTAATCGGCTGTTCATGGATTTTGTCACCAGAGCCCAAGAAAGAGGCGATATTCGCAAGATGCGTCCTGAGTTCTTCCTTGCTGTTCTGAACAAATTGCATGAGCTGATCCTGGACCAGAATCTGAGAAATATCTACCCCAACTACTCCGAGTTCATCCGGGAGGTCAACAGCTTCTTCTTCTTCGGCATATTGCCTGCACAGCATCAGGAGAACCGCTGATATGCGAAAAATCCACATGATACCGTGGTGCATCGCCATGTTGGGCTTTCTCTCACGGATCGATGTCCCAGCGGTGGAGCATAGTTTTCAGGGACAGGCCTCCGGCTGGCACATGGAGGCCAGAGACCAGGCAGACCGATATTACCAGCTGGGCATCCGATATATCCCTCAGTTGAGCCTGGCTCAATTGCTAAAAGGGGATCGTTTCCTCGATCTGGAGGTATGCCTGAACGCATCTGCCTCGGCCAGCAGTTCCGACCAGGGCGACGATCACGACCTGGAGCTTTACAGGCTCAAGGTACGCTTCGCCACGGCTCAGACAGAGACCCGCATAGGACTGCAGAAGCTAAATTTTGGCCCAGCTTTCCTGCTTCGTCCGTTGAGGTGGTTCGACAACCTGGACCCACGAGACCCGCTGGGTCTTACTGAAGGTGTGTACGCTCTGAGGTTTCGATATACCACTCTAAACAACACCAGTCTCTGGCTCTGGGGCCTTTATGGCAATGACCAGACCAAGGGATTTGAGCTCCTGCCGACCGTTGAAGACCAGCCAGAATTCGGTGGTCGTCTGCAGGCTCCTCTTCTCGACGGCGAATTAGCTTTCACCGTTCATTCGCGTAAGGCGCAGAATACCATCATGGACATGCAGAACTTCACCGAAAACCGTTTTGCCCTGGACGGGCGCTGGGATATCGAGATCGGCCTCTGGTTCGAGGGAGTCCTCCAACAACAGAGATCAGAAGGCCTACCTTTCCAGTGGATGAAAACGGTGATGATGGGTATAGATTATACCCTGGGCATCGGCAACGGCCTACACATCCTGGGCGAGCATATGACCAACATCTCTTCTGCAGATGCCATGGGATGCGAGGAGGATGCTCAGGTCTCCGCTTATTCCTTGAATTACTCCCTGGGAGTTTTCGATAACCTGTCGGCCATCGGCTCTTATGCCTGGGATGACCAGGAATATCATCAATACTTCGCTTGGCAGCGAACCTGGGATAGCTGGATTTTAAACCTCAGCTTCTTCCATTATCCTGAATCTGACTGTGGCGTGTTATACAAACAGCGCGCAGCTCCCGCCACGGGCTATGGAGGCCAGATACTCATCGTTTTCAACCATTAAAGGTGATTTCAAAAAACCACCAAGAGAAAAGAGAAAAAAGGAGGCTCCTGAAATGCAAAACGGCGCCCTGATCACCACTGAGAACTTGGTGAAGCAATACCCCATTGGCGGCCGCAAATTCACCGCCCTAAACGACGTGAACCTGACCGTCCAAAAAGGCGAGTTCCTTGGACTGGTGGGCCCCAGCGGCTCCGGCAAAACCACTTTGCTGAACATTATCGGCGCGCTCGACTATCCCACCAGTGGCAGTGCCATCGTCATTGGGACAGACACCAAGGAACTCAGTCACCGAGAGTCGGCCCAGCTTCGTAACGAGCACCTCGGATTCATCTTCCAGACCTTTAACCTTCTGCCCGTTTACAGCGTCTTCGAGAACGTGGAGCTCCCCCTGCTGCTTCTGGGAATAGCTACTGAAGACCGAAAAAAGGCCGTCATGGATATCCTCGATCGGGTGGGACTGGCCGACAGAGCTGCATCGCGCCCCTCCCAGCTATCCGGCGGCGAGAGCCAGCGGGTGGCCGTAGCCCGAGCTATGGTGAAAAAACCCAAGGTCGTGCTGGCGGATGAGCCCACGGCCAATCTGGATGCTGAAAACTCCCACAACATTCTCCGGATGATGGTTAAGCTGAACGAGGAGTTCCAATCTACCTTCATCTTCGCCACTCACGACGAGAAGGTCATCGGATACCTGCGGCGGAAGATCACCCTAAAAGATGGCCAGGTCGTCGAGGACGTTGAAACGACGCCACAGTACAATTGAGATGAGGTAAGACGATGTTGATCGCCAAGTTGGCATTTCGCAATCTCATAGGAGGGGGGATCAGGACCTGGCTGAATGCCTTCGTCCTCTCGCTGGCTTTCGTCATGATCATCTGGTTTCAGGGCCTCATCCAGGGTATGAACGAATATGCCATGCAGGCCACCGTCGACTATGAAGCTGGCGGAGGGCAGTTCTGGCATAAAGACTACGATCCCTATGATCCGCTGACCTTTGAGGACAGCCATGCTCCCCTCTCCCCTGCCCTTATTGAACTTGTGTCCCAGGATAAGGCAACACCCATCCTGGTGACCTCCGGGGCCCTGTTCCCCGAGGGACGTGTCCAGCCCGCGATCCTCAGAGGTATCGATCCCGGTCAACAGATCCTCAAGCTGCCGAGCCAATATCTTCATCCGCAGGGCGAAGACCTCATTCCCGCACTGATCGGATCTCAGATGGCCAAGCAAACGAAGCTGAGAGTAGGCGATGAGGTCACCATTCGGTGGCGCGATGTTCACGGCACCTTCGATGCCCAAGACGTTCGGATCGCACAGATCATGAACGTCTCCGCCCCATCGGTGGATCAGGGACAGATCTGGCTTCCCTTGGAGAGTCTGCGCCAGATGTTGCAGGTCCCTGGCGAGGCAAGCTATGTCGTCCTAGGCAGAGATGTACAAAATCCTCCAGCCGGGGAGAATATTTGGGTTTACCGCGGCTTGGATTTCCTTCTCAAAGAGATCACCGAGCTGGTCAGGATGAAATCGAGCAGTTCGAACATCCTCTACGGCCTGCTTCTGTTCATGGGGCTTCTAGCTATCTTCGACACCCAGGTCTTGGCCATCTGGCGTCGGCGCAAAGAAATCGGAACCCTCATGGCTCTCGGCATGCAACGCGTCAAGGTCATTAGCCTGTTCACCTTTGAAGGGGCCATGCATGGTCTTCTGGCGTTGGCCATTGGTGCCATCTACGGAATTCCAATCCTAGCCCTGACATTTTCCAGGGGATTGCCCCTTCCGGCGATGCAGGCCGATTTCGGCATTGCCCTTCCTCAGTCTCTTTACCCCACTTATGGGCTTCGCCTGGTGGTGGGAACCACTCTGCTGGTGCTCATCGCCGTGACCATCGTCAGCTTCCTGCCGGCCTCGAAGATCGCCAGGCTGAGGCCCACCGACGCCCTCAGGGGGAAAACATCATGACCAGGTTCCTGCTCAAAGGCTTGCTGCGAGATCATCACCGCAGCCTCTTTCCCATCATCATCGTCGCCGCGGGCGTGATGACGTCCATCCTGGGATACTGCTTCATACACGGCATCATAGACGACACTGTCCGCAGCAATGCCAAGCTGGACACTGGGCACGTGAAAGTCACCACCCGGGCATACGAGGAGATCTCCAGTCAGCTGCCCAACGATCTGGCCATCCTGAAGGCGAACGACCTGATCAAGGACCTGGAGGCAGATTATCCCTACATAGAGTGGACGGCGCGGATCAAATTCGGTGGGCTTCTTGACCTTCCAGACGAATACGGCGAGACCCGTTCCCAGGGACCGGCCTTTGGAATGGCCCTCGATCTTCTCAGCCCTGGGACAAGGGAAAGGGAACGGCTGGATCTCGAGAAGGCGCTGGTGAGAGGCCGCCTGCCCAGTAAGCCGGGAGAGATCCTGATCAGCGAGGAGTTCGCCAATCGATTGGGGGCCGATATGGGAGACCTGGCCACTCTGGTCAGCTCCACGGCATACGGAGGCATGACCGTTCAGAATTTCACCATCGTGGGAACTATTCATTTCGGCATCGCTCCCATGGACCGAAATGCCATCATCGCCGACCTGGCGGACATCCAGTATGCTCTCGACATGGAGGACAGCGCTGGAGAGATCTTGGGAATCTTCCCCAATCTTGTCTATGACCAGAAAAAAGCGCAGAAGACCGCAGAGACCTTCAACTCCAGGATGAGGGAATCTGAAGATGAATTCTCACCTGTGATGCGAACCCTCCGCGAGCAGGGCGGTTTGGGAGAGTATTTAGATACTATTAACGCTCGGGTCTCCATCATGTTGTTCGGCTTTTTCTTCGTCATGTCCCTGGTGCTGTGGAACGCCGGGCTGATGTCAGGTATCCGGCGTTACGGCGAGATGGGCGTGCGTTTGGCCATCGGCGAGTCAAAGGGGCATGTGTACGTCACCCTGCTGTGGGAATCGATCCTCGTCGGGGCCGTCGGCTCCGTCCTGGGAACGGCCATCGGCCTGGGTTTGTCCCTATATCTCCAGGAAGTGGGACTGGACATCTCGAGCATGACGAAGGGGTCCCACATGCTGATGGCTAACATTATGCGCGCCAAAATCACTCCCCCCAGTTATTACATCGGCTTCCTGCCCGGCCTGCTGGCCACCTTGTTGGGCAGCGCCATCTCGGGCATCAGAGTGTTCAAACGCCAGACAGCTCAACTTTTCAAGGAGCTGGAGGTATGAAAAAAGCCATCGTCATATTGGTTATTCTTCTCATCGTCACACCGGCCCTGTCTCATCAGGATTCTCTCACGATCGTCTCCCGGGCACCCACAGGGGAAGACATCCTGGAGAGGGTGGACCGCAACCTGGTCATCGACCAGGCCACAGGAGTGTCCACCATGATCATCCACGGCCGCCGGGGCAGCCGGACCATCACCTCTCGGTTCTGGATGAAGGGCAGGGAGAATACGTTCGTCGAGTACCTCTTCCCGGCACGGGAGAAAGGCAAGAAAATGCTGAAACTTGGCGACAAGCTGTGGACCTATACCCCGGAGCCCACTGACCGTATCATCACCATCGCGGGCCACTTGCTGAGGCAGTCGGTGATGGGATCGGACATGTCATATGAAGACATGATGGAAAACGAATCCCTCATCGATCTGTACCAGGCTCGGATGGAGGGAAGTCAGGAGGCGGAGGGACGACCTTGCTGGGTGGTGGGTCTGACCGCTAAGGTCGAGGACATCGCCTATCATTCGCGCCGCATCTGGGTGGATATGGAACGCTGGCTGCCCCTGGTGGAGGAGCGCTATGCCAGGAGCGGTAAACTGCTCAAGACAACCCGCATCACAGAGGTCTTTTGGGCGGGAGATCGCTGGTATCCCAAGCGGATCATCTTCAAGGACATGCTCTCCAGCGGAAAGGGCACCGAGCACGTCATCGACTCCATCGATTTCGAAGCAGAAGTTCCCGATCATCTGATGACCAAGGCGGCTTTGCGGAAGTAATCGAGAATCATCCAGTTGACATGGGAAAAAACTGGTAAGTCGCCATGAATCTGGGATTTTTCCTATAGAATTGCACAAAAGCCCTATACGGACATCTGCCCGAAATAGGGCTTCACTATATATATGTAAATTTGAGAGATGCGCTCAGCCTTCCGCTTGACTCCACCTCTTATCTAATCAGCCTGGAAACTTCCTTGAACTCCAGCGCCTCCGCCGTCCTGAGAAGCTCAAAAAGAGCCATCTCCACCGTGGTGATCACCACTCCCTCCCGAGCCAAGCGCTGCAACGCAGTTCTCTCATCTTGTTCATGACGCGATGAGACGGCATCGCGGGGGACGTGAATCTGGAATCCATGAGCGACAAGGTCCAAGGCTGTCTGCAACACGCAGACATGGGATTCGATCCCCACTATAATGACCTGTTCGATTCTCTCCTCCTTCAGCATCTTGGGCAATCGCGTGAGACCACAGCAGCTGAAGGTCATCTTGACCAGGGGCTCATTCCCTCCAAGAACCTGCTTGACGGGAGAGACAGTAGCGCCGAGACCCTTTGGATACTGCTCTGTGACGTAAATTGGGATCTTCATGAGCTGACAGGCTTTGATCATGATCACAATCCTGTCAACAAGCCGCTGGCGCTCCTGCATGACAGCCCATAGTCTCTCCTGCACATCCACAACCAGAAGGGCGGCCTCTTCCCGCTCCAGAATTCTGGAATGGCGCTCCTCCATGATACTCTCCGTCCTCTTTAGAAAGCCAGTGCCAGAGGAAAATCTCTTCTCACTCTCATAAAAATCATCCCGGCAGTGTTTGTCCAATCCTGCAACCGTGCCACGTATTCCTGGTATGGCTCATCCACCACCTGGCCAGCAGTTCGGGAGGCGTGACGAAATATGACTTCTCCTTGGCAGCCCTTGGCGATGATGGCCATATGAGAGGAAAAGATCCCCTCTTTCTTTTGAATCAGGCTGACGATCTCGCCGCCTCGCAGGTTCTCCTCCACTTGAAGAAGGTGTTCTTTGGGGATGTACTTCACCGTCATGGTCTGCGGCGGGGGGGCGTCCCAAAAATCTGTCACGCCCATTACAGCCAGGTCTTTAGCCCGATCGATGGTCTTGGTCATGGGACGGCAGTGATCGCCGCCGATGAGCTCGGTGGCATCCTCCAACAGCCAGGAGTTATTGGGCAGCCAATCGGCGATGGTGTAGTGATTGCGCGTCTTCATCTCGATGATGCCGTCCCGGTAACGGATTCGCTGCAGATTGTCGAAGAATCCCTCGTAGTCTTCGGATATCGTCATGGCCAGGATCTGCTCGCAGAAGGTCATGCAATCAACCCGGGCAACGTCCACAAGAGGATCTTTGTCGTACCTGCCCGTCGGCCCCTCTCCCAGACAGAACATCACGTAGGGAGTGCCTTTGGCCAGCTCGGAGTAGAACATGATGCGCCGGTCAGGATCTCTCTCCACCGCGGTCACGTTGTGCATGACCGTCTCCAGGTCTTTCCAAACCATCTGGTAAGTCCGCTTGGGGGTTAAGGTATACTGCGCTCGGTACTTGGACCGCACCTCCTCAGCCTCTTGTCCTTCCACCAGGAAGACCTCCACAGAGGACTTATTCGTCAAACCATTTTGGGTAAATGCATTGTTGACATCTTCCTCTGTGCCCACGAACAGATCCAATCTTTCTCCTTTGATGGCCCCCCCCACGTCATGGGCCAGGAAATAGCCGTCATGTTCGGTGCCGTTGGGGAGCGGAATACCCTGAGCCCTGGGGACGAAGAGAACGCTGCCCAAGGGAATCCTCTGGGGGTCCACTGCGGCTGTTCGATAAGGAATGAGCTTGTAGGGCTCTAACCTCGAGAGCCACTCGGCATTGGCGGCTCCCAGACCCCACTTGGCCCCCTCAACCACGCGGTAGCGGATGCCCTCGGCGGCGCGGCCAGCGTAGTTAATCACTCGCCCATCCCACAACCTGGCCGATCCCTCTATGTCCGCTTTACGCTTAAATTCACTGCAAACCAAGGCGATGGTTCGCCCATAAATATCGAGAATGGGCACCTCCTGGGGAAGCCCGACAAACCGTTCAGCAGCCTCATCCACCAGACAATAGAAAGTGATCCCAAAATGTCCCAGTGATTCTCTTCTTAGCTCTGGCTCTTCTCTCGGCCCCGGTTCCTCTCTCGGCGGTGGTTCCTCTCTTGGCTCCGGCATTTTCCTCCTCTCAGGGTAAGGCCTCACACCGGCGCAACCTTGTAAGAGCCAGAGTCCTAAAACTGCCATAAGCAATGCTCTCTGCATGTATCTCACATGCATCTTAACCCCCTATCGACAAAAACCTGTCCTCGGCAATGACATCGCCCAGCATGAAATCCTGAACAAGAGAGGGCCAAGCCACCCGGGGAAATTTGTAGTAGCAACCATAAACTTCCCACATGATGTCACCTGGAATCTCGAATGTCAAGAAGAAAAAACCGCCTAAAACTGCACGGTCAGTTTCAGAGAGAGGCTGTGGCTGAGAATATCCTGGACATTATCGCTGTCCGAGTAGGAGATCTGACTTTGTAATCGTAATATCGACATGGCTAGCGGGCGAATCTCCACTTTGAGAGAGTTGACCAGAATCCCCGGTCACATCTGTTCGCGAGAGAGTCAATGACAGATCATCCACCACCTCCACAGCCCCCAGAAAACCCAGCTGGAGCCAGCGGCCAGTGAAACCCAGCCGTGGAGAGATAGCCGAAGACGCCTCTTCCACCTTGTTCTCACGCAGAATTTCCCTCCAGAAGAACAAAGAAACCTTGGTCATCAACCCCCGGCTCCACCGGCGCTCCCACCACAGGGAGGGGGTGTCTTCGATCCTGGTGGAGATGCCCACATCTTCAGATTCATCCCGCAGAAAGCTCAGCACCAGAACAGAATTTGATCGACGTAGCTCCAGCTTGCTGTTGTATTTCCAGACTCTGTTCTGAAGCACACTCCACAGCTGGCGCTGATCTCGCTCCTGCCGTTCTAAGCCCAGGTTCAGGCTCAGGGCACTGGAAGGCCTGAGTTCTCCGCGGACCTGTTTGCTTTGGAAATCCTCTCCGGCCACCACCTCTCCGGCTGCGAAACGAGACCAATAGCGTTCCCAAAAGCGAAGCTCCTTTCTCAGACCAGCCAGCTGTCCATCCCAACGATGGACGTAATCCATCTCCAGGGTCAGGGGCGTGAGAATACGCTGCCAGAAACCGGGGTATATCCGAGCGATGACCTGTCTCTGACGGTCCAGGGAATAAGCCCGCAGCCCGTCGATCCCGGAGAGCATATCCTCCCGGGAATTTCCCTGTAAACGAGCGTAGAGGGATAATCCTGGAATTTCATCGCAGTTGGTGGTAAAAATCGCCTCTCCTGTTTCCTCGGCAGGCTTGTATTCGCTCGGCCAACTCGATCTCTGAATCAGACGCCAATCTCGACGAAGCGAGGCGGCCATCTGAAAAGCAGGCTTTGGATCTATGTCCAAGCGAACATACTCTCCCTGACGGATGGCTCTCGCGGAGGCGAGATGATAAGTGGAATCGACCCCCTGCTCCCAGGTCCGATGCACATAGGAGAGCACTTTTAGAGAATGCAACCTCATAGTTCTTGAGATGTTGTCAGGAAATTGGTACTCCAGATCGCCACGAAGAGAGGTCTGATTCGGAAATACAGACGCCCCTCCGCTCACCAGCCGGGTGGCAGCGAGCACCACCGTGGGATATCCCTTTCTATTGACAATGCCCCGCGTCTGGTAGCGCTGCTCATCGGCCTTTCGTCCCTCGTCGTCCAAAGACTGCTCCGAGGTCCATCCCGCGTCCAAAATAAGCAGATTGGATATCTCGTATTGACCTGCGACGGCGGATCTCTGCAGCATCTGCCCCGACATAGTCCTCTGGGGGCGAAGCGAGTGGAAGTCCCGGTCGTAATCCTCCAACTCAGTCGTGAGGCGAAGATGGTCGCTCTTGGCGGAGGCTCTGATTCGAGCTGCAGATCCCTGCGTCCTGGATGTGGCACTTCGGGCCGCCTCGGAGATGACCAAGAGGTCCAAACCGGCGGGACCCTCATCGAGCCTCAGCTCACCGGTGGCATGTATCAGATCGACCCTGCCCAAGCTCGAGTCTTCTTTCTGTGGATAATACCTCACCGCGTTTAGTGCAGCTGACAGCACATCCGACGGGCTATAGCTGGCTCCCAGAGAATGCAAACGGTCCTCTGACGAACGGTGGTACTCATACTCGACCTCCACTCTGCTGCCAGACTCTACCAAGCCCTCTCTCAGAAAATGCAGAATCCCGCTGGGATAAAGAACAATATAGTCCTCTCCGCGTCTCAGGGATTGCCCATCCACCACTACTCTC
>SMTZ1_10018077_pt1 | contig 10732 bp, 6 predicted proteins | sample DeeMarSWOR136_30_FD_25667 | JGI IMG/M metagenome (IMG submission 25667) | reverse complement strand
CAAAAGTTGATGACCCGCCAGAGGATTATTGTATCTATCCCTTATGATCACTTCAACCGGTACCTGGCCGCCATAGGGAATCACGGTCTGCATCTCTATATTGCAGTTTTTACTATATGCAGGTCCAGTTAGAAAAGGAATGGTGACATAGCTTCCAGCCCAACCGGCCCTGGCCTCCAGCACAACCACTGCCCCTATACCGTCATCCGGGGATACTGGAGAATAATCTATTGAGAGGACTCCACTTTGAAGTTCTGCCTCAAAGATGCTTCCGTTAACACCATCCCGGGTCTTCCCCGACTCTATTTTGCCAAAGGTGGCATCCATCTCTACCTCGGTTCCTCCTACAACGAAGTTGCGATTCACATCCAGAACCTGCACCACCACGTCTCCTTTAGATGCGCCGTCTGCCAAAAGAGAGGTGGGATAATAGATAAATTCCACGTAGTAAGGTGGACCGGAGACGATGATGCCCAGAGTATCTGCTACGGTTCCTCCGGAGGTGGAACCATATATATATGCTATGCCATCATTTCTGGGATCGCCTGAATGATAGACCGTCTCGGCAAGACCCATGAAGGTTTCGGCATATGCGTCAACCATTCCTTCCTCAGTTGAAAAATAGACAGCTGTGTGATCAGGAACGGGATTTCCGTATACGTCGTTGACCATAGCCACAATGGTGGAAGTTTCGTTCACGTAATCCCAACCTCTTATGTTCAAAGGCTTAGCTCCCAGAGAGATATATTCCGGTGGTCCTGCCTGGATGGTTACCGCGGTCACCTGTGAGATAATGGAGCTTGAACTGGCTCTGGTCTTCACGGTTCCAGATATGGTCCCGCTGTTCAGAGTTACCCGGGCCTCACCCAGGGAATTGCAATTAGCGATAAATGGTCCGTAACCCATACCATTTAGATTCTCACCACCATCAGGACCGTCAGTTATGACGAAATTGATGGGAATCCCTCCTGGAACCCGGTTGCCATTATCATCATATGCCGTGGCTACAAGATCCACTGATTCCAACCCTCCGGTTCCTCTGACCTGAATTATCAGATTTTCTGCCTGCAGAGTTATACTGGCCACGGTGGTATTGGGAGTAAGCTGGATGCTTTTCTCATCTTGAACCGGCGTTGAGATCCCGCTGACAGTGGCCTTTATATAGACGGCTGTTGCCTGGACTCCAGCAATATAGGTGGCAGTGGCCACTCCTGATATTGTGTTCTCAGTTGGCGAAATCAAGCCTATGGCATCCCACTTTCCGTTATCGTTGGTATCGTATATCAAGGAGTCGATGAAATCTGTATAATAGCCATCTCCGTCAATATCTGCGAATTTCTCTCCTGCCGTGAACCTGACTATGGTCCCGTTCTCAACAAAATTCCCGGATGAATCCCTCACGGTAACAGTCACATCGCTGGTGGAGACACCATCCGCTATTAGGGTCTGGGGATAAATCTCCATCTCAATCAGCTTAACCACCACGGTTTTCTCCCTGATATTTACCTGGGTGGATTTAAATCCAGCTTTATCTGAGGTGGCTTCGAATGTGACAGTGCCAGCATGCATGGAATAAAAATAGGTGTAGGCTATGCCAAAGGCGTCAGTGGTATCCATGGAATTTGAGAGATAACCTGAGGTCTCCGGAGTAACTGAAAAACTCACCCTTATCCCTTCTTTTGGATCACCATCCTCGTTGGTAACCAAAGCAGCAATCAAGCAGCTGTCGCCTTCCTGGATGGATGAAGGGGTGGCGAGCAGGGAGGTGATAAACAGGGCCTCCTCGGGCGGCTGTACGGGCTCGTATGCCTTTTTGCCGCAACCTGTTAGCAGGATCAAAGTTATCCCTAAGAAAAGGACCGCAAAAGAAACACAAAAAATAGAACTCTTCTTCCCTCTCATAATTCGACTCTCCTTTTTATTTGAAGTTTGAAATTAACTCGACCTCTTGGATAATCATAACCTAAATAGATTATCGGCATCCTCAATTCGTAGTTTAATAGATATTGAACTTTTTGAAGTCAAAAAAAGCGTGGATTTTAGGGCATTATCGCCCAAAGATTCAAAAGGCCTGGATTTCAACCCACAAGATTGAGGATTTTGAATTTATCCCTTAAAATTGTTCAAATTGTTTCCAGATAAATTTCGTATTAGACAAGACTAAGAATGTAAGATGAGACTAACATTGGGTTTATCTACCATGAAAAATGAAAAAAGCTTAAGCGCCAGCATGGAAGACTATCTGGAGACCATCTGGCTGATCAAGGAGAAGGTGGGGGTAGTAAGGGTTCGGGACATTGCCAAAGCCAGGGATGTGGCTCTGCCCAGCGTTAACAATGCCTTAAAGAATCTGTCGCGACTGCGTCTGGTGAAACACGACAAGTACGAGTTCGTCGAACTTACCGCAAAGGGAAGCCAGGCTGCTAAAAGAATATATGACCGCCATCTTATATTGCGGCGATTTCTTAAAGAAGTTCTGGGTGTTGACAAAAAAAGAGCCGAGGAAGATGCCTGCAAACTGGAACATGCATTAAGCCCCGAAAGCTTGGAAAGGTTAACCAAGTTTATGGATTTCATCCGAACCTGCCCCTCGGAGTTGAAATTCGTTGCGGGAGAGGATAAGGTCTCTTTGAAAGATTCGAAAAAGAGGCGGAATAAGAAAGTTAGTAAGAGAAAAACATTCTAATGGAATAAAAAAGAGATGAGCGGAGTCGACTTAACCCAGTTAAAAGAGGGCCAGTCCGGGATTGTGATAAAAATCGATGGGGGCTTAGGTTTGATCCGACGCCTGGAATCCCTGGGATTAAGGGAGGGAAAGAAGGTAACCAAGGTAAGTTCCCAGCTTATGCGAGGTCCGATTACCGTGAGGATAGGTAATTCCCAGATCGCCATTGGTTTTGGAATGGCCAGAAAAATCATCCTCCAAACGGAGTAAAAAGAGTGAAAAAAATACTGCTTATGGGTAATCCTAATGTGGGGAAGAGTGTGATCTTCTCCAGGTTAACTGGCGTTAATGTGATTGCCTCTAATTACCCGGGCACGACCGTGGAATTCACCAGGGGATATATGAAATTGGGAAATGATAAGGTAGAAATAATAGATGTGCCCGGAACTTACAGCCTGGAACCTGAATCCAAGGCTGAGCAGGTAGCGGTGGAGATGCTGAAGGGTGGAGATCTGGTTATCAACGTGGTGGATTCCACGAATCTTGAGAGAAACCTGAACCTGACCCTGGAATTGTTGAGAAATGGTATTCCAGTGGTGGTGGCTTTGAATCTATGGGACGAGGCCCGGCATATCGGCGTGGATATTGACGAGAAAAAACTTCGGATGATACTGGGTGTTCCCGTGGTTCCCACCTGTGCCATAACCGGCGAAGGGATAAGAAAGCTGGTTGCCCAGCTTCCGTTAGCCAAAGCCGATACCCTGCAATTTGAGGACGAGAAAAGATGGGAGATAGTGGGGAAGATCGTGGAGAGGGTGCAAAAGATCACCCATCGCCATCACACTATCTTAGAGAGACTGGAGGATATCTCCATAAAGCCGGTCACCGGAGTTCCTCTTGCCCTTTTGACCGTTTTCTTAGTTTTCACCCTGATCAGGTTCATCGGAGAAAGCCTGATCAGCTATATCCTGGAGCCAATATTTGAAGGTTTTTGGGCTCCCCTGATGCTGAAACTATCAGCTCTTTTGGGGTCTGGGGGTTTTTTTCATAATATCCTCATCGGGAAACTGGTGCAGGGTGAGATAGATTTTGTGGAATCATTGGGCCTTTTAACCACCGGGCTTTTCGTTCCTTTTGCCATGGTTTTGCCTTATGTTGTTCTTCCCATGATCTTGGCTCTGGGATGTAATGTGCCCGGCGTTTTAGCCACCCGGGTTCTGGAGACCAGAAGGGAGAGATTCATCGCCATGACCCTGATGTGTATTTCCGTTCCCTGCATGGCGCAGATCGCCGTTATTGCTGGCCTTATAGGAAGGCACGGGGCTCAGGGAATGGGCATAGTATTCGGAACTCTCTTTTTGGTTTGGGTGATCGTGGGGTTTCTTCTTAATAAATTGCTGAAAGGGGAAAGCCCGGAGATTTTCGTTGAAATACCTCCGTACAGACTCCCTTATTGGGGATCACTTTTCAAAAAGCTGTGGATAAGAATCAGAGGCTTTTTAAAAGAGGCTATTCCTTTTGTTCTTCTGGGTGTACTCATGGTAAACCTTCTTTACACTTTGAGTATAATTAAATTTCTGGGGCGAATTGCCGCACCAGTGGTAACAGGTATCCTGGGGCTTCCCCGGGAGGCCGTAGGCGCTCTCATTATTGGATTTCTTCGTAAGGACGTGGCCGTGGGCATGCTTCTGCCTCTGGGTTTGGACGTGAATCAGTTAATTGTAGCCAGCGTGGTTTTAGCCATGTATTTCCCCTGTGTGGCGACTTTTGTTATTCTGCTTAAGGAAATGGGTGTAAAGGATATGCTGAAGACAGCTTCTATTATGACAGTTGCCTCTTTGATTGTGGGTGGAATATTGAACTTAGTACTTTAGTTTATTCTCCGAAAGCGTTGCTAAATAATTGGTTTATGTAAGGCATTAGTACTGCGGTGTGTGATCCTTTTTGTTTTACCTTCTTGAAAAACATGGCACTTTCCTTGAACTCACCCCCTTTTGTTCCCCCTCTCTTTTTAAGAGAGGGGATTAAGGGGTGAGTTCCGTATCTTGCCAAACAAGTCAAACTAATGAGTCTATTCTCTTTATCAAGAACTGCAGCAACTGAATTGGAGAAGAACCCCGAATCTCTTACTGGATTTCTTTGGCTTGTAGGCACGAATTTATTCGTGCTTTTTTTGCTGCACAGAATCAAGAATAAGTGAAGTTTTATGCCCGGAAGAAATTCTTTAAGAAGAAGAATAAATTGGCGGGCCGTTCCGCTAATCTACGCATAAAATAGGGATACCATTCCCTCCCAAAGGGGATATAAATGCGGACATTATAGCCCTCTCTAACCAGTTGGTGCTGAAGCTCTGTTCGAATTCCGTAGAGTAGTTGAAATTCAAAGCTCTCTTTGGAGATGTTATTTTGTTGAGCAAACTCTTTGGTCTTCTGGATTATCTTCTCATCGTGGGTGGCGATGCCGTGATAGATCCCGCTGGGAAGCATCATCTGCATAAGTTTAATGAAATTATCGTCTACCTGCTCTATTTTGGGAAAGGCTATCTCTTTGGGTTCCTTATAGGCCCCTTTGCAAAGCCTGATTCTGCCGCCTAGTTTCTGAATATCGTCCACATCCTTTTCGCTTCGGTAAAGATAGGTCTGGATCACTATTCCCACGTTATCATATTTTTTTCTCAAGTTGTAGAAAACATCCAGCGTATCCTGAGTGCAGTCTGACCCCTCCATATCCATTCTTACGAAATTGTCATATTTTTTTGCCTTTACGATAATTTTCCTGAAATTCTCCTCACATAACTTTTTATCAACCTTCAATCCCACCTGAGTGGGTTTGACCGAAACATTGGTATTGACTCCGTTCTCATTGATCTTATCCAGAGCATCGAGATAGACCTCTGTGGCAACAATGGCCTCCTCAGGTTCTGAAACCTCCTCCCCCAGGTGATCCAAAGTGGCAATAGCCCCCTCGGAGTTGACTTTTCTAACCGCATTCAGACCATCTTCCAGTTCCTCGCCGGATACGAATCTGTCTACCACCCTCCGGGTCACCCCAAAATTCATCATAAAGCTCTGGATTACCTTTTGTCTGGAAAGATAGAGAAGAATGGCTTTCAGCATAATGCTCTTTTTCTCTTATAACCAGGTAGAAAATTATAAAAAATCTTTTTGGAGTCAAGTCTAATTTGTGAAAAATTTCACTTTTAAAGGTCCGCGGTCGGATGTCCGTCGTCCGTAGCTAATATTTCACCCGGTAACACACGTTGTCTCAACGTGTGTAATCAATTACAAGGAAACAGGAATTTCGTATTATGTTCCAGAAGACTCTATTAGCGCCGGCTTATCCTGTAAAAGCTTAGTAGTTCACCTTGCCCTCCCAAAAATTATCGTAGTCCCACCTTGCCCTCAAGTTGGGCTTTTAAGGAGTGCAAAAACTTGTCCCTTCCTTTGTGAGAAACACAGGTTGGGACAACCTGTGTCACCGTTTTTAGTGCGTTTTTCTTTGATTATGTTTGTGGGGACAAACTTTAAAGTTTGTACCTAACAAATCTAAAACAAATCCATCTGTTCTTTGCCCGCGGCTTTCTCTTTCTCTACCTCTTCTCCGAATATCTGGATTTTGCCGAAGATCCCATCATGTCCAGGCACAATCGAAAGTTTACCCTCTCTCATTCTCTTGATCCCTTCAGCTATCCTTGGCGGGAAGGATGCGGAGACCTCGTCTAATTCCAGATCAAGAAGTATGTGGAATTCACTTTTGAATCTCTGCACCATCTGCTCATAAGTTGTGCGAACGCCTTTGGTATCGGGTCCCTGCCCCAGTGCCTCAGCTATTATCTCCATCAAAGGTATCAGGTTCTTGTAGGGGATGGCATTCTCAGGAACAAACCCAGGAGGACGATCAGCTAACGTGTCAACTCGATTCATTACGCCCACGGTCAGTTTTCTTTTGCATACCGGACAGATGCCTTTGTTCTTTCTGGTCTCCTCAGGTGAGAGGAGCACCCCGCAGTTTCTGTGACCGTCGAAATGATACTTTCCCTCCTCCGGGAAAAATTCTATGGTGTATAAGAATTTTTTCCTGTCCTTGTTTTTTATGGCCCCGATGATCTCATCATAGGAAAGCTCACAGTCGAAAACATTTGCCTCCCTGCCGATTTTTGAGGGTGAATGAGCATCGGAGTTGGAGATCAAAGTTATCTTATCCAATTTGGAGAGTCTCCAGTTCATGGAAGGGTCTGAGGAAAGGCCGGTCTCTATGGAACAGATATGTTTGGATTCCTCCTCAAAACACTCCTCTATGGAATCGAAACCCGAGTTTGCCCCGAACAGGGAAAACCAGGGAGTCCAGGCATGCGCAGGAACGAGCAGGCACTCCTCTGATATATCCAGAACGATTTTGAATAGTTCTTTTACCTGAAAGGTGAAGATAGGCCTGCCATCGGAATGAAGATTTCCTAAACTTAATAGACTCCGGTTAATCTTTTCCACTACTTCAAAGGAAGGAGCAAAGATTATAGTGTGTATCTTTCTTAATCTTCCTCCCTGGTGAAAGATGTTATTCACCTCGGCGCTCAGGATGAAGTGAACGTCCTTTTTGTTTTTCTTAAGCACAAAAAGCCCGTTACCCTCCGGTTCTAATTTCTGTTTGAGCTCGGCAAAGTAGGTGGGATGGGTGAAATCGCCGGTTCCTAAAAGGGCAATTCCTTTCAATTGGGCCCACTTAGCCAGGGTTTCGACTTCCATATCCCTGGCCGTGGCCCGGCTGTACTTAGAATGAAGATGTAAATCAGCTATGAATTTCATCTTCTTTCCCCGGCTTTTAAATACGGTCTTTTGTTAAGACCTTTACTCTTTTTTCAAATGTTGATCCAGGAAGTCGACCATTTTGCGATATGCTACCAGAAGGTTCTTGAGTTTGGCTATTCCGTGCCCTTCATCCGGGAATATCAAGCTGTCCACCTCACCGCCCTGAGCTCTTACTGCCTCGATTACCTGTCTGGCTTCACCCACAGGGACTCTGGGATCGTTCTCTCCGTGAATTACCAGGAGCGCAGACTTGATCTTGTCTACCTTGTGAATAGGGGAGATGCTTTTCAGGAATTCCTTGTCGGTCAGAGGACCATACTCTGATTCCCGAAGCTTACGTCGGTAAGCTTTAGTATTCTCAAGAAAGGTCACGAAATTGACGATGCCGATCTCCTCAATCGCTGCGGCAAAAAGGTCTGGATACTCAGTTATAGCTGCCATTACTGCATATCCACCGTATGATCCGCCTTTTATAGCCAATTGATCCGTGGATGTGTATCCATTCTCTATTAGCCATTTAGCACCTTCGGCTATGTCCTTTATGGAATCCAATCTCTTCTTATAGTTATCCATCATCATATATTCTCTACCATATCCTGAGCTACCCCTGATGTTGGGAGCGAATATTCCGTAGCCATTCAGGATCAGATACTGAAAATGCCTTGTGAAACTAGGCCTGAACTGTGATTCGGGTCCACCATGAGCATGAATCAAAAAGGGAATGGGTTCACCCTGATAATCTGCAGGCAAATAAAGAAATGCTGGAATCTCCAATCCATCGAAGCTTTCATATTTGATCAGGGTTGGCTCCACAAAAAGTCTGGGATCTATTCCCGCCATCACCGAATGGGTCGCCTTTCGCAGTTCTTCTTTATTCCAGTCCCAGATCCAGATATCGGTGGTCTTGGTGGGGCTGCTGAAGGCAAAGGCTATCGTACCTGCATCTGAGAAAGAAGCGCCATAAATCCTTCCTTTTACCTCAGGGGCAGGCACTGAGGCGTCAGTTTTCAAATCCCATATTTTGGGAATACCGTAACCCTCCTGATTGACCACCCAGCCCAGGAATCTCCTGTCAGGAGAAATATTAAGTCCTTCCACTTCCCAGTTTGACTCCTTTCCCCAGAAGGTGAGTTTCTTGGTGTCCAGATCTATCTTAGCTAACCTCTTGATGCCATCTTTGTTATTATTAGATACCAGGTAAACTGTTTTGGCATCCTTTGAGAAATTGGCATATTCGAATTCGTAGTCCCCTTCGTGAGGAGTTATATTCTCTGATTTTAGGGTGGTCAGATCCACAAGATAAATGTCGTTGTTGACGTTGGAAGGGTAGTGGTAAATCAGAAGATACCTGCCGTCATCGGAGATGTCGGCGATGGAGTTCCACCCGTGAAACTCAAATATCATTTCCTGCTTTTTGGTTTTAATATCTAGAGAGAAGATATGGAAATCCTGGAGATTGGTCTGGTTACTGAAAAAATAGATTTTCTGGTTATCCGGAGACCAGGTGGGGCTTCCGTGGCGTATCTCAGGTTTGCTGGTCAGCGAGGTGATGCGTCCGGTCTCAGTATCCACCAGATGAAGCTGCGCCTGTTCATCCCCGCCCATGGCTGCCCCAACTATTGCTTTTTGTCCGTCAGGGGAGAGCGAATAGAAGTTAATTCCGTCAGGAAGAAAAGTCAGTTGATAGGGCCAGCCAGACGCATCCAGCCGGTATAGCTGACCAACTCCAGTAAATCTTGTCCTGAAAAAAAGGGTTTTGCCATCTTTTGTCAGCTCGGGGTTGTCAGCATAACCTATCTGCATGAAGGTCTCAATGTCCGGAACGTAGAGTGTGTCCTGAGCATAAAGAACTCCGGATAAGAAAAGGAGAAGAAAGGTTGAGATAACTGAAAAAATCACTGGGAAAGCTCTTTTTTGCATCTTGAATACCTCCAAAAAAGGTTAAATGTTCAGTTCAGCTTTAAACTAATATACACTTAGCAGAAAGGGTTGTCAAAGAAAAAGATATAAATTTGACCTTGGTTAATTCTTTGATTGACAAGTTGAGAAAAATTGATATAATGAAAAAAATTGTGGGATCTGAGAAGTACTTAGGCCAAAGATGAAAAGAGACAGTTTACTTTTCATACTGACATTTGCTTTTTCAACATCAGTTTACGCTCAAGAAGTTACCGATCCATTTGAGAGGGCATTAAACGAGGTAAATCTTACCCGGGCTACCTGCAAATTTGATCGCCTGGATATGAAAAACTTCGGCGGGGATGAGTTCGTTTTGCCTCTTTTCACCATTCTTCACAGCGATTTCTTCAAAATACCCACCTATACCATTGAGTTTGAGAAAGCTGTCGTGAAAAATTCCAACTCATTAAAAGATATGATCGGTTTCGCCTCCCGCCGGGTTGACGAGGGGGTGAGAAGAGGGCTGATTTCCAATCCATTGGAGGAGAACCTGAAAAAATCGGATTCGGATCAAGCTTTATATCAGGCAATCTATTTGCTTCATTATAAAATGAATCAAGAGCTTTCTTCAAAAGAAGCTGAGAGTTTGAAAATTATGACAAATTCAGTTCCCTTAGATTTAAGCAAGCAGGTGGCTTTTTTAATTTATACTACACTGGACTCTTACAGATGGAGAAATTTAGCTTTTAAGAAAGCTCAAGAAAGCTTTTTAATGCCAGAGATGTTTGAGCAAGCCACATCGCTTTTAACCACTGAGGAGGGAGACCTGACCCCGGAGTTTTATGAGTTTATTCATCACGTCGATTACCGGTATCTCTATACTGGCGCTGAGGATTTAGCTTTGGCTTGTGATATGGTTGCGGATAGTTTGAAAAAGATTTCTTTTGAGGAGGAGTTTGAATTTCTTTTCTCCACCCCCCTGGGGGAAATTGTAATAAATGATGGGAGAAATAATTTCTACGAGGATGATGACTATTTCATCATAGTAGATCTGGGTGGAGATGATCTTTACAAATCAGGAGCTGCATCCTGGGACTACCAACACCCGATATCAGTTTTAATCGATATTCAAGGTGACGATATCTATGAATCTGTGGATGAATCACCTTCCTTTGGCGCAGGTGTTTTCGGTTATGGTTTTCTAATCGACTTAAAGGGGAATGACAAATATACCACCAGAGATCTTTCATTAGGCTGCGGACTTTTTGGCGTTGGTGGACTTCTGGATCTTCAAGGAAAAGACCTGTACGACTCCTACACCAATTCACAGGGCTCAGGAGCATTCGGCATAGGAATTTTGTCT
>SMTZ1_10007762_pt1 | contig 10732 bp, 8 predicted proteins | sample DeeMarSWOR136_30_FD_25667 | JGI IMG/M metagenome (IMG submission 25667) | reverse complement strand
GTTTACGTTGGATCTAAACGCAATTCCGGCTATAAAAGCATGGAGCCATCTGCCGGTAATTTTCGACCCTTCGCACGGGACTGGCGTGCGCAATTTTGTGGGTTCGATGTCCAAAGCAGCAATTGCTTGCGGAGCCGATGGTCTGATTATCGAAGTACATTCCGACCCGGAACACGCCCTATCCGACGGAAGACAGTCTCTCCTGCCAGAAAATTTCGCCAGCTTAATGCAAGAACTAAAGAAGCTTGCCCGTACAATAGGCAGAAACTTATAAAGAAAAAATAGAAAAAGTGACAGGTACTTTTTTGGAGTTAAGTAATGCCCCGTAGAGCAAGATTTACTATAGAGGGTGGTATTTATCACATATTAAGCCGTGGGAATAACCAACAGGTTATTTTTCACAAGGATAGAGACTATCAGGAATTTCTGGATATCTTGTCCTTTTACAAGAAGAAGTATGGGCTTGAAATATACCATTATGTTTTAATGGGTAATCATATACATTTAATAGTAAAGGTTCCGGATGGGAAAGCGCTGAGTGAGGCAATGAAGGGGATAAAATGGAGATATGTGCAGTATTATAGGAAAAATTATGGAGGAATAGGCCATTTCTGGCAAGAAAGGTTCAAGAGTTTCCTGATTCAGGAAGGAAGATATCTTTTAGAGTGTGGTAGATATATAGAATTAAATCCAGTAAAGGCAAGAATAGTAGAGGAACCAAAAGCGTATTACTGGAGTAGTTACAGAGCCTATGGAGAGGGAGAAAAAGACTATTTAATTGATTTTAGTCCAGAATATCTTGGTTTAGCAGATAGCAGTCCTGATAGACAGGGGAACTATAGAGAATTTATAAAAGATGGGTTAAAGGAAAGACGGAGAGAAGAAAGATATTTCAGGGAAGGGGCGTTTGGTTCGAGGGAGTTTGTGGAAGAGATGAAGAAGAAAGGATTGGTCTCCCTTTGGTCTCATAAAGGCAAACCAAAGAAGAGGAAGGAGTAATAAAAAGTACCTGTCACTTTTTTGGGAACAGTGAAATGAAAAAGTACCTGTCACTTTTTAAGGTGAGTATAATTGGCGTGGGTTTGATTGGCGGGTCTTTCGGCTTGGCGCTAAGAAAAAAGAGACTCGCCCGGCAAGTAATAGGAATCGGTCGCCATGTACATAAGCTAAAAGAGGCAAAAAGACTGGGCGCTATTGATAGCTACACTACGGATTTTGCAACAGGGGTTAAAGATTCAGACATAGTTATGGTTGCTACGCCTGTGGGCAAAATTTCTCTCATCGTTAAGAGAATATTACCCCATTTAAAAGACGGCTGCATTGTGACTGATGTAGGAAGTACAAAAGAAAATGTAGTTAAGGAAGTCGAGGAGATTCTCGCAAAATCTTCCGGTAAGGGGAAAAGGCCGAAGGTCTCTTTCATTGGTGGTCACCCGATGGCGGGTTCAGAGAAGCAAGGTGTCAGGAATGCCAGGGCTGATATCTTCTCAGGCACCACCTGCATTCTGACTCCGGCAGATAAGAATGGCGGAAAAGCAGTTAAGGTAGTCAAGAACCTTTGGAAAAGGTTGGGAGCGAGAATCCTTTTGCTTAAGCCTGAGGAGCACGACTATCTCGTAGCTTATACGAGCCACTTACCCCACGTGCTGGCGTTCACATTGGCTAATCTGATAGGCAGGGTTCGTAAGGAAGACCCTCGAGCGAGTAGAGTCATCGCGGGAAGTATCTCAGATATGACCAGAATTGCAGACAGCAGTCCTGAAATGTGGATAGATATCTGTCTGTCCAATAGTAAAGCGATTTCAGGAAGCATGAACTTAATGGTAAGATATCTGGAAAAATTCAAGAAATCAATTGAGAAGAAAAGGACAAAAGAGCTTCAAGACCTGTTTAATAAAGGTAGACTGGCGAGGAGAAAATTAATCGGGTCGTAGATATGAAAAACATAGAAGTAAAAAGAAAAAAGACAGTTAAAGGAGAGATTTCTTTACCCGGAGACAAATCTATTTCTCACCGCGCTATTATGCTGGGTAGTATCGCCCGGGGAGAAACCAGAGTTGAGGGACTTTCAGATTGTGTTGACTGCCAAAACACATTAGAGGCTTTTCTCAAGCTGGGGATAGAAATAGAAGAAGGCTCAGAGGGAGAACTGACTATACATGGGCGAGGATTGAAGGGATTGTCTTCGGCCAAAGAGGTTATAGATGTCGGCAATTCGGGAACTACTATAAGACTTCTTAGCGGAATTCTTGCCGGGCAGGATTTCACTTCCACGATGACTGGTGATGAATCTCTCCAGAAGAGACCTATGAGAAGAATTATCCTTCCCTTGAGGGAGATGGGAGCAAAGATAGGTAGCCCTGACGACAACCATCCACCCATAACCATTGTGGGGCAGAAATTACATCCCATCGATTACCATTCTCCTGTTGCCAGTGCCCAGGTGAAATCCTGTGTTCTTCTGGCAGGACTATATGCTGAAGGGAGGACGAGGCTAACCGAACCTTCCCCGTCGAGGGACCATACAGAACGGATGTTAGAATACTTAGGTGCTCATGTTGAAACCAAAGGAAGGACTATATCTATTGAAGGAGTCTCGAAATTAGAGGCAAAACCGATTACCATTCCCGGAGATATCTCTTCGGCAGCCTTCTTTATTGTTGCCTGTCTTCTTTTACGAAATTCCCAAATCAGGATAAAGGGAGTGGGAATCAATCCCACGCGTACGGGCATCATAGATATCCTTAAGAAGATGGGAGCCGACATTGTAACTGAGAATGTCCATGAGCTTTGCGGAGAGCCAGTAGCTGACGTTACTGTAAAAAGTAGCGGCTTGAAAGGTACTGAAATAGGAGGCGAGTTGATACCCCGAATCCTGGACGAAATACCCGTGTTGGCTGTGGCGGCAACTCAAGCTGAGGGCGTAACTGAAATCAGCGATGCTCAGGAGCTGAGAGTAAAAGAGAGTGATCGCATTGGCAATGTAGTTTCCCAACTCTCGCAAATGGGAGCTTCAATAAGGGAAAAAAAGGATGGAATGGTGATTTCCGGAGGGAAGAGATTGGTGGGTAGTTTGGTTAATAGTTTTGGCGACCACCGTATGGCCATGGCACTAACGATTGCCGGTCTGATTGCTGACGGTGAGACTACCATAAACGATGTTGACTGTATTGATACCTCATTTCCTCAATTTATGGATATTCTGAATAGAATGGTAGAATAGGCATGGTGGGAATCTGGTGAAGAGAAGAGCCGTTATTACTATCGATGGACCAGCAGGGGCAGGAAAGACAACAATTGCCAAAATTGTCAGTAGAAAGGTGGGTTATAATTATATTGATACGGGCGCTATGTATAGAGCAATAAGCTGGAAAACATTTAGAAAAAAGATAGATTTGAGAGCTAAAAAAGAATTGATTAACATGGTAAAGCATACAAAAATAGAATTGAAGAATAGAGCTGGAACGGTAAGAATCCATTTGGATGGGAAAGATGTCACCAATAAAATAAGGAGCAAGAAGGTAACTGAGAGTGCCAGCATCTTAGCTACAATCCCTGAGGTGAGGAAGGAGCTGGTAAAAATTCAGAGGAGACTGGGTTCTTCGGGTGGAATTGTAATGGAAGGCAGGGATATAGGCACCGTAGTCTTTCCCAAAGCAGATTACAAATTCTACCTGGATGCATCTATTAAAGAGAGAGCTGTAAGGAGATATAAAGAACTGAAAACGAGAGGAGAGAAAGGGAACCTGGCGGAACTGGAAAAGGCGATTCGTTCTCGAGACAGGCGAGACCGCACGCGAGGAGTAGCTCCCTTGAGGATAGCTCCTGACGCTATAGTCATAGACTCTACGGATATGAGCAAGAAAGAGGTAGTGGAATTTATTCTGAAAAGAGTCCAATAAATATTGTACCTGTCACTTTTTCTGAGGTAGGGTAATTTATGTTGTATGTTTTGGGTTATTGGCTAACCTGGTTGACAGCTAAACTCCTGTTCCATTTTCGAATTGAAGGAAGAATAAATATTCCGCAAGGAGGAGCTATTATTGCTCCGAATCATGCCAGTTATTGGGACCCTCCTCTGGTGGGTGCAGCAATTGATAGTTACAAAGTCTACTTTATGGCAAAAAGACAACTCTTTAGGTTCCCGATTTTCGGAACGGTCCTCAAGATGATACATACTTTTCCTGTAGAGAGAGGAAAGATAGACATAGCTGCTTTCAGAAAGGCACTTAGAGTTTTGAATGAGGGGAAGACCCTGGTGGTCTTTCCTGAAGGTGGTCGGGGAAAGGGAGGGCGCCTGAAACCTCCTCAACCCGGGATTGCCTGGATAGCGCACAAGACCAAACTCCCTGTGGTTCCTACCTTAGTGGTGAATACTCACAGGATAAAAGTTTTTCCCAGGGTAATTGTGCGTTTTGGCTCACCTATATATTTCGTAACGAATGAAAGGGAAGATAATGAAAAATCCCGCTACCGCGATTTCGCCCACAAAATAATGGAAGGAATAATGAAGTTAGACCGAGAGAGACAGTACCGATATCAATCTGAAATCTGAAATTTGTAATTTGCAATTGAGATGCGACTTATTTTTGCTAAGAAGTTGGGGTTTTGTTCGGGAGTGAGGAGGGCTATCTCTTTGGCGCAGAGTATACCTGCGAGAGATAATAGGAAGGGAAACGTCACCAGCCCAGTGTATACCTTAGGGCCACTAATTCATAATCCTCAGGAAGTTGAACGCCTGGAAAGGCGGGGAATAAAAGTCATCACGAGGTTAGGTCAGATTGAAACGGGAACTCTAATTGTTCCTTCTCATGGGTTACCTCAATCTACATTAAAGAAAATAAAGAAAATGGAATTTAAATTAATAGATACTACCTGTCCGTTCGTTAAACGGGCTCAATTATTGGCAAAGAGATTACGTGATATAGGTTACCACGTGGTAATCATTGGACAGAAGTCTCATCCTGAAGTAATTTCCTTGCTGTCTTTTGCCAATGGCGAAGCTTCTGTAGTGGAGACTCCAGGAGATGTAGAAAAGATTAAAACAAACAATAGAATAGGAGTCATCAGCCAGACTACGCAAGCGGTGGAAAGCTTCGAGAAGATTGTGAAAGGATTAAGGGTAAAGATTAAGAAACCCAAAATACATAACACTATTTGCAAAGAGACTTCCCAGCGCCAGAGGGAGGCGAAGGAGTTGGCGGAAAAGGCAGATCTCGTGATTGTAATTGGTGGAAAAAATAGTGCCAATACTACCAGGCTTTACAACATCTGCAAGAAGATTACGCCTGCTTACCATATAGAATCACCCGAGGAATTGAGAGCCGGTTGGTTCAATAAAAGGGAAATAGTAGGAGTAACTTCGGGCACTTCTACTCCCGATTGGATAATTAAGAGTGTAGTCAAGAGCTTACGTAAAACTAAACCCTGTTAGAAACAGTAGTGTAGGGGCTTGTCCCCATTCCGATAAATCGGGACGCCCATAAAGGGCTACACTACAATGGACAATGATTTGGTAGTGTAGGGCTTTATGCCCGTAAGGGGCTACATTGTAATATTACTATGGATACACAAAAAGACAAAAATCACCATGATTCCAAGATGGAAAAGTTATTGGACGACCTTGACAAAATCAGGGAGGGGAAAATCGTTACCGGGAAGGTTGTCCAGGTAAAAGGCGAATCTTTATTAGTCGATGTGGGCCTGAAGACTGAGGGAATCATTAAAAGGGAAGACGTAGCCACTCCTTCCGGGAAATTAAAGGTAAAAGTTGGCGATAAAATTGAAGTCTTTCTGGAAAAAAGAGAAGATGGCTTCGGGCGACCTGTCATCTCTTTGAATAAGGCGGAAATGGCAAAGACCTGGGATAGAATTCGCGATGCTTACAGTACGCAGAGGGAAATACTGGGCAAAATAGTCAAGAAAATTAGGGGAGGTATGATGGTGGATCTGGGAGGCCCTGATTCTATTTTAGAAGAAGGAAAGGGTCTTGCTGAAGCTTTTATGCCTGCCTCGCAAGTTGGCTATCCTCCGGTAAAAGACCTGGATAGCGTTATTGGCCAGGTGGTTCCTTTAAGAGTAATCGAATTCAAACCAAAGAGGAATATCGTCGTCTCCTGGAGACTAGTAATTGAGGATGAGGTAAAAGGAAAGAGGGAAGAGCTGTTGAACAGAATAGCTGTGGGAGACGTATTGAAGGGTACTGTGAAGAATATCACCAAGTTTGGCGCTTTCATTGATCTGGGTGGAATCGATGGACTCCTGCACATAGGCGACATAACATGGGGTCGTCTGGAGAGGGTAGAGGATGCTTTGAAGGTTGGCGAACAGTTGGACGTCAAAGTGCTCGCTTTCAACCGGGAGAAAGAGCAGATTTCATTGGGATTGAAACAGTTAGAGCCTCATCCCTGGGAAAATATTCGAGAGAAATACCCTGTTGATTCAACTCCTACGGGTAAGGTAACTGGCATTCTTCCTTACGGTGCCTTTGTTGAACTGGAACCGGGAATAGAAGGCTTGATTCACGTCTCTGAGATGTCCTGGACAGAAAAAATAAAGCATCCTCGTGAAATATTGAAAGTAGGAGACGTGGTAAAAGTTAGAGTACTCAATATAGATGAAAAAAACAGGAAATTATCCATTGGATTGAAACAGATACAACCCAATCCCTGGGCTCAGGTAAAAGAGAAGTATCCACCAGGGACAAGACTCACTGGAACTATTACGCATCTGGCGCCTTTCGGCGCTTTTGTCAAATTAGAAGAGGGAATCGAAGGGTTGATCCATGTTTCAGATATTTCCTGGACAAAAAGACTGAGACACCCTGGGCAGGTGCTTAAGGTGGGCGATCAAGTGGAAGCAGTGGTTCTGGAAATAAATGTTCAGGCTGAAAAAATATCTCTGGGATTAAAACAGAAATCGAAAAACCCATATGAGAAATATTTTGTGGGGAGCAACGTTCAAGGTAAAATCGTCCATCTCACCAATTTTGGTGCTTTTGTAGAGCTGGAACCGGGTATCAAAGGACTAATTCATATTTCCCAGGCGGCTAAGGCAAAAATTGAAGATATAAAAGAGGTTTTAAAGGTAGGAGATAGAGTTTGGGCAAGAATTATTAGAGTCGATCCCCAGCAGATGATAATCGATTTGTCCATTAAAGAATATATCAAGGCACAAGAAAGAGCGGAGATGGAAAAGTATATTGAACAGGAAGTTCCAGGAACGACTCTGGGGGAAATAATCAGTGAAAAATTGGACAATTCAGAAAATGAGGAATAACTTGAAAAAAAATTTTCTCTTCTTTATCTGCCTCTTGTTTTCGCTCCTTTTTTTGGGAAATTCTCTAACCTATTCGGAAGTCTCCTTCGGTAAGAACAAGGTAATCGTCGATCAACACACCTGGTATATTGCCGAGACTGAACATTTCCAAATCCACCATTATACTGAAGAGAGTCATCTAATTCCTAAAGTAAGCAAGATGCTGGAAAAAGCTTACGAAAAGGTTACCGGCGACTTAGATATCAGTATAGCAAAGAAAACACCTTTCTTCTTATACTTGACACATAATCACTTTGAGCAGAATAACATTGCTACTAGCGAAGAGGGTGTCGGTGGTTTCTCCGAGCCCTATAAAAACAGGTTTGTACTTCCTATAACAGGTTCGGATGAAGAACTGGAACATGTGATTACTCATGAGTTCACCCATATTGCAAATTTCAACATCTGGTATGGTGGATTCTGGAAATCGGCCAGTCTGATGAGATTTGTCTTCTATCCTTTATGGATAGTTGAAGGACTGGCAGAGTATGAAAGCAAAGAATGGGAAACTTATGACCATATGTTTTTAAGGGATGTTGCTATTTCCGATACGATAGTTCCCCTGGGTAAGTTACACAGTTTCAATCATTTGAAAGGTCACCAGATCTATTTAGGTTATAAAGAAGGGCACAGTGCAATCAGTTTTTTAGCAGAAGAGTATGGAGAAGACAAAGTTCCTAAATTGATTAAGAATCTTCGGGAGAGTCTGGACATAAACGGGGTTCTTATGCGCACAATAGATACTGACTTACGTAGCTTTGACATAAAATGGCAGAAGTATATGAAAGAAAAATATACTGTGGAAGCAGAGGGAAAAGAGGAAGCTGAAATTTACGGGAAGAGACTTACACAAAATGCCGAGTTTAATACTCATCCAGTCTTTTCTCCCGATGGAAAGAGAATAGCTTTTATTTCTGACCGCAATGGATATAATGACCTGTTTGCAATGAACATTGATGGAACAAGCCAAAAATCGATCCTAAAATCACGGATTGGGAGGAATCTGGATGTTGTGCACTATGACGGACATGCTCTTTCCTGGTCTGCGGATGGAGAAAAAATTGCTTTTGCAGGGGAAAAAAAACAGAAGGATTACCTGTACGTAATTAATCTCAAGAAGAATAAACTGAAGAAACTCCGTCTACCTCTGGAAGTTCTGAAATCCCCTTGTTTTTCACATAAAGGGGATAAGATTATTTTTGTGGGAATGGAAGGAGGCATAAACGACCTTTACTTAGTGGATGCCAATGGCAAGAACCTGGTGAGATTAACCAGCGATGAGTTCGATGACGATTATCCTCGCTTTTCTCCTGATGATAGGAAGATTGTCTATGTCTCTGAAAGAGAGAAACAGAAAGACCTCTTTCTTTTGGATGTGGAAACTCTGGCCATTACCCGATTGACTTCCACTCCCAGTGATGAAATTGATCCTTCCTGGTCACCTGATGGTGATAGTATCATCTACATTGGTGATTATGCAGGAATTTATAACATTTACCGCATGGACTTAAGCCACCCCAGAGAAGATATTCAGGAAGATAGTCTGGAACTGGACATTTTTCAATTGACCGATGTCAAAGTAGGGGTTTTTACTCCGGAAATATCACCAGATGAAGAGCATCTACTTTTCGTTTCTTATCGGTATGGAGAGATGAACATCCACCGCGGAGAATTTCCCCAAGAAGAAGTGTTTGTAAAAAAAATGAAAGGAAAAGAAGAAAGAGGAGAGGTATCCATAGTACAATTGCCTGTGGAACCCGCTGCACCGATCATAAGTCCCTATCCCTCTCCGGTGACCAGGATTCATCCCTATAGATTCAAGGCCTCCACGGATCTCATCTTTCCTTTGCTTTTTTACTCCACAACAGAAGGTCTGTATACTGCCGGATATTGGCAGGCAAGTGATATGCTGGGAAACCATGGGCTGATTACTTATGTGGAGTATGCCTCGGAATATGACTGGCTAACCTATCAATTAGGCTATACTTATCAAAGATGGCGACCTGCTTTAGGCTTTTTCACTTACGGAAAGACGAGACGCAAATCTGAGAACGATGATAATGATACAATCCGTACCAGTGAATTTGCCGAAGAGATAGTGGTCAGTTATCCTTTTGACCGTTTCCGGCGAGTAGACCTGGAATTTATTACCGAATATGAACGAGAGTGGAATGGAGATACTACCGCTACCCGGGAGAACGGCGTTGCTCTTTCTTTAGTAAGGGATACAACCCAGGGGAAGATTCTGGACATAATGAGCGGTAGCCGGGCCAATTTTACGGTTTATCAAGCGTTTAAAAGTCTTGATGGAGATTTCGATTATACAACTTACATTCTCGATGGAAGGAAATATTTTAAATTATCCGAACGCAATATTTTAGCATTTAGACTTTTAGGAAAACTGAGCCAGGGAAGGGATAGAGAAGATTTCTCTTTAGGGGGAGAGAGTAAGTTGCGCGGTCTTTCTGGGAATGCTTTCTCAGGGAGCAGGTTAGCCCTGATTAACGCTGAGTGGAGGTTTATGCTCTTTCCGGAAATAAATTGGAGGTTTAGACTTTTGTGGCCGGAGATATATCTGAAGAGCCTGCAACTTTCTCTGTTCACCGATTCAGGAGCAGCGTGGAACGAGCCTGAGGAGATAAGGACAATTTCAGATATAAAAAACACAATTGGAATAGGGTTGAGAATAAACACTTTCCTCATACAGATGTTTCCCTTTACACTCAGGTTAGATTATGGCTGGCGGACGGATAAATTCACAGGAAAATTCTATTTTTCTCTGGGACCCACTTTCTAGTAGTGTAGGGCTTTATGCCCGTAATTTGAAATTGGAAATCTGCAATTTGTAGTGTAATTGACAAGAGTTCAGAAATTTACTATAAATATAGAAATTGTGGAAGGTGTATAAATGAACTCTTTAATGGTAGCTATTATTGCGGTTATTCTTTTGTGGTGCGGATATAAATTTTACGGAAAGATTATGGAAAAGCTCTGGGATGTAGACCCCCAGAGAAAGACGCCGGCAGTGGAAAATACGGACGGTATAGATTATGTGCCGGCAAAGCACTGGACAATTCTCTTCGGGCACCATTTTGCCAGCATTGCCGGGGCGGGACCTATCATCGGACCGGTAATTGCAGTAGCTATCTGGGGATGGGTGCCAGCTCTTATATGGATAGTAATAGGATCCATATTTATTGGGGGAGTTCATGATTTTTCCTGTTTAATGAGCTCTCTAAGACATAAGGGCAGGTCGATTGGCGATGTTGCCGAGTCGACAATGAGTCATCGGGCAAAAATGCTATTTGCTACTTTCTTGTGGCTGACTCTTATTCTGGTGGTGGCAGTGTTTGCCGCTGTTACCAGTACAACTTTGGTGAACGAACCGAGAATAGTGATACCCACTTTTGGCCTT
>SMTZ1_10007761_pt1 | contig 10732 bp, 13 predicted proteins | sample DeeMarSWOR136_30_FD_25667 | JGI IMG/M metagenome (IMG submission 25667) | reverse complement strand
CATCATGAACGAGGAGGTGAGCTTAACGAGCGACAAGGTGACGCACAACACGGGCTTCAACACCGTTTCCGCCCCTCTTTTGATGAAGATCCCCTACAACAACACGGGAGGTTATCCACTCTACATAAGGGTGGAGAACACCACCAACAACAGCCTCTACCAAGAGGGGAACAACTCGAACTGGGTTGACATCGTTCTTTCCGACTTCCCGACCGGTCAGGTAAACCCGGGTGCAAGCGGGTTCCTCGACGTATCAGTTAAGATCAACACGGCAAACACCCACAACAGAGCCGGCCTTTACAGGGGGTTCGTCCTTTTCAACACCACCAACTCCACCAATGTGACACGCCAGTCTTCCCTGTTCAAGACCTTTAACATAACGCTGTACGCGAACCTGACCAATCTGCTAAACATAACCATAGACAGCATAACCCCTTCCCTTGTTCATCCGCCCACGTCCGAAAACAACGTTACGTTCAAGGCCAAGGTCAGACTGATAAACGGGACTATAATTTCTAACGATCCCTATATGGGCTACACGAACTTCACGCAGATAAGGATTAAGGAAACGAACGTAACCACCTACGAGCTAACGCTTGCTAACATAGTTTCCGGGGGAACCGGAGGTGGAGGGGGATGCGGAAGTGATTTGTGTAATGTCAACGGGACTGTCCCTGCCAACATCGTCGGAGGGAGATACAATGTTTACGTCTCAGCAAAATGGAATACCAAGATGTTCGGGGGAACCGGGGAGGTGAACCTGACCGGAATGGGCGTCACCAACGATTTCAGGATAAATGACACAGGGGTGTATCTGAAAGAGGCTACCTCCAAGGACTACGGTGAGGTTACCGAAGGGACGCAAAACCTGTATTTCAACATGACCGTAAAGAACTACGGCCCGTTAGCGATCCCTTCCACATTCCAAGATAGGGGGATGATATACTTCCATGAGGGCACGTGCTTCAGCGTGATCACGGCAAGAATAAAGGACTACAGCTGCAGTAATCCGAGCGCTGGTTACAATTCTACCGGAGCTTATCTGAACTATAGCATGAACGCGTTTGAAACGGTTGGATGCTGGATAAGGTTCGAGATAGATGTTGACAACATCTCCACCACCAACAAAAGCTGCTACATGAAGGTATCCTCAGCGAACAAAAAGTCTTTCGGGAAGATTGAAGGTATCTTAATTGAGATCGTGGAGGCCGAGGCCGGGGAGGACGGTACGACCACGCCGGCTTCCCCTGTTACCGGATGTACTTCAGACAGCGACTGCGATGATGAATACTACTGTTCGAGTGGGCAGTGCGTCGCTGTTTCATGCACCGATGGCTTTGTTAGCAACCACAAGTGCAATCCCCACCAGAAGAAGCTGTCCATAACGGACTACGAATCAAAGATCACCGTTGTGCAGGGAGGAACCGTCACAACAGATGTTGAGGTCAAGAACACGGGAACCACCTCCCTGAATGTAAAATTGGATGCCACCCATAATGCAACCGGAGTTAATCATTCCGTAACGCCCAGCTCTTACATCATAGCTTCGGCCGGGAAATACAAATTCAAGGTCAAGTTCACCGTGAGCAGCACGACCAAGGTGGGAAACCATCCGGTTACGCTGGAGGCCTACGTAAAGGACGATGAGGACATCTCAAACACGAAAACGGTCTTCCTTTCCGTGGAGCCCCTTGAAGAGACAAAGAGGCAGATAAACCAGACCTATGAAAACTACAAGAATCTTTTCGAAACGTTCAAGTCCCAGTTCCTTGTAATAAATCCTTCGAGCGTTTCGGATGTTAATTTCACGAAAACCAACAGGACGTACAGCAGCCTGATAAACATGCTTGACCAGGTTAAGGAATACCTTGAAAACAATCAATATGCGGATGCCTCTGATCTGTTGGAAGACATAAACAGCTCGCTTTCAACCTTTGAAGCCCAGATAAAACAGCTGGCCTCGGAGACCTCCATTTTCGGCTTTTTACAGGTTGGGGATATCTGGACCTGGGTCGCGATAGGCGTTGTCATTGTGGTGATAGCGGTTTTCATGGCCTACCTTCTCCTTCCGCCCAAGAAGGGCTACCACCCCGTTTACGGTTATCGCGCGCCTTCAAAGAACCCCGTAATCAGGAAACTGGAGGGGTTCTTGGGTAAGTTAAAGGGTGTCGGTTCCGGCATCAAAAAGCCCAGCCTTAAAGGGGATCAAACCATATTGTCCCAGTTCGAGAAAAAGCCAGTCCAGCCAGCGCCTTCAAAGCCCTACATGGAAGGCTACAAAAGGACTGAAAGCGCCTACAAGGGAAGAGAGGGCCTGGCCGACAAAGTCAAGAAAAAGGTCAAGAAGTAACGGGTTTGTTACCTGAAGGATTCAGCTATTTATATGTGATTTTACTAATCTAAATTAGGAGCGTTTTTATGATAAGGGTAGTCCTGCTGTTGGGGTTTCTGACAGCTATTTTGCTTGGCATAGGTTTTGTCATCGGCGGGTTTTTCGGGATGACACTCGCCCTGATTTTCGCTGTACTAATCAATTTCCTTTCGTACTGGTATTCGGACAGGATCGTGATAAGGATATACCAAGCGAAACCTACCGATAACAGGAAACTTAACGATATGGTTGACAGGCTGTCCGTGGAGGCGAAGATTCCAAAACCAAGGGTTTATCTCGTTCCGAACGACGTTCCCAACGCCTTCGCAACGGGCAGGAACCCCCAGAAAGCGGTGGTGGCGGTGACCGAGGGGTTAATGAATCTGGACGATGACGAGATTGAGGGGGTTCTGGCGCATGAAATCGCTCACATAAGGAACAACGACACCATGATATCCGCTGTCGCGGCAACCATAGCCGGCGCGATTTCCTATATCGCGCAGATAGGTTACTGGTCAATGTTTTTGGGCAGCGGTAGAAGGGGGGAAGGGAGCGTGTTAGGATTGATACTTATAATAATATTCGCCCCGCTTGCGGCAGTTCTTGTAAAGCTTGCGATATCAAGGGTGGAGGAATACAAGGCTGACTTCACGGGGGCAACCCTTACCAAGAAACCCGGATCGCTTGCATCCGCCCTTAAAAAGATCAGTGAGATAGCAAGGGAAAACCCAATGAAGGGTTCTGCCGCCACCTCACACATGTGGATAGTCAACCCGTTCAAATCAGACTGGTTCACGGGTCTGTTCTCAACCCATCCCCCTGTCGCAAGGAGGGTTAAGAGGCTGGAGGACATGCAACATGAAGGAATGCCAGAACCCTATGAACCTGAATAGGTGAATGAATGATAGATAAAAAGTTGGAGAGGATTGACAAACAGCTGGAATTTCTGAAGGAAAGGCTGGAATTCGGAGGTCCGGACGCGCACAACCTTTCCAAATCCCTGGAGAAGGTTTTGCGTGACCTGAAGCTATTCGATCAGAAAAGACTCCGGGCGGACCAGATGGAGAGCGACATAAACCTGAGATTCGAGGCGATTGCGATCTCCCTGGAGAAGATAACCAAGATCCTTAGGGATAACAGAGTGATTTAGATCCGGGAATCCGCAGGACATTCACTTCAATACCAGTCTCATTAACTTGTTTATCTCTTCCGGGTGTTTCTGGTAGACCGGACAGGTCGGGCAGTTCTGCACGAGCTTGATTATTTCAGCTTTCGACATGTCATCCATGCCCTCCATCGCGGACTTCCAGTCAAACTGCCAGCATGGAGTTTTGTTAACGTACGCAGGGCATATGGACGTGCATTCACCTGTTCCGCAACCCGGGTTCGCTTCCCAGCAGGGCTTATCCTCTTCCTCCTTCGCTTCTTCTGCCGGTTGCTCTGTCATCTCTTGTGTTTCCTCGACCTGTTCTTCTCCCGTTTCCTGGGCGATTTCTTCTTGCATAGGATTAATAATTTGTAAGAGGTTGTATAAAAGTTTAGGGTTCCAGGTTTGTTATACCGTTTTCCTTCGCTAACCCATAAGCCCTCTCCATCTCTTTTCTTTCGATTCTCCTGCACATCTCCCTGATTCCGAATACCTCGAATTCCGGGTGATACTGGCCCATGATGTTTAAACGGATTTTATTATCAAGGTTCTTTCCCACCCATTCGAAAATCCTTTTCGTACAGCACTCCAAATGATTCGGAAGGACCAGATGTCTTATAAGGATCTCGGCCTGGTTTAGAACAAGGGAATAATTCCTTTTCATGATCTTCCAGTAATCCGGGACTTTCGAAAGCTTAAGAGCGCATTCGTTATTTCCGTACTTGAAGTCCGCCAGATAAACATCTATCACCCCGTCGAGCAAGCGAATCGACTTTTTCGAAAGGTACATATTCGAATTCCACACAATCGGCTTGTTAATGTCCAGGTGTTTTAACATCTCCAGGATCGTGTGCAGGTTCGGGATGGGGTCTCCCCCCACCAAGTTTATGTTCCTGCTCTCGTTCTTTCGTTTTCTTGCAATCTCCGCCAGTGCCTTCCCGTCCACTTCAATCCCATCTTCCTTCTGCCTCGAGATCGTCCAGTTCTGGCAGTAGATGCAGTAGAAGTTACACCCCAGAAAGAAGAAGGTGTGGGAGGGGATGATGCTCGCTTCCTCTCCCATGTGAATGAATTCGCTCGAGAGGAACGATTTCGAATCCAGTCCGCAGAAACCCCTTTCCCCTTTCGTTCGATCCGCTCCGCATTTCCTCTCGCAGTATTCACATTTTTTCAGCATGCGTTGAGCCAGCGTGAGCTTGAGATCAATTAGTGAAGGCTTAACAAATTTCAGCTCGCCCTTCTTTCTATCGTGGGCTTTCAATTTCCTTCTGAATTTCTTCATTCCCCTTTCATGTTCCTTCCAGAGACTTTCCTCGGATTTGGGAAGTTTCACCAGCATAGTCTTCGCTATCAGGTATTTAGCGTATTTTTTATCTTTAGTGATGTCAAGGTAGCGGCCCATCGCTTTACGGAGGCCGGGGTCGTCAGAAATTGTTCTAGGATAAATTAGGAGACGCATAATATGATTTTTGCATTGGGTTTAAAATCATTTGCTGGGGTCTTGTTTGCGCATATATTCTATCTCTACCATCATTTTTCGCCCTGTATAAAGCATCATCAGCCAATTTTCTCATCAATTGCAGGCCCATTTTTCTGTATTGGCTGTTTGAATTTATCTTCTTTCCGCTTTCATGTCCGCTTTTGAAGAAATGATAGAAATTATCCAACATGATTTTTACTTTTGTTTGACTGATTCCTGATTTTTCTGAATAATCTTTAATCCCATCCTCCACAGCCTTTAAATCGCCACCGCTTTCAATATAATCATTTAATAACTCCCTACCACTATTACCATAAAGCAAATCGACACCGGAATTCTGGCTTGATGCAATGCCCGCACTAACTGTTATTCCTAGCTTTTCTTTCAGGTATTTCCTGATTTTATTCATGGCACTGTAAGCACCGATCAGGTTTGTTCCCGGCAATATAATTTCGAACTCTTCACCGCCATATCTCGATATTATATCCTCTTCTCTGAGTAACTTTTCAAAATTTTTGCATAAATCTTGTAACAACACATCTCCCTGAGGATGTCCGTGGGTGTCGTTGTATTTCTTAAAATGATCTATATCGATCAAAACTGAAGAAACGGGTTTTTTAGACCTGAATGAACGTGACAATTCCTTTCTAAGCATTTTGTCACCCTCTCTTCTGTTACATACTTTTGTCAAGTGATCTGTTGTGGCGTCCCTTTTTAGTCTACTATTTTCTTTTTCCAAAGATTCTATCTTTTTCTTTAGTTCTCTAATTTTATTTCTGCTTTTAACCCCAAACATGTTTTTTCACTTAAAAATAGTAACATTTTAGTATTTATAAAGTTTTTCTATTTGGGTTTTTGGTAGGTGTGGGTTTTGAATAAGCGGAAGCGTTAGCTCCCTTTTGGTCTACCGCTTTTGTTGGGAGAAGGAAAAGCGGTAACCGATAGCTTTATATATTAATTATATAGTTAATTAACCATAAAATGTAAAAACGGAGGGAAAAAATGGTAACGTTCGAAACCATAAAAGCAGAAGAAGTGAAGTTCGGAAAGAACAACTTCCTTGAGGTCGCAAGAAAGAAAGCAACGTCCGAACAGGGAGAAAACGAGTTCATAGCGATATCCCGAGGTTTCTTCTTGCCTGACGGTACGAAGAAATTCAAGAGATCGATTGCTATACCGGACGAAGATGAAATAAAAGAATTCATTTCGAAAAAGATCATGGAGTTTTAATGAGGTTTCCTGAAAATTAAAACCCGGATCTTATTTCTTTTTATTTTCATTTAGTTAGCTTATCCTATATATACCTCTTCCTTGCTCGTTAAGACCTCGCTTTTGGCCGGTTTCTTGGGTATTTTCGGGGTCTTGATCTCCCCGTATTTTTTCTCGTACCCCTCGATGGATTTCTTCAGGGTGTTGAGAAAGATCTTTGCGAACTTCACGTCCAGGATTATAACGTTGTGTTTCACGGAAAGGGTCTCCTGCGGCTTTCCATGGATGTGATCCATACGTGGGGTGATCTGCTTGAAATCCAGAATGAACTTTGAGGGGTTGTAAATGACGCTTATGTTGTCCGAGTAGAAGGCGTTTTCCCTGTGGTCTATCTGGATGTTAACGTGCTTTTCCGCCATACAAAACACCTCTTAATAAATTCGGGTTTGTATTTAAATAAGGTAGGGAACGATAAAGGCAGCTACTATAATAAAGAACGTTATCCACCCGACCGTTCTCGTTATCTCCCCTGAACGTTCCGGGGAAAATTCCTTGAACACGATCTCCCACATCCTTCCGCCATCGAGAGGTTTTATGGGAAGCATGTTCACCAGGCCAACCCCGAAATTTATTATAAAGAGGAAGGTGAGAAGGCTCAGGAAAAAGAATATCGCCTCTGAGTAGGCCTGCAGGCCCTCGCTGAGTGCGAAGAACATCCTGAAGTCCGGGTTTGCAAAGAAGGCAACGGGCAGCAAGAATTGCGAGAGGTCGTTCCCGTCAAGCACTCCCCTTATCCCGATATAGGCCTCTCCTGTCGGTTTCCCGTCCTCATCCAGCCTTTCCGCTGTCGTGAGGTTATAGGTTTTTAAAACTATTTTTCTTTCCTCTCCGTAGTCTTTTGTCACGATCTCAATGGTCTGGTTGGGATTGATCCCGTCCATTATTGATTGGAGATCTTCCCTGGTGTTAACATCCTGGCCGTTTATCTTTATTATGATGCCTGTAAGGTTGATCTTTTCTGCGGGAAAGCCCTCATCGTGGGAGATGAAACCGACCCCAGAGACTGTGAAGAGGCCTGAAAGAAGCGGGAAGGATATCAGTAAAACGACACCTGCCACAATGAAGTTGGCGAAAGAACCGGCTGCGAAAACCCTTAACTGGGGCCAGTTCCCCCTTTTCTGGAGGATCTTTTCGTTCGGCTCCACGAACGCCAGCGGCAAGACAAGCAGCAGGCCCCATCCGATTGATTTTAGGGGAACCCTTTCCCTTACGGCCATCAGCCCGTGCGAACCTTCATGGACAACTATGAGGAGGGCGAGGGATATTATCAAATGCCAGAATGGGATCGCGAAGACCCCGGGGAGTACTGTCACGTCCGGACTGGGGGAGGGGAGAACTAACATGAGACCTCCTACAGCTTCCTCCACAACAAATGCTGTATAGGTTATGCTGAGGAGGTAATAAACACCGAATATTGAGGCCCCGAATGTAAAGAAAACGCCTATCATCCCGAGAAATTTCCACCCCCTCGGGAACCTGCCTCCTATCCTCTTGAGCAGCCTCTTTCCCCTTTGGGTTTTTCTAAGAATTATAATGGATTCCCTGGTTACGTTCTTCCTGTCTATAAAAACGACTACGATCAGAGCGATAACAAATACGATAATAGAGCCAACATAAAACCAGTCTACCATAAAATTATTTAGTCGGAGTAAGTATAAATATCATTCCAAAAGTTTCGGTTTTTACCTAAACCTGTTTTTTAAATTCCCTATATATTTTTTCGAAAAGTTTTTTTATTCTGGGGGTTTTTATTTCCCTTTCCGAGAAATCGAAGAATTCCTCAAGCTTGCCTTTCTCCACCTTTTTTGAGTAGTCCAAAGCCTGCATACACATCTCAAGCTTGTCGAGATCCTTCACGAGCTTCGCTTCTTCAGATTTCCTGTTCTCGAAATCCTCCCAGAGATATTGGATTTCCTTTGCCATATCCCCGGGGAGGAGGGAGATCAGTTTTTCCAGTCCTTCCCTTTCGAGTTCCCTCTTTTTTGAGTCAGGGACGACCTGATCCTCGTCCCTCAACCTGTCTGCTATATCTCCTGAATAAACCTCGCACATGTCATGGATCAAAGCCATCTTTATCGCCTTTTCTGAATCGAGACCGAATTTTTTAGAATAAACACACGCCAGGATCGCGAGCATGAAGGAATGATCAGCGACGCTCTCCGGATCGCTAACGCCTCTCTGAACCCACCCCGTTCTTTTCAGATCTTTCAGTTCCCTTACCTTTTTCGCGAATTCGAGCAGATCCATAAAACTATTAAATACTCCTTTTTTATAAAATAGATACTATCAATATACATCGTGCGGGGGTACCCAAGCGGTCAAAGGGGCTAGGCTAAGGACCTAGTAGCTTAGTGCTTTCCTGGGTTCGAAGGGCGAATGAAGCAGACAAGTCTGCTTCTGTCTGAAGCTCCCAGCCCCCGCATCATACTCAAAAAAGGCTCTTATAAGGTTAAAAGTTTTTATATCATTAACTGCTTTAAATATACTTATTAATTGGTGGTCGCTTGAAAATAAAAATAATAAGCAAGAAAGGGGATACCTGGAGGTTCCTTCTGGAGAACTCAACACCTGCCTTTGCTAATGCATTAAGAAGGATAATGATGTCGGAAATTCCAAACCTTGCGATAGAGTGGGTTGATTTTCACGATAACACCTCCGCTCTTTTTGACGAGGTCATCGCGCATCGTTTGGGCATGATCCCCCTTCAGTTTGATCCGAAAAAATTCAATTTTGCTGGGGAATGCAAGTGCAAGGAGAAGGGATGTCCTCTATGTCAGGTAGTTTTCTCCGTGGAAAAATCCGGACCTTCCATGGTCTACTCGGGTGATATGAAGAGTTCGAACAGGTCTGTTAAATCCGTGAATCCGGATTTCCCCATAGTCAAGCTTCTGAAAGGACAGAAGCTGAAGCTCGAGGCGATCGCGGTCCTTGGAACCGGGAAAGATCATGCAAAATGGCAGACTGCAAACGTTTCCTACCAGTATCTACCGCAGCTGGAGGTCAAGGATTCCAGGGAGTTAAAAAAAATCGTAAAAGAGTGTCCGAAAGGGGTGTTGGGCATCAAGAATAGGAAGCTTGTTCTGATTGATCCCTTCGGATGCGATGAGTGCAGGGTGTGCGAGGATGTAAGCGAGAATGGGGTTGTGATAAAGAGCGATCCCAATAAATTCGTTTTCAAAGTGGAATCGATTTCCGGTTTGGATCCCAAACACATAGTATCGGAAGCCGCTCGCATTCTTGAGGAGAAGGCAAACGAATTTAAGAGTGAGATCAAGAATATTAAGTGATGGGCAAAAGGCTTGTGCTGTTCTGGATTTTCGGGGCGATCCTGATAATGATATCCTCATGGATTCTGGGTAATGCGGAAAGAACTTTGGGAGATTCCCCGGTTTCTTATGCACTTGCGGTATTTATATCGTTCGTTCTGGTCCTCGCTGGCGGGCTTGCCTGGATAACTGTCGCGTCAAAGGTGGCGAAACACTAGTTTTTAGAGGTTAAAAATAAAAGTGAGTTCGGACAAATATAATATATATGTTGAGGGAAAGGGACAGGCAGGTCTTGGAGATCATAAACAGGCAGCTACTTATAAGAAAGGAAGAACTTAAGAGACAGCTGAGGAACGAGGGGTTTGATGACGGCATCTCGATAGCGAACAGGCTGATGGAGATGGGATACTTGAAGTTCGTGGAGGCTGTCGGAACCCCATGTTATACCATAACCCAGAGCGGGATGAAAGTTCTTAAAGAGTAGGCAAGCTATTTTTAAGATAGGTACATAATTAATTAAGAGTTAGCCCCGTAGTGTAGTGGCCAAGCATGTCGGGCCTTGGATGCGTATCTTTTCCGGACGCAACGCTTATCACAAAAGCTACGCCTGCCAAAAGTTCATCTAAGGCTTTGAACGGAAGAAAGGTCTTCCGTAATGAGAGAGGAAACCCGGCGACGGCGGTTCGAATCACCGCTTTTCCGATAGCTCCCGCTTATTCAAAAGTGGTGGAGCAAAAGTGAAAGCGTTCGAAATTCCGCCCGGGGCTATCTGTGGTAGAATTTGAACTGTCCTGTTGTGTCCTTTCCCAGACCAGTGATCCTTACACTCAGGTTGAGGGGGTTTTCTGCGGGAGGTTGGTTATCCCAGAAATCGCAGTTTAAGGATTTTGAAACGTACATCACATAGATCCTTCCAGTCTCCTCCCTCTTCAGAACGGAATCGAGTTCTTCCAGATACCTTTCGAAGGAGTCATCGGTTCCGTTGCATTCGAAGGTTGTTTTGATCGTGCGGTTTATATCATTGGTCAGGCTCCTGATTATGTGGGAATCGCTCAGCCTCATGGGCTCGGAAATGTCAAGAAACGTATACTGGAACATAATCTGCTGGGCCACGAATATCAGACCGATAAGAAAAACCACAGCAACGACAAACATCTGTCCCTTCATAAAGAATTATTGTAAAGAGTAAAATAAATAAA
>SMTZ1_10016244_pt1 | contig 10735 bp, 14 predicted proteins | sample DeeMarSWOR136_30_FD_25667 | JGI IMG/M metagenome (IMG submission 25667) | reverse complement strand
AGGAAGACATACAGCAGCAAGTATTGATTTTATTGATATTGGACCAATAAATAAATTTCAAAAAGGATTTAAATTGCCAAAAGATTGGAAAAAAAATGAAAAAAAGAAACAAGAAGGCCAAAAATTAGTAACTTGTTTCCATCAAGTTTTAAGCAGTGTTGGTCTATGTTTATTTTCAACATTATTTGGACCTTATCCATTTATCGATCTAATTAATAATTTTACTGGCTGGAATATGATTGTTGATGAATTAATAACCATTGGATTAAGAATTCAAACCTTACGTCAAATTTTTACTTTACGTGAAGGTATTGATATTGCTAATAATAAATTACCTGGTAGAGTTACTGGTCATCCTCCTGACAAAATAGGTCCGACAAAGAATATATCAATTGAATATAAAGAGTTTTATGAAGGTTTTTGCAGAGAAATGGGGTGGAATTCAAAAAATGGATTTCCTCTAAAAGAAACTCTTAAAGATCTAAATTTGGAGTTTGCTATGAAGGATTTATATTAAAATTATGTTTCTTTAAATATTCACAAAGTTCTTATTTGAAACAAGTAATATAATGACTTATAAAATGCATAAATTAACCCATAATAATTTGAACTCTTTTATTAAGAATGAAATCATTAAAGATATTAAAAAATTAAGGGGGAAACATACTCCAATTTCCGAGGTTGTTCATAATGATTCAAAATTATTACGAGTAGAAAAAATCTATGACTTGAGAAAAGAAAAAAAATATTTTTACTTACTTATTGTAAGAAATTATAATAAACTACCAAAATTAAGATATTTCTTGGCTATTTCTTTAGCAAATAATAGCTCTGATTTATTAGTTCAACTTGCACGAAATTATGCTCTTAAAAATGATTTAAAGATAATTCAATATTCAATCTTCCCAAAGACTTTAAGAATTCAATTATTGTTACTAAAAGAGCTCAAATTAATTGAAGACTATGCTAATTCTATTGATAAATTAAAAATTTATCGAAAAGAATTTCGTAGTAAATTAATAAAAATAAAGAATTTACTAGAAAATGAATAATTTTTAAGGATATACATAATAATAATATTAATCAATATTTTGAATTTAGAATCCGGACTACTTTAAAAATAAAAAAAAGTATATTAAAATGTCATTTAGAGAAAATACAGTAAAAATAGTATCGACTTTAGGTCCCGCATCGAGTTCAAAAGAAATGATCCAAAAACTAATTAATTCCGGAGTTGATATTTTTAGATTAAATTTCTCACATGGGGCTTATGACGAAAAAGAAGAATTAGTAAAAAATATTAGAGAATTAAGTGAATATACTAAGCATTCTGGAATTTTAGCTGATATCCAAGGACCAAAAATCCGAGTAGGTCATTTCAAAGAAGATCAAGCTTACAGTTTGGGGATTGGCCAAGAAGTAAAAGTCTTTGAAAAAGAAATTGAAGGCAATCAAAATCAATTTTCAATTCCCTTACCAGGACTTCTTAAATCAATAAGAGTAGGAGATGTGTTTTATGTAAATGATGGAATTATTAAGATAAAAGTCATTAAGAGAGAACATGATCATATTGTAGGAGAAGTTCTTGCAGGTGGAATGATTAGTAATAGAAAAGGGGTTAATATTCCTACAGGGGATTTATCTCAAAAAGTTCCTACTGAAAAAGATGTAAAAGATCTTAAATTTATTGCAAAAATTGATCCCGAATATGTAGCTATATCTTTTGTAGCAGGAGGAGATGATGTTTTACGTGTAAAAAGAATACTTGAGAATTATGGAAATTCTAATATTAAATTAATTTCAAAGATTGAGCGCCCTATAGCATTAAAAAATTTCGATCAAATATTAGAAGTTTCAGATGGGATAATGGTAGCTAGAGGTGATTTAGGCGTTGAAATAGATCCCGATAAAGTACCTTTATGGCAAAAAGAAATGATTTATAAATGTAACCGTGAAGGAAAACCAGTTATTGTAGCAACTCAAATGCTTGAGTCAATGGTCACCAATCCTATTCCTACTAGGGCAGAAGCTAACGATGTATATAATGCTGTTATGGATGGAACTGATGCTGTTATGCTTTCAGCAGAAACAGCTGTAGGTAAATACCCTGTAAATGCTGTTCAATACATGAATCAGATAGCAAAAACTGCTACTGAAAATATGTCAAATAGGATTCCAGATGAATATGATTCTGATAGGCTTACACATACTCAAACTTTAGGACATGCTATACATTCTTTAGCAAAAGAAATGCAAGATCTAAATTTTAGAGGAAAAATTTTAGTAATTACTAGGAGAGGGTACGGTGCTAGAATGATTGCAAAATATCGACCCCCATTGCCGATAATTGCCATGACGCCTTTTAAAAGAACAGCAAGAGAGTTATGTTTAGTGTGGGGAGTACAACCTGTTCATATTCAAAATATAGATTTCTTTAATATGGATGCTGAAGAAATAATAGAACAATCCGTCAAACTTGCTGTTAAAAATACATTATTAGACGAGAATGAGCATGTAATAATTTTATTAGTTTCAAGAAAATTTGAGCGAAGGGGAAATCTGGTAGGCCTTTACTATGTGGGTGAAATTCTTGAGTCTGAATCGAAATGATAAATTTCTCTAAATATATTTTAACACTTCTTCATTATTGAATTACAATGTTTAAATTTTGTTAAAATATGGATTAAAATAAAAAAATTATCGTTTTTTAAATGATGGAATCCATTTAGGAACATTTTTTTTGTATTCAACATATTCTTCTTGAAACACCTTTTCAAGATCATTTTCCTCAAATGAAGCAATTCGATCATATAAAATAAATACAATAATTAATCCAATAATTGAAACTAATGACATTGATAAAAATATAAAACCTAAATATAGTATAAGAACTCCTAGATATAAAGGATGTCTTGTGTAGGAGAAAATTCCTGTTTTTATTAACTTGGATGGTGCATCCCCTTTATGAAATAGAATATGACCTGTTAGGAATATTAAAAATAAACCAATTATGATTAGAGCCAAAAATAATATTAGACTTATATTAAATGGAATATAATTTGCTAAAATAGTTGAGAACATGAAAATAAAAGAATCTATAATCCATATAAAGAAAAAAATTAACGCTGCTAATGATTGAATTAAATAAGTCTTAGGATGTTCTTTGGCTATTCCCCTATTTTTATTAAATTCCAAGATTATTACTTTTATTTTAAGATTAATTAATGTCGATCTTCAATTTATATTTGATTCAATTTTAAATTTACTAATATATGCTATTATTATTTAAATGAAATATAGATACCGTTATGAGCAAATTGCTTTATTAAATTATAAATCAATTGAATAATTAAATAAAAAAATAATAATACAAAAGTCAGTTAATTTACTATTTTTATTATTAAATTATTATAAAAATTCTAGAGATTAATAAGAGAGCGATTTTTTTTTAAACCTAAACACTAAAAACTTAATTTAAAATATAACGGTTTGAGCTAAAAAAATATGAGTGAAGAAATAAGAGAATGGAAACATGCATCTTGGGTATCAATTATAGGTATGTTAGCTTGGATAATAGGAATTGTTAGTGGAACTATCAGCTTAATATGGGGTTTAATAATATCACCTTGGGTCATATTTGGATGGGGGTATCCTATTTGGTTGATTATAAGCGGAATTATAGCAATTCTGATATCTTTTTTTATTATCCTACCTAAGTTCTCGATGAAATGTTCAAAAAAAGATTGGGATTTTCTGCTCAATTGGGTATTGCCGATAGGAAATATTCGGTTCCCTTGGATGTTAATATGGGGCGCGATTATGTGCACGTTTGGAATAGGATATGGTGGAGCATTAATAATAGTCCCTGCATTTGTGCTGCTATTTGCTGGTCCAAAACCATATGAATGGAAAAAACAATAATTATTAATAATTTTTTTTTTATTTACCAATAAATTTTGAGACTATTATTGCTTTTATATAATCTTATTTTCTTGATTAATAATATTATACAATATTACATAAAATTTGTATGTACAATTCTCTCAAGAAATATCATAATAAAATATACACTGGTATGAGAGTAGGAAACACTCATCATTGGAATTATACAAATGGTAAATGGTATGAAATTAAAAAAGAACCTGATAAATGGAGTTTTAAATTCAACAGCTTAAAAACTAGAATTAACAATGCACCAACTAATACTGGGGTTAATATCAATACGAAATTTCATTGGTATATTATCGCAGATCAAATTGCCACTAAAATTGATGAAAACTCTTATATGACTTCTATGAAAGGTGTCAAGTTTAAGATTGGCCATAAACGACCTTACTGGAAAACTTTTAGTTACAATTATCCAGAACAGCTCTCATATAAAGAAAGAGTTATAAAAATATTAGAAGAAATTTTATTTGGACTAAAGAAAGAATAAGATTCAAATTATCTTGCATTTCTTTTGAGTGATTAAATATTTAATTATTGTAGAATCTTTCTTTTTAATTGCTATTTTCCTATCATTTTGATAGATTATAATCTCTATTATATCCTTTTTTAGAATTGGAGAATTATAATGTTCCTTAAAAATAATAAAATCATTTAAATTAGCGGAAAACCTTGTTAATTGAGACTCATTAATTTTCCCTATTCGACTCGTTAAGATCCCTGACATATGATCTTTAAAAATTATTTCACATAATACATATGTTATATTTTTCATGAAATATATTCTAGGTGAGAGTATTTAAAGAAAAAGTTAAAATTGTTCATAATGAACAATCTTATTAATAGGCTTTCTATCTTTTACTTCACCCTTAGGTTTATTTGGATATCCTAAAGGCGTTAGACCCATTACTTTATACTTTTTAGGGATATTCAATAAGTTTTTAAGTTTTTCCTCGTTAAACCACCCAATCCAGCATGTTGCTAAGCCCTCAGCGGCAGCAGCTAAAATTAAATGTTCAAAACAAATTCCAAAATCTACTCCGTAATATTTCTCACCACTTTTATTTACACCAGAACTACTTGGAGAAATTATACCGACAATAAACATTGGAGCATCAAAAAATTTTGTTTCTTGTCCAATGGCTTTCCACACAGCTTTCACATTTTCCGGTTCTTTAACAATAATATAATGTACGCCTTGCATATTTGCCCATGTTGGAGCTAAACGAGCAGCCTCTAAAATATTTTCAATTTTTTCTTCTTCAGGCATTTCAGGTTTATAACCCCTAAAACTCCTTCGTTTTTTCACTACTTCATAATAATCCATTTTAAATCCCTTTCAATTGCTTTTAATTTTATGAACCTAATATTTCTAATATTTTGAAATTTTTTATTTTATAAAATAAATGCCAAATATTTCTGTTGCTTGAGATTAATTTAATTATCTATCATTCTCTTATGTCCATTTGGACAAATTCAATAAGTACAATCATAAAAGCAATCGTAATACTCTTCTCTAGCATCGTAGTGTTCCCAACAATAAATTTTGTTACATTCAGGGCAATATGCATCCAATTCTTCATAATTATGGTATTTTTTTATGAAATTTTAAATCCCTGGTACATCTCGTTTAAGGAATTTTTCAAATATTTCATATGATAGTTTAGTATTCAAAGATCTTTCATGAGTAATCCCTCGAAAAACTAATGCCTCTTTTTCATCAAATCTTCCATATCCTATTTTAAATTCAACAGCGATTTTGCCACATACAGCACATAGCAAATGATACTCTAAATCAGAAATTATAATGACTGTTTCAGAAGGCTTTATTGCACTTTTTCAGGTAATGAGCTCTTAAATATATTTCAAAACGTATCCCAACACTTATTAAATGCATTTTTGGCTTCATCAATAAGTTTTAATGAATTTTATTTTGAAATATATTAAATTCACTAAGAATTTTAGAGATTTGATTTCTCGAAACATATAAGAAGTTTTTTGATTTTTCAGTATTCTAATATTCTCTTTTTGAGGTTGATCTCAACATTTCCCATGCAGAAACAAACATTATAATAAAACTCTTTAATGTCTGAAATCCATATTCTTTTTGTTGAATCATCTAATTCTTTAAGGCCCTTTAAATGGTGTGTCATATTATCTTTGATAACTTCGAATTTTTGAATATTTCATCTAATACCCCAAATTTTTTCTATCAATTTTATCTTTCTTTTATTTATCTGGATAATTATAATTTTTTTAACTTTTCTTCTTCTCTAACACTATTAAATAATTCTTCTCCACATTCAATGCAGTTTTCTTCATACCATGAGAATGCAGAACTGCAATTGGAACATAACCAACGTTCACTTTGTTGTTTTAACCATTCTTGAACACCAATTTCATCTATTATTTTAAGACTTTTAACTGCCACATTATGATGGGCTAAATTATAAGATTCAATTCTTTTAAATTGTTCGCAAGGGTATTCAGAACATTTATTGCAAAATTCTATGTTCTTGGATTGAGCACAAGTTCGAATTGTACATCCCTGGCAGTTTTCAAATAATATGTCACTTTTACACCCATGGCACTTAAATTCTTTATCTTGAAAAGAACTTACCCAATCATTAGGAATGCAATCAGAACGATGTTGTTTGTAAGCTATCATAACAAAACATGCTCCACAATATAATCCACAATATGCATCTAATTTATACTTCATAATTATTTATCCCCATTCAAAATTTAGAATTAAGTGAAATAGGATAATATTGTCTTTTAATTATGTGGTAAAAAAAAATTGATTCACAATATCAAAAAATAGTATTTTTTTTAAAATAATTCATATCTAAAATTGAAATTAGTTAAAAAAAAAAAAAAAGATAAAATTGCATTTAGGAAACACTTATGCTTATAGAAGCGAAAAAGGTGGTGAACATTATTACAAAAAGAATTAGTCCAGCTATAATTAAAGATATTCTGCGTGTTCTATCGTCAATTTTATCATTTACAGCGAAGCTAATAAATCCTATTAAAATGAAAAATAATGCTACATTAACCCCAACTCTAGCGATATTTACAAAGATAACATCTTGCCATTCCATCCAATATCTAATTCTTTCTATTTCTTCTTGTCTTTGTATATAATCATTATAACCGTAAAGTCCATTCCAATAATTCATATTATTCTCTTGATCTGCTAAATATTCCCATGATTGTGCGTTTTGAGCCCAGTAACCCATAAATAATATATTTTGTTGCTTTATTTTTATCCAATAGTGGTAATCTATTAAAGAAACTTTCTCTTTCTCCCATTATTATCTGCCTCCCTTAAATTTTTTATAGTAATCATAAGCTAAATACAAACTAAGGGCTCCTAATATACCTGCACCAATGTAATAAAATATATCTTCTAATAAATCACCTGGACCATCAATTTTTACCACAAGATTGAACCTTACAGTAGTATCAGAAGAAGGACCATTATTATCACCATATACAACAATTACATAGGATCCTGGTATTGAAATAAGATAATCTCCGCTTGCTCCTCCAGCAAATTCGATATACCAATATCCATCTTCACTATACCCGAATGTTCTCACATTATCTGATCCAGTGTAAACTGATGGTGTTTGCCCCCATACAAATTGCGAATATACAAAATATAATCCCGTCAGACCGCCAGGTGAATTGTTTAATGCGTATTGTTGAGAATAATATCCATTTCCAAAAATTTTTAGAGTTGCTGAAATATTAGCGTAAAATACTGAAAATTCTACCCGTACCTTTTGATTGCTCTCCAATGAAAAAGGAAATGCAAAAGCTTTCTGTAAGCCAGTACTACTATCTTCACGAATAATAACAGGCTTTCTATCACATATTGTAATTTTATCTGTTGCGTAGCCTAAAATCGGAGCAAGTATTAGCAATGCAATACCAATAATAAAAAATATTCCAAGAATTTTTCTTCTTTTCATTAACATTTACCCTATTTTTTCTAAAATTTCTTTAATCTTACAATTCCTTTAATTTATTTATAAATTTTCATAATAACGGTTTAATTTGTATTACCTCTGATTAGATCAAACCTTTTATTTTATAAATCTAGAGTGATTGAGACTTACTCATAATATGGCTCTACTCTTATTCCTTAATAATATGAAAATAAAATAAATAAATTATATGAAAAGAGTATTTAAATTAAATATTCCTTTTTTATTTAAAATAAATAAAAATCAAATTATAATAAAAAGGTTAATTTAAATGGAAAAAAAAGAAATTTTGCAGATTTTTAATCTCATTGGGTTCATTGCAACAGTGATTGTTAATTTTTTGGCAGTATTGTTGCCAATTGGTGGTAATACAACTCAACAATTGTCTGATGCTATACCTAATTTATTCGTTCCTGCAGGAATTACTTTTTCAATTTGGACTTTCATTTACATCTTTTTAGGGCTATTTTCTATTTATCAAATTAGAGATATTTTTAAAAAAGACAAGATTGAAATGAAATTTCTAGATGATATCGGATACTTTTTTATTATTGGAAGCTTAGCTAACATTACGTGGATTATTGTATGGCATTATCGACTAGTTCCATTATCTTTAATTTTTATGATTATTCTACTAGTCTCATTATTACTTATATATATCAAATTAAGCATTGGAAAATTGAAAGTCTCTAAAATTGAAAAAGTTGCTGTACATATACCATTCAGCATATATCTTGGTTGGATTACAGTTGCAACAATTGCTAACGTTACTGCGGTTTTAGTTAATGATCTTGGAGTGAGCGGTTCTGGTCCAATAGCTGAAATATTGACGATTTTAGTGATTGCTGTGGCAGTACTTATTACATTTGCCATGCTGTTATTACGGAAAGATTATGCCTATAGTTTAGTTGTAATTTGGGCGTTATTGGGTATTTTTATTAAACAAATTGCTTTAAATTTAACTGTTGCTATAACTGCGTTGACTTCCGGCATTTTAATTTTAGTTGGAATTGTATATATAATTATTCGAGTGAAAATATTGAGTTAATCATATATTTTCTTTTTTTTTTTAATGATCAGCGATTTGACTGTAATTACATCATTAATGTTATATTTTTCATCAAATAATATTCCTATTTCTCTAATGTAGAAAACAATCAAATTGTTTATCATAATAAAGAGATTTTTTATAAATTATACATAACCTAGTATCATTTTAAGAATTTTTTCGGTCAACCATCTAATAATTTTTTGTACTTTTCCATTTCGCTTTAAAATGAGTTGATTTATGAAAAAGGATTATCTAAATATACAAATTTTCTATTTAAACCTAAAATTTATTGATATATCAAGTAGCCTCTCTCAAATTTATAAAAGGGATGTAATATTAGAACTTTTATTAGGGTAGATGTTTGCTATGGTTAGGAGATTCCTATTCATACAAGCATTTACAAAAATAGTAAAATATATTAGAACTAGTGTAGTCTAATTAAATGAATGAAATCTATTTTCAAAAGGAATACAAAAAATATCATAATAAGAAATTATAGATGAGTAATATATAATGAAAAAAAGAAATATCGGTTTTATTTTGTTTGGAGTGGCTGGCGGCAACCTTATCACGCTTGTAGTATCCATTGTAATATTTCCCACACTATATGCTAGATTGGGAATGCCTATAACTGCGGCTAGAGTAGGAATCGCAACTATGTTTATAACTAGTCTAATTACAATTTCTGTTTTAGTGTGTGCAGGAATTATTGTACTTATAAAATTCTGGAATAGGTAAATAATCGCAATCATGTATGATGCCATAATAAGCGGTGCTGGGCCTTCTGGTTCTCAATGTGCGCGAGTTCTTGCCAAAGCGGGTTTTAAAGTTGCATTAATCGAAAAAAATACAAATTGGCGAAAACCATGTGGAGGGGCTGTTCATTCAAGTGTCTTAGACCTCTACCCACAACTGAAAAAATTGAAAAAACCTAAGATACGGGGAGTTGTCATGTATTCAGCTGATTATCATAAAATAGAATTTAAAGGAGCAAGTTCAGAATATTCCATAATAATGGATAGGCTAGAACTTGATAATATAATAAGAGACGATGCTGTCAATGCTGGAGTGGAGCTGTTTAACAATCATTTATCTTTTGATTTTGCCATAAAAAACCAGAAAAAAGTTGGAGTAAAAACAAAAACACCTCAAGGTTATAAGGAATTTTGTGGAAATATAATGATAGTTGCTGATGGAATGAGTTCTAAATTGGCAGTAAAGTCAAGAATAAGACAAAAATGGAAAGTCAACGAATTAGCAATTGGAAAGTGTGCAATTATGGAAGGAAATCATGAATTAGAAGATAACAGTGTATATATATACTTTAAACCGTATCAAGGATACGGGTGGATATTCCCTTTAAACAATAGAAGGTTTAATATTGGTTTGTTTACATTTGGTAAAGATAATTTAAAATATAATATACATCAAGTCTATCAAGAGTTCCTAAATCATCCACTTGTTAAAAAATATATTCAAAACTTAAACAATAAAATTATTTGGTCAGGCTCATATAGCTTTCCTACGGAAGGAGTATTAGAAAAATGCCTGTATGACGATAATTTAATGCTTGTTGGTGATGCTGGAGGTTTTGTATCCCCTATTAGTGGTGAAGGAATTCAAACAGCTGTTGTGTCTGGTAAAATTGCGGCAGAAACAGCTATAGAAGCTCTACAAAATGAAGACTATTCAAAAACTAGTTTAAAAAGGTATAAAACAAATCAAGACATCAAAAAAATTATTA
>SMTZ1_10007756_pt1 | contig 10735 bp, 10 predicted proteins | sample DeeMarSWOR136_30_FD_25667 | JGI IMG/M metagenome (IMG submission 25667) | reverse complement strand
AGATAAAAAGCCAGGATGATCTAAAAGAGATCCCGGTGGTCGTTCTTCTGGGAACCAACGAGGTTAAAAAACAGGGGAGATTCAAGGACTTAGGAGCTGACGGGTTTGTGCTCAAACCTTTCACCCCCAAGGAGCTTCTTACTCAGGTGGAGCTTTTCTTTGATTTGAAAGCCTCTTCTGTGAAAGAGGAAAGACCTAAAGGTCAAACCCACGGCTACGACTGGTTCATCTCAGAGATGAAAAAGGAGTTCGGGGAGGTTATGCCGGAGAAATCTAAGGATGTGGAGAAAACCAAAGTGAAGTCGGAGGATGAGGTAACTTTGAGTCAAACTCAAAAGATAAATATCTTTTCGCAAGATGAAGGTGAAGGAATTAAGGGTAAGGAATTGAATTCTCAAAACAAGGGTTTTGACAACTTCATCTTCAATCAAAAGGAAGGAGAAGACACCGATTCCTCTGCCCAGGGCATGATTTACTCCGAGCTGAAATTCGATGATTCCCCGGAGAGTAAGTCATCTGAACAAAAATCAACTTCAGTCGAAGTGGGTCTTTCGGATTCCGATTACAAGGAGATGACAGATAGGTTGCTTGAGAGAATCTCTTCCAAGGTAGCTGAAAAAATCGTTTCTATGATCGATAGAAAGATTTTAGAGGAGGAGATAAAAAAGGGATTGGAGGAGCTTTAGATTTTATTTAAAAGTCACTCTTAGTTGGAGTTTAAAACCTTAAGTTTACAAAAATCTTTTTTAGTATAAAATTAAAGCTTTAATCAAAAGTAAAGAAATATATCAATCTTAATTAAGCGGGCAAACCTATACTTTCAAAAGCCCTCTTCTGTTTTGATAACACTAATGTCTCGTTCATTTGGTCCCTTTTACTTGGTAAATTTTTCAAAAGCCCTTCCGTATTAATAATATAGACTTGGAGGATTGTATTGGGTGCTGAGGTAAAAGATATCACCGTATTTATCGCTTTTTTAGGAGGACTAATCTCATTTATCTCCCCCTGCGTTCTGCCTTTGATCCCCGGGTATCTCTCATTTATCTCCGGTGTATCAATCGAGGAGATGAAGGACAAGGCTGAAAAAGCCAGGGTAACAAAGAAAGTGGCAATGAATTCTTTATTTTTCATCCTAGGATTCTCGGTTGTTTTTATTTTGTTGGGCGCTTCCTCCACATTTTTAGGAAATTTCTTTTTAGCTCATAAATTTTCTTTATTTAATAAAATAGCAGGGGTGATAGTTATCATATTTGGCTTGCACCTTTTAGGAGTGTTCAAAATACCGTTTCTGAATTACGAGAAGAGGTTTCACTTACGTAAAAAGTCTTTCGGGGTATTAGGCTCTTTTCTGATCGGCTTTGCCTTTGCTTTTGGATGGACCCCCTGCGTTGGGCCTATTCTGGCACCGATCTTAGGAATGGCTGCTGTCAAGGAGAGTGTGGGACAGGGCATTTTACTTTTAGCTTTTTATTCTTTAGGCTTGGGCATTCCATTCTTTATCGCGGGAATTGGCTTTAACACCTTTCTGCGGGTTTTTCAGAGGATAAAAAGATATTTTGGCGTGATCGAGATAATAAGCGGGGTGTTTTTGATCGGGATTGGTCTTTTGATCTTTACTAATTCATTTTCCTATTTTGCGGATCTTTTATCCAGGTTATTCCCCTGGCTGAGCGTGGGATAGCTTTTAATTATGTTTTCTATTACTGAACCAAAGAAGTATTTAATCGTTTTTTGATTCTTTTTACTGTTACAATAATGAAAATAAAAACTTTAAGATTTTTTTCAGGATAGTATAATGCAGGTGTTTTTTTAATCTTTTCAGATGTCAGATTAATCGGAGCATTTCATGAGCAAGATTACAAGAAGAGATTTCATAAAAAGTTCAATCGGTTTAGCAGCTACCACCCCCTTTTTAACTTCTGATGTCGAAGATGGTTTAGCCAAGATCGAAAAGGAGGGTTTTCCGGATTTAGCTGTTGCTAAAGATGGATCTCCAGAGGCACTTACCCGAAAAGCTTTAGAGCTTTTAGGTGGGATGAAAAGGTTTGTCTCAAAAGGGGATATCGTTGTGGTCAAACCCAATATCGGCTGGGACAGAAATCCCGAACAAGCAGCCGATACCAATCCGGAGGTTGTGGCTGAGGTGGTGAGGCTGTGTCTTGAGGCAGGTGCAAAAAAGGTTAAGGTTTTCGATAATCCCTGCAACACTGCCAAAAGATGTTATGAGAACTCCGGGATAAAAAAGGCTGCTTCTGAGGCTGGAGCTGAGGTGAGCTATGTGGTGGATTTTGGCTTTGTCAATACCAAATTACCAGAAGGAGTTAAGTTGAAATCCTGGGACCTTTACAAGCCAGCTTTGGATTGCGATGTTCTGATCAACTTGCCAATTGCCAAGCATCACGGCCTTACCCGTTTGACTTTGGGGATGAAAAACCTTATGGGAATAATGGGAGGAAATCGGGGTAAAATCCACTGGGACATAGATCAGTATTTAGCCGATCTCTCCAACTTCGTAAGACCCAGACTGACGATTCTGGATGGGGTGAGAGTACTTTTAAGAAACGGTCCCCAGGGAGGAAGCCTGGAGGATGTCAAAAGGCTGGATACAATTGTTGTGGGTGAGAACATAGCCTCGGTTGATGCTTATGGTGCAACCCTTTTTGATATTAAACCCTCTGATTTAGGGTTTGTCAAATTGGGAGGACAACTTGATTTAGGGGAGATAAACTTAGAGAGACTCTGGATTGAAGAAAAAATCCTCTCCTGAAAAAGGGATGCTTCTCTATGAGAACTCTAAGAAGAATCGCCCAGATATTTTTCTTTTTATTTTTTACCTATCTTTTCTTTTCCGCAAGCTACCCCTTGAAGTCTGTTATTCCGGTTGATCTTTTCCTGAGGGCTGATCCACTAATTGCAATCTCCTCCATTTTATCCTCGCGCGCTTTTATCAATACATTTTTACCGGCATTGATTTTAATACTTTTGACCATTCCCCTGGGGAGGGTTTTCTGTGGGTGGGTATGCCCCCTGGGGACTTTGTTGGATGGGATTAGTTATGTAAGTAAAAGTAAAATTGGGAAAAGCATAACCAAGCTTCGAACTTTGAAATATTATGTTTTAATATTTTTGCTGATCGGGGTTTTGTTCTCCTCCCAGCTGGTCTGGTTTTTGGATCCCATATCCCTTTTAAGCAGAAGTTTTACCTTATCCATTTTGCCCATGGCTAACTTCTTTTTAGCTGAGGCTTTCGGGATATGGTTTAGAATGGATGTGTTTCAGGATTTTTTGCTTAAGCTTCAAGGTTTTTTCTCCTCAACTGTTCTTCCGATCCAGCTTACTTTTTTCAGGTTTTCCGGCTGGGTGTTTTTGATACTTTTAGCCATAATATCTTTGGAATTTTTATCCAGAAGGTTCTGGTGCAGAAACCTCTGTCCCTTAGGTGCTTTGTATGCTTTTTTTTCAAAGTTTCAACTCCTTCGAAGAAGGGTTTCTGAGAAGTGTACCCTGTGCGGAGACTGCACAGAAGTTTGCAAGATGGATGCTATAGAAGGTGATTTCAAATCCACCAAAGATACAGAGTGCATCCTATGCTGGAACTGCATTAAGGATTGTCCAGCAGAGGTCACCTCGATAAATTTCTCAGGAGAAAGAAGGAATCTGAAATTTGACCTTTCAAGACGTGGTTTCCTGTCCTCTTTTGTAGCTGGTCTTTTTTCCGTTGGGATCCTCAAAACCAGTTATCAGGATCAGAACAACAGGATGGGATTGGTAAGACCACCTGGATCAAGACCAGAACCTGAGTTTCTGGATCGCTGTATTCGCTGTCACAAATGCATCCGGATCTGCTCAACCTCGGGAAGGTTTTTGCAGCCCTCTTTTTTGGAGGGTGGTCTGGAGAGTTTTTTAACACCCGTTGGGGTGGCAAGGTATGGATACTGCGAGTATAACTGCACCATGTGCACCGAGGTCTGTCCCACTCAAGCAATTCACCCCCTGGACCTTGAGACCAAAAAGAAAACCGTAATCGGTTTGGCTTTTATTGACCGGTCGAGATGTATTCCCTGGTATAAGAACGAGAAATGTATAGTCTGCGAGGAGCAGTGCCCTACCCCCAAGAAAGCCATCGAGCTCAGAGAGGAAAAGGTTGTTCATTTCGATGGTACCGAAAGGATGGTTTTAAGACCCTACGTTATAGAGGAGCTTTGCATAGGCTGCGGAATCTGTGAGACCAAATGTCCGGTTGAGGGGGAATCGGCGATAAAAGTTACTCCCCAGAATGAGCAGAGGTGGGTGGATTGATTTTGTCCTCTTAAATAAATCTTCTGGTTATAGCATTTTTGTTATTTTTTTGAATCTATTTATCGCAGGCTGAAGCCTGCAGCTACCCAAGTTAATAAGATGGATTTTTTAGTTGATTTATCTTCCCGTATTAGTTTTCTTATGATTTAATTTGAGTGTAAAGCAAAAGTTTTACGCTGTTCTAATATTTGTAAAACTATAGCTTATACTCTAAGATTAATTTTAAAACAACTTTTAGATCGAGGAGAAGTTAAATGAAAAGCTCAAAAAAACGTTCTTTTTCCACAATAGCCATTCACGGGGAAAAAGAAGAATATTTGCCTTTGGGCTCAGCTTCTGAGCCTATCTTTCAGACCTCGACTTTTGTGTTCAAGGATTCAGAGGAAGTTAGAAAATATCAGGAGGGTAAAATCGATAAATATCTGTATACCCGGTATGGTAACCCAACCCTGAGGCTTGCTGAGGAAAAGCTTGCTTCTCTGGAAGGCGCTGAAGCTGGTCTGGTCGTATCCTCTGGTATGGCTGCGGTTGCAACGACGGTTTTGACATTGTGCAAAGCAGGAGATGAGATAATATCAACTGAGCCGATCTATGGCGGGACCTTGCATCTTTTTCAAAAGCTTTTTTCCGGTCTGGGGATAAAAGTTCACTTCATTGATCCCTTGAAATTGAATCAAGCAGAGAAATGGATAAATAGAAACACCAAAATCTTTTTTGTGGAGACTCCGACCAATCCCAATCTGAAGATAGTTGACATAAAAAAGCTTCTGAAAATCGCGAAGAAAAACAGGTTAACCTCAGTCGTGGATAACACCTTTGCCACTCCATATAATCAGAGCCCGATAAAGATAGGTTCAGATATTGTGATTCACTCTGCTACCAAGTATTTGGGAGGACACAGTGATTTGATCGCCGGAGCTATAGTGGGAAAGAAGAAATTCATAAAAAATGCAGTTGAAACTATGAAGATGTTAGGAGGGTGTCTTGATCCTTTTGGTGCCTTTCTTCTTTTGCGTGGTATAAAAACTTTAGCCATAAGGGTGGAAAAACAGAATCAGAACGGGATGAAGATTGCAAAGTTTTTATCCAAGCATCCCAGAGTCAAAAAGGTTTTTTATCCAGGTCTCCCCTCCCATCCGCAGCATAAACTCGCAAAATCCCAGATGAGAGGTTTCGGAGGGATGGTCTGCTTTGAGGTTTTGGATTTAAGAAGTGCCACCAAAGTTATGGATAATCTGAAGCTGTTTTTAAATGCCACAAGCTTGGGAGGAGTCGAATCCTTAGCTTCCATTCCGGTTTTGACCTCCCATTATGGTTTTTCTGAAAAAGCATTGAAAAGAGCAGGAGTTGTTCCTGGTATGGTAAGGCTTTCCTGCGGAATAGAGGATGGGGAGGATTTAGTAGAGGATCTCAAACAGGCTTTAACCAAAATATAATGATTGAAATTGGACTAGTCAAAGAATCTCAAAAGGGAATTTATCAGCTTTTAGTCCATCTCAAAAAGAATATGAACATATATATTGGGAGTAAAGGGAGAAATACTTTCCCAAAGGGTTACTATTTATACACAGGAAGTGCTAAAAATGGATTGAAATCAAGAATTGAAAGACATTTGAGAAAAGAGAAGAAGCATTTTTGGCATATTGATTATTTTTTAAAATATGGGGAACTAGTTGATATCTATTTGTATCCTGAGAATAAAAAAACAGAATGCGAGATAAATCAAAAAGCATTAGCTTTAAAAAATGCAAAGGTGATTATGCCTAAATTCGGCTCATCCGACTGCAGATGCAGGACTCATCTCGTATATTTCAAAACAAGAAATGATGTGAGAAAAAATCTTTCGAGGTGATTACATGAAACCCAAAGTCTATTTTATCGATTCCAGGGTGGATAGGTTCGATTATAAAAGTTCGGTTATCGGAAGGCTGGAGAGGACCCTTGAGGATATCGATCTTTCCAGATATTTCTCCAGGGATGAGCTGGTTCCGGTGAAGATGCATCTGGGCAATCCCGGAGGACATTCGGTGATAAGACCTAATTTCGTTAAAGCTGTTGTTGATCAGATAAAAAAGGTGGGCGCCAGCCCCTTTGCCACCGATTCTGCCCGGCTTAAGCCCTACGAGTATCTTCAGGTCGCCTCCGATTTTGGATATAACCAGCTAACCTTAGGGGTACCGGTTATAATATCCGACGGTATTTTTGGTCTGGACTCGGTCAAGGTGAAAGCAGGTGAGATACTGGGGGAGCTGCAGATACCTTCAGCCATCTACGATGCAACTTGTATGATGGTTTTAAGCCATGTTAAGGGGCACATAGATTCCTCTTATGCCGGGGCGATAAAAAACCTTGCCATGGGATGCGTTAGCCCCAGGCCCAGGGGGCTGGACTGGAAGGATGGGGGAAGAGGTAAGATGCATTTTCAATTAGATGAGATTATGACCTGGAATTCTGATCTGTGCAATTTCTGCGCTATCTGCGCCCAGAACTGTCCTCAGGATGCCATCAAAGTGGAGAAGGACCTTTTCGAGGTGGATGATAAGAAATGCTGGAGGTGCGGGAGATGCGTCAGGGTCTGTCCGGAGAAAGCGTTGTCTGTTCCGATTTCCTACGATAGATTTCATGTATCAATGGCTGAAGCTACCAGAGCGGTGTTGAGCACCTTCAAGCCTGGTAAAGTTTTATATATAAACTTCATCTTCGATGTTCAGCCGGAATGCGACTGCATGCTTATGTCCGATACTCCGGTGATCCAGGATCAGGGGATTGTGATATCCGACGACATCGTGGCTGTTGAATTTGCCTCATTGGAGCTGATTAGAAAAGCAAAGCCTTTGCCTCAGTCCAGAGGTGAAGGGCTGGAGTTAAAAGAGGGGCAAGATGTTTTAACCGCGATTCACAAAAAGGATGCACTAAGGCAGATCGAGGCAGCCGAGGAGTTCGGGCTGGGGAGAAGGAAATGCGAATTGGTAGAAATCAAATCATAGAATGGGTTTTTTGCCTGCCGTTTTTACATATTTTGAAGAGACCTCAGTATAAAACTGTCATTTAATAAAATCTCAAATAATTCCGATAAATAATCTGTCAAATACGTATATTTGAGATTGAGACTAAATCTCATATTATTTTATGCTAAATCAGCAGAAGAGATTTCAGGGATTTTTAAAGTCAAAAAATCTGTCTTTCACCAAAGAGAGAAAAGTGATATTCGATGAGGTCTTCTCCACCTCGGGTCATTTCGAGGTGGAGGAGTTACTTTTCTCCTTGAGAAAAAAGAGAAAAAGGGTCTCCAGAGCTACGGTATACCGTACCCTGGATCTTCTGGTGAAATCCGGGCTGGTGGGCAAAATCGATTTAGGGGAGGCACACAGCCACTATGAGAGTACTGCAGGGGGAAAATACCACGGTCATCTGGTTTGTCTGAGATGCGGAAAGGTAACAGAATTCGAGAACAAGAAAATCGAGGATTTGAAAAAAGAGAGCACCAAAGGAAAGGATTTTCAGGTGATCCGGCACAGCTTGGAATTTTATGGATACTGCAGCAAATGCAGAAAATAGGTTATGTTTTAAAATTTAATTAAAAAGGATGAACTTGATTGATTTAACCCAGTTAAAAGTCGGGGAGTCGGGAAGGGTGATTGAGATTCAGGGTGGCTTTGGTATGGTCAGGAGGCTGGAATCTCTGGGAATAAGGATAGGTAAAAAACTGACCAAGGTGAGCTCCCAGTTTATGAATGGTCCGGTAACGGTTAGGATCGATAATTTCCAGGTGGCCATCGGGAGGGGGATGGCAAGAAAAATCATCTTAAAAGTTAAAAGATAATGAAAAGGATACTTCTGATCGGGAATCCCAACGTGGGTAAAAGCGTGATTTTCTCACGGCTCACCGGAGTAAACGTTATCGCCTCCAATTATCCGGGAACCACGGTTGAGTTCACCAAGGGATATATGAGATGGGGAGATGAAAAAGCCGAGGTCATAGATGTTCCGGGAACCTATGGACTTGAGCCCAATTCCAGGGCTGAGGAGGTTGCGGTGGAGATGCTCAAAACCGGTGATCTGGTGATCAACATTGTGGATGCGACCAACCTGGAGAGAAATTTAAACCTCACCCTTCAACTTATGAAAAGTGGCAAGCCGGTCATCATAGCCCTGAATCTCTGCGATGAGATCAGGCATATCGGTATACAAATACATGTGAAAAAGCTTGCGAGGATTTTTGGGGTGCCGGTTATACCTACCTGCGCGATAACTGGCGAGGGGATAAGGAAGTTGGTATCTCAGCTTTTCAATGCCAGATCTGGTACCATAGACTTCGATGAGGATAAAAGGTGGGAGAAAGTCGGAGAGATTATCAGCCAGGTGCAGAAGATAACCCATCGCCATCATACCTTTCTGGAAAGGCTGGAGGATGCCTCGATAAAGCCGGTTTCCGGGATACCCCTGGCTGTTTTAATAGTTTTGATTACATTCGGGGTAATAAGGCTTGTGGGCGAGGGTTTAATCAACTACCTCTTTGAACCTCTGTTCGAGAACCTGTGGGCTCCTCTGATGTTGAAACTTTCCACCTCTTTAGGGTCTGGAGGTTTTTTTCATGATGTGCTTATAGGCAAGCTAATTTACGGGAAGATAGATTTCGTTGAATCTTTGGGTCTTTTGACCACCGGGTTTTTCGTTCCCCTCGCAATGGTTCTGCCCTATGTTTTTTCTTTCTATTTGGCTTTAAGCTTTCTTGAGGATTCGGGTTATCTGCCCCGGCTGGGGGTTTTAGTGGATAACGTGATGCACAGGCTGGGTCTCCACGGCTTAGCTATAGTTCCGATGATGTTAGGCTTAGGCTGTAATGTTCCGGGCGCTCTGGCTACCCGGGTTCTGGAGACAGAAAGGGAGAGGTTTATCTCTGCAACCCTTATGGCCATATGCGTTCCCTGCATGGCCCAGATAGCCATGATCGTGGGTTTGATCGGAAGGTCCGGGATCGGGGGAATGGGGATGGTATTCGGAACGCTTTTTTTTGTCTGGGTTATTTTAGGGCTTTTCCTTAACCGGATTATGAAAGGGGAAAGCCCGGAGATTTTCGTTGAGATCCCTCCCTACCGGTTGCCCTATCCGGGTGCCCTCTGGAAGAAATTGTGGATCAGGACCAAGGGTTTTCTAAGGGAGGCTGTTCCCTTTGTTCTTTTAGGGGTTTTTTTTGTGAACATTCTTTACACTTTGGGCATAATCGAGTTTATCAGCAGGCTCACTGCTCCAGTAGTAACCGGTATTTTAGGATTACCCAGGGAGGCGGTGGGTGCTTTAATCGTAGGATTTTTGAGAAAGGACGTTGCGGTGGGAATGCTTCTGCCTTTGGACCTGAGCTTTTCCCAGCTTATCGTTGCCAGCGTGGTTTTAGCCATGTATTTCCCCTGCGTTGCTACCTTTGTGGTTTTGATCCGGGAGTTGGGTGTTAAGAATATGATGAAATCGGCTCTGATTATGATTCTTTCAGCTCTGGTGGTGGGAGGTTTTCTTAATTTAGTTTTAAGGTCTTAATTTTGTTACATATCCTATAAAATCTCACCAGCAAGACTGGTGAGCTATCATAAAGATGTGAAAGCAAATTGATAGACCACGAGTCTTGCTCGTGGAGATTTGCTTCGTTCCTCACAATGACAGATAAAATATGTCCTATAAATTACACGGTGGCGCACCACCCTTTAACTTGTAGTTGGCTAAATAGATTGCGTCTCCCAAATTGGCTAGGTTATCGCAGTTAACATCTCCAGCCTCGTAAGGCCTGAGCTTAAATCCGGGTTTACCAAAATAGACATTAGCAATGGTTATCACATCAGATAAGTCCATATTTCCGTTTCCATCAGCATCCCCGTGCCAGACCCAGGCACAATGGGTATAGCCGGAACGATCCTCGAAATTTGTGCTTCCCATCTTTCCCACAACCGAGGGCTGTCCTCCAGTGGAGATCCTCTCCAGGAAGTTAGTCGAGCTTGCTCTTCCTCCGAACCCATCTAAAACATCAGTTACCAGTTTGAAATTCTGGGCAAAGGAGTTGGCATAAAGACCCATGCAAATTAAAAATGTTAAGAATAATGCAAGGATTGCCATTTTAGTCAGGCTTGTTTTATTCATTTTTTACCTCCTATACTTTATTTTATCGAAATCTTTACCAGGTACTTAATGCTGCTCTTTTCCAGGAATCTGTTCCGCCACCCGGTCCATCTCCGGAAACGCAAATATAAATGTAGTTAGAATCCCAGGCGATCTCTCCGGTGTAGCCATCTGCTGAGGAGGATGCTGGTGTTTGAGAGGTGCGGATTCGTATATCATTACCATAAATGTCCAGTTTGCCCGTGGGGCTGAAGGTGCCAATACCAACGTTACCATCCCCGTCAACCACATTGATAACACTTCCTCCTTTTGCTATGCGGGAAATAAG
>SMTZ1_10007755_pt1 | contig 10735 bp, 10 predicted proteins | sample DeeMarSWOR136_30_FD_25667 | JGI IMG/M metagenome (IMG submission 25667) | reverse complement strand
AAACCGGGATAAAGCCCTTGAAAAGATCCAGGGATAGTGTGACAAGTCCCCATTTTAATCCCACTTCTCTGGCGACATTGGTCGCACCTATATTACCGCTCCCCCTTTGTGTAATATCGATGTTGGCAATCCTGCGACTTATCAACATTCCAAAGGGTATAGAACCAATTATATAGGGAGTGAAAATTATAGTTATCCAGTATAGCATCATTTAGATCCACAAAAAGTTAAATTATTATTTCATAATTCGTCCTTACACAAGTGAAAAAACTCTTTCTATTCGTTAAATTCCCTTGCGATTTATTGAGATATTTTAGAATATATCTGAGATGTCCGGACCCATTTGGAACCGGCGGTTTTTAAAAAAACAGTTAATTAAGAGATATATATTCATCTGCATCTGGATGCAATGCAATTTAATCGGAGTATTTCTATGGTAGTGATGGTCATGGATGGTCAGGGCGGTGGCATCGGGGCTGCTGTTATTAAGGCACTTAGGAGGGATGTAAGTGCCGAATTGGAAATATTGGCCTTAGGAACAAACTCGATAGCTACATCATGCATGATGAAGGCCGGTGCTAATAGAGGCGCTACAGGAGAGAACGCCATTGTCCGGACATGTCCCAAAGTAGATTTTATTATCGGCCCTTTAGCTATAATAATATCCAATTCCATGATGGGTGAGGTAACGCCCCACATGTCTGAAGCCGTATGTTCCAGTGAGGCAAAAAAGATTTTAATTCCACTTACACAGGAACGCGTGGAGATTGTAGGCGTTACATTTGAACCTCTGCCTCATATGGTAGAATACGCAATAAAAAGATTAATTCAGGAGATATTTTAATCATGTGTGAAGCAACAGCCTATTTGTTAAAGGATGGGAAGGAAAAACTGCTCCTTGAGAGTATCGATCTATTCGAGTCAGAGAATGGAGAGATAAGGCTCGTTAATATCTTTGGAGAGGAAAAGAAGGTCAGGGCTAAGGTAAAGGCTCTCTCCCTGGTAGATCATAAGATTATTTTAGAGCCCTTATAATAATTGATTCACTTAAAAGACCCCTTTCTATTGTCTCCTTGATTTTTCAAAGCACCGAACCCACTGCCAATGCTCTCTTGTCGGAGGAGGTTGATATGTATAAAAAAAGCATAAAAAACATAGATATAAATGACAAGAAAGTGCTAATAAGGGAGGATTTTAACGTCCCCCTCGATGAGAATGGCTATATCACCGATGACAACAGAATACGCGCGGCCCTGCCCACTATAGAGTATGCCTTAGATAAAGGAGCCAAGCTCATACTCATGAGCCATCTCGGAAGGCCGAAAGGCGAGATAAGGGAAGATATGAGGCTTACTCCCGTGGGAAGGCGTTTGGGGGAGTTGTTAAATAAACCTGTTAAAAAAATTGATTCCTGTATAGGCCCAGAGGTCCGAAATATTGTTAATAGAATGGAGTCCGGAGAAGTAGTTCTCCTCGAAAATTTGCGTTTCCACAAAGAAGAGACAAAAAACGACCCTGAATTCGCAAAGCAATTATCTATCCTAGGTGACCTGTTCGTGAATGACGCATTCGGCACCTGCCACAGAGCCCATGCCTCAACAGAGGGTATAACCCACTACCTCCAATCCGTCGCTGGCTTTCTTGTCGAAAAAGAGATCGAGTATTTTGAAAAGGTAAACAGCTCTCCAGAAAGACCTTTCGTGTTGGTGCTCGGTGGCGCCAAGGTCTCCGACAAGATTCCTGTAATAGAGAATATGCTTCCGAAGGTAGATACAATCCTTATAGGTGGAGCAATGGCATATACCTTTCTGAAGCAAGAAAGCGTCAATATAGGCTCATCCCGCTATGAGCAGGGTGTAGCGGATGTCGCGGAAGCAGTGTTGTCAAAGGCGAAATTACAAGACGTTGATGTAGTCCTGCCGGTAGATCATATCATATGTGATAATATTGATGCACCGAATCATATAAGAAACACTGATAACGCGCATATAGAAGATGGTTTCCTGGGAGTGGATATTGGGCCTAAGACAATAGAGCTTTTCAGGGCCAGATTACAGGATGCAAAAACGATTGTATGGAACGGCCCTATGGGCATCTTTGAAAAGGATGACTTTGCCAATGGCACAAGAAAAATAGCAGAGGTGATCGCTGAATCTTCAGCCCTATCCGTTGTGGGAGGCGGAGATAGTGCCGCTGCCGCAAAAAAATTCGGTTTTCAGGAAAGCTTTTCACATATATCTACAGGCGGCGGCGCATCACTTGAATACCTGGAAGGAAAAATATTACCAGGTATCGAAGCCCTGGAAGACCTATAAAAAATATCGCAAGTAGCGCAGAGCGCAAGGCGCAGGGCGCAGAGCGTTATGAACAATGAGCTATCAGCTATTAGCGGTTAGATTTTAGGTGTTAGCAGGTTTTAGCTAATAGCTAACAGCTCATCACTCACTGCTCATTGCTCATTGCTCATCACTCATTGCTCATCACTCATTACTCTCATTGCTCATCACTCATTGCTCATTGCTCATTGCTCATTGCTGATACAGACATTAGAATGCTTGAATCCTAGAATCCTGGACCACTTTCGGACGTTGCTTGGTACTTCTTGAAAATGTCTGTTGTGAAATTTCATTTCCCATGTTATGCCAAATTTGATACAATATACACAATGCCTTTTGGGCCCTTTAAACAACTCCTGTTCCCCTGGTAAAAAAGGACAATCAATAAATATCGTTTAGATAGGGGGTAAGTTTTTGTTCTTTAAGGTCAAGACATCTGAAGAGGTCTTTAAGATACTTGAAGGCTTCGATCCTGTCGGCAATGAAAACGTCTCAATTAATGATGCCCTGGGACGGGTCTTAAGCGGGGATATCATTTCCCATGAGAACCTCCCTGGCTTTTACAGGTCATCAGTGGACGGCTATGCCGTAAAAGCAAATGACACGTTCGGCGCAACCGAGAGCCTCCCTGCGCTTCTCGAGGTATCAGGAGAAGTTATTATGGGTCAGATCCCAAACATGGCCTTAGGTCCTGGCAAGGCCGTGAAGATATCAACAGGAGGCATGCTCCCTGAAGGCGCCGACGGGGTAGTAATGGTGGAATACTGCCACGGACTGGATGAAAAAACCATTGAGGTAAGCCGTGCCATATCCCCTTTGGAAAATGTGATCCGACCGGATGATGATTTTAAGGAGGGGGCAAGCATCCTTAAAAAAGGCTTTTTCCTGAGACCGCAGGATCTTGGTCTTTTAGCAGGGCTTGGTATATCCGAAGTTTCGGTCTATAAAAAACCTAAGGTCGCGATTATATCCACCGGCGATGAGGTAATCCCGATTGATCAAACGCCCGCGCCCGGTCAGGTCCGGGATATCAACAGCCATACCTTAAGCGCCTTCTGCCGCCAGGTTGGCGCCGTTCCCATTACCCTGGGACTATGCGGTGACAGCTTTTCACAACTTAAGGATATGGTTGCCATTGGTCTGGATATTGCGGACACCGTCTGGATATCAGGAGGCAGTTCCGTGGGGACGAAAGACCTTACCTTAAAGGTCTTTGAGTCGTTTGAAGAAATGGAACTGCTTGTCCATGGCATTTCCATAAGTCCCGGGAAGCCCACTATCATCGCAAGGATCGGAACCCTTGCGATATTCGGATTGCCCGGCCATACTGTCTCCGCAATGGTTGTTGCAGAAGTATTTCTTAAACCCTTCCTATTTAGGCTTTCAGGAAGAAACAATTTCCAGGCAGCCGCACATTACCATGTGGAGGCGGAGCTGAGCCGCAACATCGAATCAGCCAGCGGCAGAGATGATTATATAAGAGTGAAATTAAATAATAGAGGGGACAAGATAATAGCAGAACCGATTTTCGGAAAATCAGGACTCATATCAACACTGGTTGAGGCCCATGGACTGATTCGAATTGACAGAAATACTGAAGGGCTCTACCAGGGTCAGTCTGTACGAGTGATGCTCTTTGACCCTTTTAACGGAGTGTCACAATGAAAAGACATGTTTACCTGGATATGAAAAGTCTTGAAGAGGCTAAAGAGATATTTTCAAAAATATGGCGTGAAAAGAGGACATCCAAAGAAGAGATCCCTTCTGAAGAATCCCTTGGTCGAGTTACATCAGAGCCGGTCTTTGCTAGAATATCAGCTCCATCGCATCACTCGGCCGCCATGGACGGCATCGCCGTCAGGGCGGAGGAGACCTTCGGGACTACGGAGAAAGACTCAAAAATCTTAAAGATAGACAAGGACACCATATGGATTAATACCGGTCAAGTAATACCTGAAGATTATAACGCTGTTATCATGATCGAAAAGGTGCATCAACTTGACAACGAGCATCTGGAGATCCGTGCGCCCGCATATCCATGGCAGAATATAAGAAAAGTGGGTGAGGACATAGTGGCAACCCAACTTCTACTACCACAAAATCACAGGGTGCGCCCCTATGACATAGGAGCTCTTATATCAGCCGGAGTCTTAAATATCAGGGTCTGGAAAAAACCAAAGGTAGCGATTATTCCCTCCGGTTCGGAGCTCCTCCATCATAAAGATCGCACAAAGATGGATCAATTGCAGAAGGGGCAGATCATTGAATCCAATTCAATCATCCTTTCGGGCCTTATCCTCGAGAATCAAGGCATACCGGTTGTCCATGAAATAGTCCCTGATATCGAAGAGAATATTCGGGATGCTATAAAAAAGGCTGTTGATTCAGATGCGGATCTCGTAATTATCAATGCCGGATCATCAGCAGGCAGCAGGGATTATACCGCAAATATTATTCAGGGGATGGGAGAAATCCTTGTACACGGTGTTGCCATGATGCCTGGTAAGCCGACTATCCTGGGAGTTATAGACGGTAAACCGGTCATTGGTAACCCTGGTTATACTGTCTCGGCGATTCTATCTTTTGATCAATTCGTAAAACCCCTTCTGTTAAGCTTTCAAGGGCTCCGTCCTTCCAGAAAGAGATTTGTAACAGTAAAACCCTCCAGAGATATCCCATCTAAGTTAGGCATAGAGGAATTTATAAGGGTAAATATCGGAAAAGTAGGAGACAGATTAATCGCCACGCCACTTCCCCGGGCAGCCGGATCTATCACCACCCTCACAAGGGCTGAGGGTATAATATCTATTCCGGCATTTTCAGAAGGAGTTTCACAGGATGAAGATATTGAAGCACAACTCCTGGTAGAAGAGGACGATCTTATAAACACGGTCGTAATTATCGGAAGCCATGACATCACAATTGACCTGCTTGGTGATGAAATCAGGCGCGGGGGTCGGAATATACGAATATCTTCAGGGAACGTGGGCAGTCTAGGCGGGCTCATGGCTTTAAAAAATGGATTCTGTCATTTATCGGGATCTCATCTCCTTGACACTGAAACTGGCGAATACAACATATCCTACATCAAGAAATATCTTAAAGGTATAAAGGTAAGTGTCTTTCACCTTGTCATGAGAGATCAGGGATTGATTATCCCCAGGAATAATCCGAAAGGAATAAGGGAAATCTATGATCTTTCCAGAGAGGGAATTACCTTTGTTAACCGTCAGCCAGGATCAGGTACGCGGATTCTCCTCGACTACCGGCTGGAGCAGTCCGGGATAAAACCTGATTCTATAGTTGGCTATGATCATGTGGAGTTTACACATATGTCCGTTGCCGTTGATGTCTTGAGTGGAGTGGCTGATTGCGGCATGGGCATCTTTGCCGCAGCAAAGGCCCTTAATCTAGGCTTTGTTCCGATTGAAAAGGAACAGTACGACCTTATTATTCCATCCTCCATGCTGGAAAACCCTAATATCCATATGGTGCTTGAGACAATCCGCTCACGGGATTTCCGCAAAAGGGTGGAGTCCCTTGGAGGGTACGATCCGTCCAGGAGTGGGGAGCTCTGGAAAGAGGTGGGAGAGTAGTCTCCCCAAAAACAAAGGAGATATTCGATATGGGAAACTTCAGGCTTCTTTCAAAGCAATGGATTGTAGACGAAAATAATGAGATCATAATTGGCGAAGGACGAAAAGAGATCCTTGAAACAATCGAAAGGACAGGGTCCCTGAATCAGACTGCCAAGATTATGAAGATGTCCTATAAGGGCGTATGGAGTAAGATCAAGGCTACAGAGGCGCATCTAAATTCCAAGATTCTACATACGGACAGAAAGCTGGGATCCCGCCTGACAAAGGAGGGAAAGGAGCTCTTGGAAAAATATAATCTCCTTAAAAAAGAATGCCTCAGAGCGGATGATAAAATATTTAATTCTATTTTCATAAATAATGGAGCCCCACGGGTAAACCCATAGTTCCATTAAAATACCAGTCTTTCCATCCTCCGTAGCAGGCTACTGCGGAGGACGGGCGCCTCCGGCTACGACGAGGTTATCCGCCCAAACCGGTGGCGACATCACGCCGGAGCAAGCGATCATTTGCGCATTCAACCACGAGCAAGCAATTGGTCTTTTGCGAAGGCGGATAAAATTGACCAAGTGAAAGAATCCTTAAGTCCAGTTTCCTGTCTACAGGGCAGAGAAACAATAATATACAAGCCATATAACAAGAAACAGCAAAATGTAAGACAGAGACATGGATAATGATGAAACAACAATGAAATACCCTCCCCTGTTAATTTTTGCGGGCAGGTCCGATTCGGGCAAGACCACCTTCCTGGAGAAATTGATCCCCGAACTTAAAAAAAGAGGTTTAAGGGTGGGTACCATTAAGCATCACCTGGGAGATTATACTATTGACCATCCGGGCAAAGACAGTTGGCGGCATAAAAAGGCAGGTGCTGAAAGGACGGTCATTTCATCTACTACCCGAATAGGCATAGTCATGGATGTGGATCATGACTACAGACCCTATGAACTATTACCGTTCTTTAGTGAAATGGATATAGTCCTGGTCGAGGGATATAAGGAAGAGAGTCTTCCCAAGGTTGAGGTATTCAGGACTGATGTCCATGAAACGCCTCTATACCTTGAAGACCATGACCTGATAGCTTTAATTACCGACTCCGATCTTAAAGTGGAGGTTCCAAAGTTTGTTCTGGATGATATAAAAGGGCTTGCTGATTTTCTGGTCAAGCACTTCAAATTGTAGAAAAAAATATCATCTACAAATTATTTTATCGATGATATCAATAAGAAAGGTTCAAGTAACTCATTGCTCATTACTCATTGCTGATACAGACACTAGAATCCTTGAATCCTCGAATCCTGGACCCCTCCAATTGAATTAGAATGTAATGGGGATATCAATGCTTAAAGGCCCTCTGTCCGGTAAACACCATGGTTACCTTGGGATCCGCTTCGTTGCACGCCTCAATGACCTCAAAATCTCTCATGGAACCTCCGGGCTGTACAACGGCATTAATCTTTTCCTTGATGCCCACATCCACACCGTCCCTGAAAGGAAAGAACGCGTCGGATACCATTGTTGAACCGATTAGCCCGCCCTTTGCCTCCTTTGTGTCCCTATCTATCTCATCTAATAATGCCTTATCCTTTTCCCCTTTTTTGACCATAAGCTCGAGATCTTTATAGGGTACGCCGTGCCTGGTGAAACACAGGGCATCCCCATACTTGGTATAGGCCTTGTAAACGGCGATCTCCGCTACACCTACCCTATCCTGTTCACCGGTTCCTATTCCTACGGTCACACCGTCCTTGACATATATTACCGAGTTCGATGTGATACCCTGCTCTACCTGCCAGCCGAAGAGCATGTCCGCGTAATCCTTATCCGTGGGCTTTCTTTCTATAGAATATCTCTTTCCTTTATACTCCGTCTCTGCGAGGGTAAAATCAGCTGCCGTCCTTATCCGGTTAAGGGGAGACTGTTGAATAATGATCCCTCCGTCGATCAGACTCTTGAAGTCCACGAATCTGGCATTCAGATAATAGGATAGATCATCTATCCGACCTATGCTCACGATTCTGAGATTCGCCCTTTTTGCCAGAATCGGGATCGTCCCCTCTTCAAAGTCCGGCGCTGCAACGACCTCAAGGTAATTCTCAGATATAAGATCTGCTGTCTGCTTATCCACAGGCCGATTAAAGACCGCGCAACCGCCAAAGGCGGCTATCCTATCCGCCATATTGGCCTTTTCATAGGCATCTGATGGACTTGAGCCATAGGCCACGCCGCAGGGATTGTTGTGCTTAACAATGACGACGGCAGGCCCTTCTGAAAGGTATTTAATGATATTAATGGCATTATCCATGTCAGTCAGGTTGGTCTTTCCAGGATGCTTTCCAGCCTGGATCATGTCTTCCACGGTTATGGCCGAGACCAAACCATTACCTGGTTCGATAAATCTGCATTCTCCTAATACCAGATTGCCGTTAACAAGCTCGTAAAGGGCCGCCTCCTGACCCGGGTTTTCACCGTATCGAAGCCCCTTTTCAATCAGTTCACCGCTTTTCTCATCAGGTATCTTCCATGCCCTTTTTCGATAAACAAGCACCTGATCGCCGTAAGATATAGTAATTTCAGGTGGAAAATGGTCATCCATCACAGTGCGATACATCTTTTTTAGATCATTTGTCATTTTATTCCTCATAATTGTAGGTTGCCGGTTGTTGGTTGTCAGTTGTCGGTTGTCAGTCGTTTCTGACCAGTGAATTGATATAGGCGCTAAGTTTAGGCGTTAATTCTTCAATTATCTCCTTAAAACATCAATTTCTTCTTGAGACAACAAATTTCTTTTATAAACCCTTCTAAGCCAGTGTTTAACTTCAAACAATGATGCCCTAGCAATTTTTGCAAATCTTCTGTTGTCCACAAAGCTTCCACGGCCCGTCCCTTCAGCGATATTCGCACCAATACTATCAGCCGACTTTATAAATTGTATACCCACCGTCTTCTGGGCCAGGCTCTCCCATTTTGAGGCAATCTCCCATGCCCGATCTGACAACTCCTCCGACAACTGATATACGCGAAGATTTTCAAATCCTGTTCGATTCATTTATTGCAGAAATATAAAGGGTTCGCTAAATTTACTACCGTGACAAAAGACTAGCATACAGAAATGATACTACAATAGAGGACGGACAACGGACAATGTACACGGTTATTTTTTATGCTTCTCTATATATGCATAAGCATTATGGTTGTGAATGGACTCAAAATTTTCTGACTCTACCGCAAACCAGGTGATGTTAGGATCATCATTCAGCTTCCGGGCTATTTCTCTCACGACATCTTCCACAAACATGGGGTGCTCATATGCCGTCTCTGTCACGTATTTTTCGTCCTCTCGTTTGAGCACAGAATATACGTCGCTTGAAGCGGACTCCTCTACAAGACCGATGAGGTCCTCAATCCAGATAAACTTCCTAAACCTTACTTGGAGAGTAACCTCTCCCCGCTGATTATGAGCGCCGAAATCGCTTATCTCCTTTGAGCAGGGGCACAGGGTTGAGATTGGGACATGTATAATAGTAACAAGATCGCTGCCCTTATGCAATGATCCTTTAAAGGTGCACTTATATTCCATGAGCCCTTCACTCCCAGTTACTGGAGCCCTCTTATTAATAAAGTAAGGGAAGGTGATCTCCATGTGGGCGCTTTCTGCATTCAACCTTTCTTTCACTTCCCCCAGGATCTCCGAGAAATTCTGAAGGGAAATTCTTTTACTGTGCTCGTTGAGTATCTCCACGAAACGGCTCATATGGGTTCCTTTATAATGCCTGGGCAGGTTTACATACATGTTGATTTTAGCGACAGTCTGCTGTTTTCCCATATTCTTATCAAGCACGGTGATTGGATAACTGATCCCTTTAACACCTACCTGATCAATGTCTATATTTCTGTCGTCTGCGTGATTCTGAATATCTTTCATCGTTTCCCCAAATCCTTTTTATCAATATCCTTTTAAAATTCTTGGGAGTCAAAGTCAATGAAAAGATATGGTTGTATATTGTTGGTTGTCCGCTGTCAGTTTTCTGTTGCAGCAGACCTTCTGCCTTCTTGCTCTATGCTCCATGCACTATGCTCCGGTTCCTATATTTTTATCCCTTGCATTTATATATGGAAAGTAATAATTATAAATATATCGGGGCGTGGCGCAGTCTGGTAGCGCACCTGCTTTGGGAGCAGGGAGTCGGAGGTTCAAATCCTCTCGCCCCGACCAGTAATTTCAAGTACTTGGCCGTAGGTCGAATTTGAAGGATCTGAAAATGTGACATGTTTGTGACAGTTTTTGTCACAACTGCTCGGAAGGGCGGTTAATCCGTTTAAGAGATTGACCGCTTTCTTTTTGTGATCTTGACTTAGGTGGGCATACCTCATGGTCATGGACATGGTCTTATGACCTAAAAGCTCTTGAAATTCTTTCAGGTCTGCTCTCCTGATTGTATGTCAGGTCATGTTAATTATTTAAGTGCATTATCAAGAGGTTAAAATAGGTGTGTGACTGGAAGTGCCAATTTTGCCAAGCGAACTTTTATTTTTAAGTATAGATAGCAGCCTGTATATTATAATAAATCATAATCAATGCTAAAGGGAGTTAAATGCTTCCTATCACAATATCTATCCTATATCTTTAGATCGCGCACCAGGTGCTTTCTCTATCCATTCTTCAATCACGTCACAGAGAAAACCAGGCAACCGGCTAGCTTTCTATAGGGAATTTTCCTTCGTAAGATTAAATTACGAATTGCATCTGGGGACCTCCCAAGAAACTCAGCAATTTCTTTTTTGTTCCATATTTTCCTGCTT
>SMTZ1_10036160_pt1 | contig 10736 bp, 10 predicted proteins | sample DeeMarSWOR136_30_FD_25667 | JGI IMG/M metagenome (IMG submission 25667) | reverse complement strand
CCGGGCACCGAGGTCTTGAGCTTCTCCCAGTCGCTCCCGGTCCTGAGGAAGTCCTCCAGCTTCTCCTCTGACATGTTTGCCTAAGTGTGAGCGAGGATATTTCAATCTGCCCCTGAAGTGGAAAAAATGAATAAAGGTTGAGGGGTGCTTTAACTTCCTTCACTGGTCAGCGACGTCAGGTCGAGTATTATCCCCTGGCCCTCCCCGACGACCGCGGGAAGCTTTCCATCCCATTGGGTGAGCCAGAGATACTGGGCGTATTCGGGGGTCATTCTGGCGGTTATCAGCTCTATCGATTTGGCCGTGGCGTTGGCTGATATTATCGCTGCCTGGGCTTGACCCTCGGCCCGGGCTATGGTGGCGTTCTTCTCCGCCTCGGCCTGGATTATCTGCTGCTGAGCCTCGTACTTTATCTGCTCGAGTTTGTTCTGGGCCTCAAGTGCCTTCTGCTCCTGTGTTACCTTGGCCTCAATGGCCTCTGTGAAGCTGGCGCTGAACTGGAAGTCCGTTAGCGAGACGGAGACGACCTCGATGTCGAAGACCATCAGCCTCTCGGCCAGGATGTCGTCAAAGGTCGACTTAACCTCGGCCCTCTTGCTGATGAGCTCCTCCGCTCTGTACAGGGCGGTGGCTGCCTTCAGCGACTCCTCTATGTTTGGTTTGATGACACGCGAGACGTAGTCCTGCCGTAGCTCCCTGTAGATCGTATTCACCTTGTTCGGGTTCAGCCTGAAGTTGACCGCCACAGTGGTGGTGACCTGCTGGAGGTCCCTGGTGGCCGTGTCCTCAGCGGACTCGGCCTTCTGAACCTGAACATTCATGAGCACGATTTCCTGCACGAAGGGTATTATGAAGTTGAGACCCTCACCCAGAACCTTGTCCTCGGGCTTACCCCATGTCAATAGTACCCCCCTGTAGCCTGCGGGGACCCTGGCGAAGCCCGTAGTGTAGATGGCACCGATTGCGATCAGCACTATGATTATGATAGCGATGAGCCCCGACCTACGCTCAAGGAAGCCGGAGATTGCGGTGTTCCTCCTGAATCTCCTGTCGTCGTATCCATCACTAAACCCACTCATTGTGATCCAGTACTCTGAATGGGGGGTTAGACTTAAACTATTACCTTCCTTCCAGATCCGGCGCACTCCTGGGGCTGACTGTCGTTAAGCAATCCTTTTCTACCTCCCTGCTAGGTTTCAAGGGGGAGTCTGGGTTGTCGAACAGAGAGCTGCTCGTGAGCAAGATCGAGAACGGCATAGTCATAGACCACATCCCGGCCGGGAAGGCCTTCCTCGTCCTGAGGCTGCTGAAGGTGGACCCCAGGGCCAAGACTCTGATCGCCCAGAACGTCAGCAGCAGGAGCCTGGGCTCCAAGGACCTGATCAAGATCGAGGGATCCTACCTCACCTCGAAGGAGATCGACCTCATAGCCCTCGTCGCTCCCCGGGCGACCCTCAACATCATCGAGGACTGGGGGGTGAAGGAGAAGAGGCGGATCCAGCTGCCCCAGCTGATCGAGGGGATCTTCAGGTGCCCCAACCCCATCTGCCCAACCAACTCGGAGTACGCGCCGCCGAGGACGAAGTTCGCGGTCGAGGGGGAGGATGGAGTCGAGTCCATCAGGCTGAGATGCGGCTTCTGCGGCTCCCTCCTCTACTACGGCACCATCCTCGACTTCATCAACAGCCCCCAGTTCAGCTTGGAGGGGGGCGGCCTCGTCTCCAAGGATCGGATCGAGCAGGTGTTCCTCGACATACTCATCAAGAAGGGGGCCCTCAGGCTGCCTCCGAGCGCCAGCGAGCCCTTCACACTGAAGAGCGGCAGGCCGAGCCCCTACTTCATCAACCTAAGAGCCTCGCCGGGGTGAAGTGGGCCTTCGCCAGCTACATCGCCCTCCTCTTGGAGCAGGGGCAGATAGAGGACTTCGACTACGTCTTCGGCCCCAGCTACAAGGGGATCAGCCTTGCGACGCTCACCTGCGAGGGGTTGAACGAGCTCTACGGCATGGACAAGCGCTACATGTACGACAGGAAGGAGGAGAAGGAGTACGGGGACCTCTCCGCTGACAGGGTGATCGTGGGAGCGGCCTACTTCAAGCCCGGGCAGAGGATACTCGTCGTGGACGACACCATCACCACGGGGACAACGAAGGTGGAGACCATCGAGAAGCTGAAGCTCCTAGGCAACCACAAGGTGGTGGGAGTCATCATAGCAGTGGACCGCCAGGAGAAGATGGGGGACACGGTGAAGATAGAGGAGAGGGGCGCCGTCCAGTACCTGGAGGAGGTGCTCGGCCTCAAGGTCTTCTCCGTCCAGAACATCAAGACCATCTACAACCTCATCAAGGACAGCCTCGACCCGGAGATAAGGAGCATGTGGGCCGACTACTACAACAGGTACGGCACCGAGAAACTGGAGTAAGCGGTAGGCCCTTTCAAGATTTTTCCATCTAACAAAGGGCGGGGCAGCCGGGTCATTCCTCTTTTAGAGAGGATTTTAGGGCCAGAATGCCCTGCATCCACAGCAAGCGCATACAACCCTGAGAGATTAGGCTGGTTTTTTAATGTTCGTCGCGGAGACTAGATCGATTTGTGATGAGAGATTTCGATGTCCTGGTCATCGGATCCGGGTCCGGTATGTCCATCGCCGACGCCGCCCTCAACCGGGGGATGACGGTGGCCGTCGTCGAGATGGGCCCCCTCGGGGGCACCTGCCTCAACAGGGGATGCATCCCCTCGAAGATGGTGATCTACCCAGCGGACGTCGCCAACCTGATCCGGGGCGCTGAGAAGCTAGGGATCAGGGCGAGGATAGAGGAGATCGACTTCTCCTACATAATGAGGAGGAGCAGGGAGATGATCGCCGAGGACGTCTCCCACATGGAGGAGGGCGTCCGCCATGCGGAGGGGCTGACGATGTACAGGGACGTCGGCGAGTTCGTCTCAGACTACACGATGGAGGTCGCCGGTGAGACCATCAGTGCGGAGAGCGTCTTCATAGTCTCCGGTGCGAGGCCCTTAATACCCGAGATCAGCGGTATCGAGGAGGCGGGCTACCTCACGAGCCAGACGGTCTGGGACCTGGACGAGAAGCCGGAGAGCCTCGTCATCGTCGGGGGCGGCTTCGTCGCCGTCGAGTTCGCCCACTTCTTCTCCAGCATGGGGACGGAGGTCACGCTGCTCAGCCGCAGCCCCCGCCTCATCAAGCAGGGGGAGCCCGAGGTCTCCGAGCTGCTGGAGAGGGCGATGGGTAGGAGGATGAGGATCCTCACAGGCGTCGAGGTGAGGAGCGCCGCTAGGAGGGGGTCCCGGAAGGAGGTGGAGGCCGTGGACACCTCGACCGGAGAGTCCGATGTCTTCGAGGCCGAGGAGCTTTTCGTAGCAGCAGGTAGGAGGTCCAACGCCGACCTGCTCAAGCCGGAGAGGACGGGTGTAGATCTGGACGGCCGGGGCTTCGTAAGGGTGAACGAGTACCTGGAGACGAGCAAGCCCCTCATCTGGGCCTTCGGCGACGCGATCGGGAGGCACATGTTCAAGCACGTCGCCAACTACGAGACAGGGGTCGCCTGGTACAACTTCATCAGCGGCCAGAGGGAGCCCGTCGACTACCGCGCGGTCCCCTACGCAGTCTTCAGCGACCCTCAGGTGGCCTCGGTGGGTATGACCGAGGCCGAGGCGCGGGGGGCGGGCCTTGAGGTGCTCACCGGCTTCTACGAGTACAGGAACACGGCCAAGGGGGCGGCCATGGGGGTCGAGGAGGGCTTCGTGAAGGTCGTCGTCGAGGACGGCACCTACAGGATCCTGGGCGGCCACATCGTGGGCCCCCACGCCCCCATCCTGCTCCAAGATGTCATCAACGTGATGAACACGGAGGAGGGAAGCGTCATCCCGATCCAGAACGCGATGTACATCCACCCGGCGCTCCCGGAGGTGGTTCAGAGGGCCTTCTTCAGCCTCCACAGGCACGAGCACGGCTGAGCACGGGCGGCCCCTGTGCATCTGCGGCTCGTTTAAATAACCTCGTTCCTCTCCCCTGCTTGAGGGTTGATTTTCCCGTGACCGAATCTGAGTTGAGCGTGGGCTCTGAGGCCCCCCTCTTCTGCCTCCCCAACCAGGCCAGCGAGGAGGTCTGCCTGGGGGACATGAAGGGGAAGTGGGTCGTCCTCTACTTCTACCCGAAGGACAACACGAAGGCCTGCACATTGGAGGCCATCGACTTCACCATGAGCCTATCCGAGTTCAAGGAGGCGGGGGCTGAGGTCCTGGGGGTGAGCCCCGACTCCGTCAAGAGCCACGAGAACTTCTGCCTGAAGCACGACCTGAAGATCACCCTGCTCAGCGATCCGGAGCACGAGGCGCTCGAGAAGTACGGAGTCTGGAAGCTGAAGAAGATGTACGGCAGGGAGTACCACGGGGTAGAGAGGAGCACCTTCATCATCGACCCCGAGGGGCGGGTGGCCCATGCCTGGAGGAAGGTCAGGGTGAAGGGCCACGTCGACGCCGTCAAGCAGCGGCTCGCGGAGCTTCGGGGCTGATAGAGGGGCTATGAACGTCTCCGACGCGATCAGGGAGAGGCGGGCCTACCGCTCCCTCGACCCCGTGGAGATCACCGACGAGCTCATCAACGACCTCGCGTGGCACGCGGGCATGTCGGCCTCCTGCTTCAACAACCAGCCCTGGAGGTTCGTCTTCGTCAGGGACCCAGCCGTGCTGGAGCAGCTGCACCAGGCCCTCCCCAGGGGCAACGCCTGGGCGAGGCACGCGTCGATGATCATAGCAGTCTTCAGCAGGCCTGAGGACGACTGCATCATAAGGGGGCGCCAGTACAACCTCTTCGACACGGGGATGGCGGCAGCCCACCCGATAGGGGGCTACAAGGAGGACGTCGCAAAGCAGGTTCTGGGCATACCCGAGGGAATGCAAGTGATCACCCTCATCAACGTCGGGAAATACGCCGAGACGGTCTACGACTACCTCTCCGACGACCAGAAGGAGAGCGAGCTGGTCCGGCCTGAGAGGCTGCCCTTCGAGGGCTTCGCCTACATCGACAGGTACACAGGTGAGGTGAAGGGTTAGCCCTCAACGGTCGTTGTGAAAAATAATTTGTGACGAGTGTCGGGGTCACTTGGTGGTCAGTGTGTACTTGCAGCCCAGGGGCTCCAGGGCGGTGTCTATCTTCTCTATGAGGTCGTTAAGCTGATCCATGTTCGGCTCAGTGAACCACTCGAAGAAGAAGTCGTGCTCCCCCAGGGTCTCGCCCGACTTGCTGATGATGTTGCTGCACCTCTCGATGGTGACCTCCCCCACTGAGGAGAAGTAGGTCATCGTGTCGTCCATGCTGGTCATCTGCGGCATGCCGTGAGCGATCATGGTGTCCATGATGCAGACCTCGGGCATGTCGAGGGCGATCTTCTCTAGGGCTCTGAGGGCCTTCAGAACCGGAGGTCCATAGATCTTGACATAGCTTTTCATTCAGAATCCTCCGTTTAACTAGGAGAAATGTTGTTTTTTAAACATTTAGTAAATCAGTCGCCTTTTTTTTCTCGTGTTTTTGAGGTCTTTTGGGATTGGGGTGCCAAGAGAGTGAATCCTTCGAAAAAATTGGGGGGGTGAAGCTCATCGCGGTTTATTTCGTGGTCAGTGTGTACTTGCAGCCCAGGGGCTCCAGGGCGGTGTCTATCTTCTCTATGAGGTCGTTAAGCTGATCCATGTTCGGCTCCGTGAACCACTCGAAGAAGAAGTCGTGGTCGCCGAGGCTCTCCCCAGACTTGCTGATGATGTTGTCGCACCTCTCGACAGTCATGCTGCCGGCGGTCTCGAAGTAGGTCATCGTGTTCTCCATGACGTCGAACTGGGGCAGGTCCTGGGCGATGACGGTGTCCATGATGCAGACCTCTGGCATGTCGACTGCTATCTTCTCGAGTGCACGGATGGCCTTCAGTATAGGCGGACCGTATATCTTGACGAAGCTCTTCATTCAGAATCCTCCGCTTACCCTTTGAGATCTACCGTATTAAATAGTTACTCGTTCTGGAGACTAAATGGTAGGAGGGGATCAAAGGCGCCGTCTCATGAAGAACCCATAGAAGCTGTGAATCCCTCAAGCTCAGAGATTTAAGTCGAGGGCTCCATTTAACGGGTGGGGAACATGTCCAAGAGCGCCGCTGATCTAGCGCCCCGGCTAGGGGGAGGGTCCACCGCCTGCGGGCTCAGTGGAACGCAGTGAGGTGATTACTTGCTGGAGGAACACGTACGAAGGGCTGCAGAGCAGCTCAAGCTCAGGGAGCGGTCCAGAGACGAGGCCCTGGGAAGGGCCCGCAAGGCCAGGGTGCTCTCCAAGCAGGCGATACTCAACCTCCACGGGGACGACCACGAGGCGGCGGGCTCTAAGCTCGACGAGGCGGAAAGGCTTCTGGAGGAGATTAAGGGGTTAGTGGAGGAGAGCACGGAACTCGCGACCTTCGAGGCCGTGGAGGCCGCCTTCCAGGAGTTCACCGAAGCCTCCATCATCATGGCCCTGAAGGCGTCGGGGGAGTTCCCCGGGCCCAAGGAGCTCGGGGTGAGCGTCGAGGACTACCTCCTGGGGCTGGGGGACGTGCCCGGGGAGCTGAGGCGGGAAACGCTGGACGCCCTCAGGACGGGTGACATGGGGCTCGCGGAGCTCCGCCTGGCCCAGATGGAGAGGATATACCTCGCCCTCGTCTCGATGGAGGAGATGACCCTGCTCAGGGGGCTGAGGAGGAAGCTCGACATAGCCAGAGGCGTCATAGAGAGAACCCGGGGCGACGTCACAGCCGAGGCGGGGAGGAGAAGGCTCGGCGACTCGGTGAGGAGGCTTGAGGAGAGGATGCGGGGGGATGGGGAACACCCTTAAGTTTAAATGCGAGTTACGGCGTTTCTTCTCCAGCTAGACGCGGTGGAAGACTGAGACTATTGTGTACATCGGTAGAGAAGTAGTCGAATTCTCCACGGATGGTCTAGTCGATTCTAGGAGTTTAGGAGGAAAATCTAGGTTTGACCATGGATGAGCCCCGGGGGCTTAGATTGTACGACACCCTGACGCGGTCGAAGAGGCCATTTCAGCCGTTGGTGCCGGGGGAGGTGAAGATGTACCTGTGTGGCCCCACGGTCTACGGAGACCCCCACATAGGCAACTTCAGGACTTTCACGGTGGGAGACATCCTCCGCCGCTGGCTGGAGTACCGGGGCTACGACGTCTTCGCGATAATGAACATCACCGACATCGACGACAAGACCATCCGGGATTCCGGTAAGGAGGGGGTGCCCCTCAAGGAGTTCACGGACAGGTACACCCGCTCCTTCCTGAGGGGCATCGACCTGCTCAACATCAGGAGGATGACAGTCTACCCTAGGGCGACGGACTACATCCCCCAGATGGTGGAGTTCATAGAGGCCCTCGTCGAGAAGGGCGTAGCCTACGTGGCCTCCGACGGGGTCTACTTCGACATCGACAAGTTCCCCGACTACGGCAAGCTAAGCGGCGTGGACACGGAGAAGGTGAAGAAGACGGAGAGGATGACGGTCGACGAGTACGACAAGGAGACGGTGAACGACTTCGCCCTTTGGAAGACGGCTACGCCCGAGGAGCTGGAGAGGGGCATCTACTACGAGACGCCCTGGGGCAGGGGTCGGCCCGGCTGGCACATAGAGTGCAGCGTCATGAACAGGAGCCTCTGCGGCGACACCCTGGACATCCACGCCGGCGGGGAGGACCTCGCCTTCCCCCATCACGAGAATGAGATAGCCCAGAGCGAGAGCCTCACGGGAAGGCAGTTCGTCAGGAACTGGCTGCACGTCCGCCACCTCATGATAAACGGGAGGAGGATGTCGAAGAGCCTCGGCAACTACGTCTCCTTCGACGAGGTGCTCTCCAGGTACTCGCCGGACGCCTTCAGGTACTTCTACCTCTCCGTCCACTACAGGAGGCCCCTCGACTACACGGAGGAGGCGATGAGGATCGCCGAGGGCTCCGCGGCACGCCTGGAGAACACCCTGGACCTGGTCGAAGACGCCATGAGGAGGGAGGACAGGAACCTGGGCTACGGCCCCCGGGAGGAGGAGCTCCTCCGACGGGTGGCGGAGAGCAGGGCCTCCTTCGAAGCAGCCATGGACGACGACCTCGACACCCACTCCGCCCTCGACGCCCTCCACGCGCTCTCGGGTGCGAACAAGGGGGTGCTCCTCAAGGCCTCCGGGGTCTACAGGGAGCTCCTCGACGCCCTGGGCCTCTTCGAGGCGAGGAGGGGCGCGACGGACGAGCTGACCGAGGGGCTGATAGGCGCCATAGCCGAGGTCCGGGAGAGGCTGAGGGCCGAGAAGAACTACGTGCTCTCCGACATGATCAGGGACGAGCTGGCCAAGGTCGGCGTTTCCCTCCTTGACACGGCGGAGGGGACGAGATGGAAGGTAGCGCGGCGCTAGGCTGAGAGCGACACCTTTTTCTTGAACCCCCTGTTTTAATGGAAACCTCAGCGGGTGGCCTCCGGGATATGGACCTTCGGGGGTCAGCTGGCCTGGCCCTTCAGGTCCCTCTACGTCCTGAGCCTGGGGGGCACCTACTTCGACATAGGCCTCATATCCGCCATCGGATCGGTCTTCGGGGTCCTCCCCTCCTTCCTGGGCGGATACCTGGCCGACACATTGGGCAGGAAGAAGATGCTCTACTCCATGAGCTTCCTGCTCGCGGTGAACTCACTGATCTACTTCGCTGCGCCCACTTGGCACTGGCTCATACTCGCCACGGCCGTCGACTCAATAGCCTCGGGTCTCAGGGGTCCCGCGTTCAACGCCCTAGTGGCCGACTCCACCATCCAGGAGAGAAGGGCGGAGAGCTACGCTCTGTTGAACATAGTGCCCCCGCTCTTCGGGATCTTTTCCCCTTACATCATCGGCGTCTACATGGACAGGTGGGGCGTCCTCCCCGCCCAGAGGGCCGCCTTCCTCGTCCTATTCGGAACATCGATGATCGCCTCCTTCATGAGGTTCAGGTTCATCAGCGAGACCCTCCCGGAGGAGGAGAGGGAGCAGGTCCGCCCCTCCCAGGTGCTGAGGGAGACCTTCACTGGGATCAGGGAGACGACGGGGGTGATGTCGAGGCAGCTCTGGGTGCTCACGGCGATGGGGGTGCTATTCGGGGTCGCCACGGCCATCGGCAGCTCCTTCTACGTGACCTACGCCACCGGAGACGTGATCCACCTCACCAACGCCCAGTGGGGCTTCATCTCCACGGTGAACATGGTGATCAACACCCTGGTCACCCTCCCCTTCGCCCGCCTCTCCGACCAGCGGGGGCGGCGGGCGCTAATACTCCTCTCCCTGGCGCTGACGCCCCCGGCCATCGTCGCCTTCGTCCTCTCCGAGGGCTTCACACAGGTCCTGGCGGTAAACATCTTCCTCACAGTCCTGGGCAGCATGGGAGGCGCGGCTAGCCAAGCCCTCTTCGTCGACCACAGCCCAAGGGACCACAGGGGCAGGATAAACGCCCTCTGGAGCGTTATGGGCACAGTGCAGAACTTCAAGTGGGGGGCGGCCTCGGGCTCCATCATTGGCGCGGTTGGCAGCTTACTCGGGGGCTACCTCTACGGCAACGTATCAATGGCCCTCCCCCTCTACCTCAACGCCGGGCTCATCGGTGTCGCCGCGTTGATCGGCGTCGCGATGCTGAGGGAGCCCGAGAGGAAGACGGGCTAGCCAAACGGGTTTAAGCCGGCGCCCCACAATTTCCCTTGATGGAGGGCCTCTTCAACTTCTACGGTGCACTGTCCGACCTGCTTTATCAGGTGCCAGAGGGGAGGGTCACCACGGCCGAGATCTTGGCGGACGCCCTGGGTGACTCCGCCGCTCGCAGGGCAGTCCTCGAGGCGATGAGGGCAGGCCCTCTGAATGAGCACTCCCCCAGGGTTCTGGACGAGCCCTCTGGAGCCCTCTCACCATTCAACGATTTCGAGACGGCCCACCCCCTAAGGGGTCTTGCAGAGCTTCAGAGGAGTCTCTCGGCCCGGGTCGTTGAGGAGGACGCCTTCGACTCGACCGCGCTAGTGGCTGGCGTTGACGCTGCCTACTCCGAGGACGGGGCGTTCGGGGCATGCGTCGTCGTCGACGAGGATCTCCGCGTTGTTGAATCTTCTTCCGTGTCTCTTGAGGCCGGGTTCCCGTACGTACCGGGTTACCTCGCCTTCCGGGAGGCCCCCGTTGTGATGTTGGCCGCGAGGTCTGTGGCAGAGTATGGCGTCCTCCTGGTAAACGGCCACGGAGTCGCTCACCCCCGGGGATGCGGCCTCGCCTCCTTCGTTGGTGTCGAGCTCGACGCCCCCACCGTGGGAGTCGCGCGAGGACTCTTGGTGGGGGAGGTGGGGGTCTCGCGGGGCGGCTGGGCCCCCGTCGTCCACCTGGGTGATGTGGTCGGCGCAGAGCTCCGGGCGGAAGGCTTGTCTCCCATCTACGTCTCGGTGGGCCACCGCGTCTCACTGCCGTCATGCGTAGCGCGCGCGGCCGTCATGATATACAACAACGTCAACCTCATGAAGGAGCACATGCCCGCCCTCATGCGGAGGGGCGGCAGCATCAACGAGTTCGTCACGACCGGGGGACAGGCCACCGTGGCGACACCCGAGTTCAGCCAAATCGTCTACTGCTGGAGAACCCAGAGCCTCTCCGACCAAGAGGAGGTCGCTAGGATCGTCGACAGGTGCGCCAGGGGGGCGGCCCTGGTGGCCG
>SMTZ1_10023022_pt1 | contig 10736 bp, 9 predicted proteins | sample DeeMarSWOR136_30_FD_25667 | JGI IMG/M metagenome (IMG submission 25667) | reverse complement strand
TTTGGGCGATGATTTTAGCGGGATGCTTGTCAGCGATTGCTTGAGCAGCTATGATCCAGGCGAATACGCCAAACATAAATGTGTCGCCCATCATGTTCAGGAACATAAAGCTGACGCCTCTTCGCTAAACTCAGTTGAGGTGATGTACACAGCGGACGATCGGGCGCTTCTTGCGGAGTTCACCGCAAAAGCGTACGACAGCGACGCGATCAAGGCGATGAGGGTTGATTGACCGGTAAGAGTGATACGCCGGAGTTGGCTCGGCTTGGTTTTATGGGAGGCGCTGCGACGGTGGATCCGCCGTATCTTCTGAAGACGTTTAGGGGAAAGGAATTCAGGCATGAATGAAAGCAGCAATCAGGCAGATCAAAATGACCGGTTCGGAGTTTCTCGCAGGCGTTTCCTGCAAGCCTCCAGGAACGTGGCCGTGGGGACGGTAGTGGGCAGCACTTTGTCCGGGATATTGTGGTTGGACAATGCGGTGGCGGCGATCCCGGCTTCCGAAGGCTATCTTCTCGTTGACACGAAGAAATGTCAGGGTTGTGCAAGTTGTATGCTCGCCTGTTCTTTAGTTCATGAAGGTGTGGAGAGCCTATCTCTCTCCAGAATCCAGGTAATGCAAAATTCCTTTGAGTCCTTTCCAGATGATTTGACTATTGAGCAATGCCGTCAATGCATGGATCCCCCCTGTGTGAAGGAATGTCCGACTAGCGCATTAAAAGCAGATGCCAAGCATGGCAATGTGAGAATGGTGGATAAAGAGGAATGTATTGGCTGCGGCAAATGTTATGATGCTTGCCCTTATACACCAAGCAGACCGGTTGTTGTAGCTGACAAGAACTATGGCGGCGAGGTCAAAAGTCGAAAATGCGATCTGTGTGCCAAGGCCTCTTTTCATTGGGACAAAGCGGGCGGAGGGCCTGACGGCAAACGAGCCTGTGTGGAAGTGTGCCCCGTCGGCGCCATCAGATTTACAAAGAAGATCCCCAGCCAAAAAGGAGATGCCGGCTACAAAGTGGACTTGCGCGACCGGAATTGGGGGAAACTCGGCTACCCAACCAATTGAACATATCAATCAAGGAAGAATACCGAATGAACGGTTATGCAGGAAAAATACTAAGATTGAATTTAACTGAACGCAAAGTCGACACTATACCTACCAGCAAATACCAGCATTGGATGGGAGGACATGGTATGGGATCGGCCATCTTTTTTGACCTGGTCAAAGACAAAACAATTGATGGCTTTCATCCCGCCAATGTGGTTACCATGATGACCTCTCCACTATCCGCAACCTTGGTTCCAGCAGCTTCTGGCAGAACAGAGGTACAGGGAATCGGCGTGCAATCCTATCCTATCGGCTGGTTTACACGAAGTAATCTTGGCGGCAGATTTTCAGGCATGCTTAAGTTTGCCGGGTGGGACGGGGTTGTTATCCAAGGGAAAGCAGATAAACCGGTCTGGATTGACATTAGAGATGGGGATGTCCGAATAAGGGACTGTGCTCCGTTATCGCTTTGGGGTAAAGAAACATGGGATTGCCAGGAGACCATATGGGATTACGTTCTCTCAGGTGGCAAACCTGGCGACTGGAACAGTCCTTCCGGGAAAGAAGGTGGCAATACAACTCAGCGTCCAGCGGTGGTTACCATTGGGCCAGCCGGAGAGAATCAGAGCCGGTTAGCCTGCCTGATACACGATGCCAGTAATGCAGCGGGACAGGGCGGTTTTGGGGCTATCTTTGGCTCAAAAAACCTCAAGGCGATCAGTGTGATCGGAACCGGGCACGTGGGAATCAACAACCCAAAAATGCTCATGGCAACTCGACTATGGCAGAAGGAAAATTACGCTTTTGATCTTGCTCATTTAAGAGAAACCTGGGGCTCATTTCAATTTCAGAGCCCGCCTGCTCCTATTGTAGAGTGGAAGAAAGGCCGCCCTAAAATTGACCAAAGACCCCAGGCCTGTCTGGGATGTCATTCTGGCTGCCGGGCCAGATACAAAGACGCTTCAGGTAGTGAAGCGTCATGCATGTCGACCTCTTTTTATGGGGATGCCCTAAGCCTTGATATCCAGCGATCAGCCTCTGATCTGATCAATCGATACGGTCTCAATGCTTGTGAAATGGTTTTCGGTCTTGTGTATATCCGTATTCTTCAGATGTTTGGTCAGCTAAAGACAGCTAATATCCCTAATTGTCCTCTCGATTTCAGCAAGTATGGTAGCAAGGAGTTTGTCGGGCAATTTGTGAAGATGATCGCTTATGGTAATGATGGCAAAGGCAATGAAAGCCAGTTCGGCCAAGATATTTCCGGCGGATTTGTCCGGGCAGCCGAGAAATGGGGACGAAGAAAACGGGATTTGGACAGCGGGATACTGGCGTTTCCGTATTGGGGGATACCGGTGCATAAGGAGCCCAGAGCTCAGGTCTATTGGGGCTACGGGACGTTGTTGGGTGACAGGGATATCAATGAGCACGATTTTGACTGGATCAAGTGGGAATATGGGCAGGCAAAAGCCCAGGGCAAAAGACCCGCCTTGACGGCCGAGGAAGTCGTAAAAATTATCGCCGACAAAATGGTCCCCTTTCAGGGCGACCTTGATATGCTCAATTTCAGTGAGAATAACATCTATTCCGAGCACATGGCCAAAATGGTCTCCTGGCAGCGATATTACACGCGGTTCTGGAAACAGTCCATGCTTTTCTGCGATTCCCGCTGGCCCGATTTTGTAAATATTCACAGACCTGATAAAATTGGCTCAACCGGTGTTGCCGAACCGAGATATATAAAAGCGGTGACAGGAAAGGACTTTTCCTTTCTCGACGGAATAAATCTCGGTCGCAAGATATGGAATCTCGACCATGCTATCTGGACCCTTCAGGGTCGGCACAGGGATATGGTTCATTTCGCCGACAACATATACAAGAAGCGGCCGCTCTACCCCCTTGATGTCCCTAACGCACATCTGCCGGGCAAAGAGAATGGGAAATGGGATTACTATGGCTATTCCAAGAGAACGCTCGACAGAGACAAATTCGATGAATTCAAAACACGATTCTACCGTCTCCAGGGCTGGGATACAGCCACCGGGTATCCTACCAGAGCGGCATTGGAACCTCTGGGACTGGGCTATGTTGCCGATGAACTCGAAAAGAAGGGAAAACTAGGAAGCAAGTAGGAATCCATATCAGCTGAACGGAGAACTGACATGAGAGTGCTAAGAAACTTGAGTTGGACACACATGCTGCTACTGCTCGCTATTGCAACCACTATGTCCGGCGTGTTGATGTCTCCTGCCGCAACGGCGCAGGAAGAGGAGGCGGTCGAGAATTTCCCTGCCGTCCTCCAACGCGAAATAACCCTGTGGAGTGACGGCACACGGCTGTCCGGCGTCTTGCTCTACCCCAAGGACCGCGAAGAAGGCGAAAAGCTACCGGCTATCGTGCTGTGCAATGGGTGGGGCGGTACGAAGGCTTTCTTGATGCGATCCGGCATCGCTCCACGTTTCGCTGTGGCGGGCTACGTGGTCATCAACTACGACTACCGCGGCTGGGGCGATAGCGACAGCCGGCTCGTGGTTCGAGGCCAGATGCCCAAGCCCGACAAGGATGGCTACGTGACCGTCAAGGCTCAGGCCATCCGCGAAGTGGTCGATCCGTTCGACCAGCAGGAAGATATCGATGCCGCGGTGTCGTATGTCTACGGTGAGCCCATGGTGGATACGGACCGCATCGGCATCTGGGGTACGAGTTTCGGCGGCGGGCATGTGATTTACCGGGCGGCGCACGATGGTCGCATCGCATGCGTGGTCGCGCAAGTCGGGGCCATGCCCGATGACTGGACCAGACGCTACCCCGCGGGGCTCAACGGTGTCTACAAGCAGAAATCCGACCGTGCTCGGGGTCTGGCCGATCCAGTGCCTCAGGGCGGGGGCTCGCCAGGTGGATTGAGGGGCACGCCCTATTCCGAGCGTATCGCCCTATTCAGTCCAGGCCAGTACGCCGACCGGGTCAGAGTGCCGACCCTTCTGATCGATGCGGAGAAAGAGCATTACTTCAAAATCAAAGAGAATTCGGGGCGGGTACATGAGATTCTTAAAAAGAACGGCGTACCAACGGAGTATCATGTGCTCAAAGGGAAAAAGCATTACGACGTTTACAAAGGACAACCCTTGGATGACGTAATGAAGCTCGAGATCGCCTGGTTCGACAAGTACCTGAAGGACGATAAGTAGGGTGGTCTTTCAACGTGTCCAAGGCCTCTCCGCAAACAGGAGGCCCAAAGTGAGTCATTCTTGGTCAACGACTGTGTTATCACTCGTGCAGCAGTGTTTCACGAGTCCGCTTGCTTAAGGAGTCCTGTTATGCGATATCGAACAGCCTGTATAGTTGTGCTTTTGCTGACCATTTCTTCGACATCCAGCGCGCAGTTTCCCTGGCAGAAACCACTGCCCAGGAGCGAGAAGGCGATCGCAAAGATCTTGGGGCCGATTACCGAAAAAGAACCGTCGCGAGACCTTAACATTGTCTGGGTCTGGGGCATCGACAAACTCCACGAGAAAGAGACCCACGAATACGCCTGGGTCATGGACCGCTACGTGAACGTGCTTTTGCCTCAGGTCCCGCGCGTCACGGTCGTTCCCTCCATGTATTTCCCTAAGAAGGAACTATGGGAAAAAGCCGACCTGGTCGTTTTCTATTTGTGGCCGCGTGAACAATGGTGGATTGATATTTATTCACATGGCCGTGATGCAAGGTTCGGGCCAAGAGTTGTCGAAGCGCATTGGGATGGCATGGGACCACAGAAATGGCGCCACTAAATGGGGCGTGTTGACCACGCCGGTGACTCTTACTGACGCGGCATCAGAATCTCCCATCTTCAAGGGCTTTCCGGCAAAGTTCGATCTGGCGGAGGAGTTCTACTGGCATTTGAGGGGAGACCCGGCAGGTGTCACTACCCTCGTGACTTCGCCGGCTGGCCCGGCCATAGCAAACAAAGCATTAAACGGTCCTCCCAAGATCGAAGATCTGGACGGCAAGAAGTGGCCAGTCATGTGGACAAAAGAGGTAGGCCGGGGCAGAGTTTTCGTCACGCTTGCTGGCCACAACTATTTCACGTTCAATGATCCCTACTTTCGGATCATTCTGCTGCGGGCCATGGCCTGGACCATGAACGAGTCTTTTGATCCATTCAGACCGCTGGTGACGCTCCATCTCGAACGGTAGGGCTTGAAGTTCAGACTCCCTGTTAGACTCATAGGAGCATACCATGACATCATGTAAAAATCGCTTGAAACGTCGCGACTTTCTGAAAGCGACTGTTGGCGCAGCAGTCGCCATGGCATCACCTTGGCCTTTCACAACTTGTAGAGGATTTGCCCAGGAGCCTTCCCCGGAGACCAAAGCGCAAGTAGCCGCAATTCGCGGCGACGATTTAGATTCGATGACCCGAGATGCTATAGACGCGTTGGGGGGAATTCAGACTGTCGTTAGCAGAGGCGAGACAGTTTTTATTAAACCCAATTTTGTTTCTTTCCCCTGGGCGCAGTATAATAATTGTTTTCAAATTCTAAGCTACAATAAATACTGTTAATTCACGTTGATTCAACACTTGTTTGGTCTTCTCATCTCAACTGATGGTCCAATACGTACTGTTTGCCTTTCTCCGTCTCAATCTCGATTACGTTGTCCTTGTACCTGATCTTACAATCGCTGCCGGCTTGTGATAGCAGGCGGACCCCTAATAGTCGTCCGTTGTCCCACTCGATGTCTAAGACAAATCCTCCACGAGCACACAGGCCTTTGACTTTTCCCGTCGGCCAGGCGTCAGGCAGAGCAGGCAGTAACTGAATTGTGCCAGCATGACTTTGAAGGAGCATTTCAGCTATGCCGGCGGTCCCGCCGAAGTTGCCGTCTATCTGAAAGACACGCCCGGGCCAGCAGGCATTGAATAGATTAGGAAATGCGTTCCGGGCCAAGAGTCGCTTGAGATAGTCATAGGCCTGCTGTCGGTCGAGCAAGCGAGCGTAGAGACATGTTTTCCATGCATTGGCCCAGCCAACGTCTCCTTTATAGCCTCGCCGCTCAAGGGACTTTCTCGCTGCGGTTGTAAGTTTCGCATCTATCTGAGGTGTGAGTTCATAATAAGGATACAGCCCATACATGTGTGAGATATGGCGGTGGTGCGGATCAGGCTCGTCGTAGGGTTCAAGCCACTCCTGGAGGTGTCCGTCCGGCCCAATCTGATTGGGCGCCAGCACCGCGCGCTTGTCTTTCAGTTCCCGCCGAAACTCCCGGTCTATCCCCAGAATCCCACTCGCCGTGATGCAATTGTCGAACAGCTCACGAAGAATCTGCATATCTACTGTCGGACCCATGCATGTATGAGCGACAACTCCATTTTTCATGCGGAAAGCGTTCTCCGGTGAATTGGATGGACCAGTTACGAGCCACCCGTGAGTCGGCTCGGGAATCAGCATACCGAGATAGAACCGTGCCGAGCCCTTCATAATCGGGTAGGCCCATTTCAGATATTCCTTGTCGGCGGTGAACGCGTGATGCTCCCAAAGATGCTCGCAAAGCCACCCTGATCCACTGACAGTTGAACCCCAACTGGCCCGTTCGCCTGGTGCCGTGAAACCCCAGGCGTTCGTAATCACATGCGCAACCCAGCCAGCGGCACCGTAGTAGGCCTTTGCCGTGGCCTGACCGGGCTCTTGAAGCGATTCGATTAGACGCAGCATAGGCATATGACAATCACCGAGGTTGCAGACTTCCGCAGGCCAGTAGTTCATCTGGACGTTGATGTCAAGGTGCCAGTCGCCGTTCCACGGAATTTGAATTTCCTCTGCCCAGATCCCCTGAAGATTGGCAGGGAGGGTTCCGGGTCGGGATGAACTTATCAGTAGATATCGACCAAAGTTGAAGTATAGTGCCGCCAAAGCCGGATCTCCGGCATCCCCTGCAAACGCCTCGATTCGCTCGCCGGTCGGCATCAGCGCATTTTCTCGGCTGGCCGCCTTGCCATCGTCGAGCTCAATGGCCACGCGATCGAAAAACCGCTTGTGGTCGGCGACGTGATCGCCTAACAGTCTTCTGTATGGTTTCGCTGCGGCGGCGGCGATCACCTCGGCAGTCTTGGCCACAGGGTCCTCGATTCGGCGATCACGGGGCACAATGCCGTGATAATCGGTCTCGGCCGCAAACAGAACAATCACAGCGTCGGCTTTGTGGATCTTCAAGTGGTTCGCAGCCGCTGTGACCTCTCCACCGGTTGCAATGACACGTATGCGCGATGCATACCTGACTCCATGGCCACCCTGCCCGTTATTCAACCGGCCGGTCATGAGCAGTTCGTTCCCACCAGCGAATTCCGTAGAAAAGCGTTCGGGTCGATCCAGCTTTACGGTGAAGGTCAATGTGCCAGCTTTGTCGGCAGTGAGTCGGATCACGCCCACCTCGTCCGGGGCACTGACAAAATACTCGCGGCGATAGCCGACTCCGTCATGTTCGTAGCGAACATCCGCCAGCGCAGTGCTCAGGTCCAACTGCCGCCGGTAATTCGCTGTCGCGTTTGAACTGTTTTCGAACTCCATCGAGAGATTGCCGAGCACCTGATAGCAGCCAAAGGGTACGTTGGCGCCCCTGCCATGCCCCGACCCTTTGCCTTTGCATGTGAAGATCTGGTTTACAAGGCGTTCGGCCTCATCGTTTTTGCCCTCTTGAAGCAACCGACGGATACGCGGCAGTTGCTTATAAGCGTCGGGATGATTATCATCAGCCGGCGAGCCAGACCAGACAGATTCCTCGTTCAATACGATGCGATCCCGCTCAATGCCTCCGAAAACCATCATACCCAGTCGCCCGTTACCCAGAACCAGAGACTGCGTGAAATGGCGAGCCGGGCTGTCATACCAAAGAACCAGCGAGTTATTGCCGGAGAGTTCCGATGCAAAGACTGCCGTACAAACCACAAGCAGTATCAGAATTGTCAGTCTAAACTTCGTCATGCGAGATTATCCTTAAGTGAGCCAGAAGTCGGCGTTAGTTGAGGTTCCCATTTATGCCTGCTCAGCAACGCCGCTGAGCCTCATTTCCAATAGAATACCAAGCCTGTCTTGAAAATCAAAGCTTTCCAACTGCTTCTGAGATATGCATCTTCCCTCCTCTGGTTGCGGACCTTCGTTCTTGCCCTCTCTTACCGCGAGATCGGAATAGGTGATGCCAAGGTCTGGACCGGTCCTTTCAGCCTGGAGAAGCCAGTGCACGCACGAAACTTGCCTAAAGCAGCTGCTTTGAGTGGTGGTATGTCAAGATAGTGAGAGGAACTCTGCTCGTAGAGCTAATTCAAGGTTTCTTGCACGTTTCTTGTGACAACCAGTTGGCTGAACAGGCCTGAAAACCGTTGAAATCTGAATAAGATTCTGGTATCGTAATAGGTTGAGCGTTTATGAGTCTTTCGGAGCTCCGAATATAGGGATATCAGCTACAGTGACTCCGGCTTAGGAACTCAGGAGGATTGTCTGTTGCCCCGACACATCTCGCATTTCGTCACCCATATTTTGGCGCTGTTCTTGGCCCCTGTAGCCTATGCCAGGGTCGTGACTTTCACACCATCCAAAGATAACACTCCTTATCAAGACCCCAACGGATTGCTTAGCAACGGCACGGGAGATGGCCTTTTCGTCGGCCAGAACGCAGATGGGGACTTCATACGGAGGGCCCTCTTGGCATTTGATCTGGCATACACATCCGGCCAGGCTCCGAGGTCCACAGCGTCACCCTGACTCTGCGCATGGCCAGAACCACGTCGGGCCCTCAGCAGATCTCACTTCACAGAGTGCTTGCCGGGTGGGGGGAAGGCACCTCAGAAGGAAACGGAGGCGGCAATGACGCAACAGATGGTACTGCCACCTGGATACACACACATTATGACCAATACTTCTGGGATAAACCCGGTGGGGATTTCGTTGAGTCTGCTAGTGCAACCACGTCTGTCGATGACATCGGTTTCTACACCTGGGGCAGCGCCGCCGTGATGGTCGGGGATGTCCAGAGCTGGGTCGACAGTACCGCATCCAATTTCGGCTGGATACCGATTGGCAACGAGACCGAACAGCGGACGAGTAAGCGATTCGATTCGAGCGAAATGGACGCCCCTGCTCACTGGCCATTGCTAACCGTAAGTTTTACCTCTCCGGGTGACTGTAACCTGCCACTGGCCAGCGACTTGAACAATGATTGTACGGTTGATTTCGCAGACTTTGCCATAGTGGCCTCAGAAGGGCTGGCCGGCCGGACTCCTCTGCAGCTGGCAGAACAGAGAGGCAACACCGAAATAGTCGGACTACTTCGCAACCACGGCGCCAAATAATAACCAACCCACCTCGACCCGCGACTGCCGGGAGGTGAGTTGTTGGAGAGAGCCGGAGGCGCGACCCCGAATCGGCGACGGTTGCTCCCGAGGTGTAAAGCGCCGAGCAACATCGTGGAGGGTCGCGCGCTGGTCGAGATGCAATTCTTGGAGCGATTGACTTTGGCTCTTGGACAACCTTTCTCTCTCCGCATCGCCTCAGAAATCCAGCAGCTTCAAGATATCTTTGATGGTGCCTTCCTTGCTGATCCGGCGGCCTGGCCCAGAGGGACTGTCAAAGACCAGATACTCCTTCTTCGCCTGGATAGGAAGCGAGAGTTTGTAGGGCTGACATTGTGGGATGGCAGCTACTGCGCGCCGGGCGCCCTCGTAGAGGGCTTGGCGAGTTTCGTCGAATGGATAAAGCACCGCTGCTTCGCGTGTGATGCCCCGTTTGACGGCCACCGTAACGCAATTGGACCCGAAGAATTTGGTAGCCTCCCGGCAGGTTGCCTCATCGCCCGTCACCATGATGGTCGGGATGCCATAGTGCCCGGCGATAGCCGCACATTGTGCCAACTCACCAGACTCGACTCCGTTGTACCAGTATCGGTTTTCCGATCGCGATGACTGCGTATGGGCAAGCACGCCGTCGGGCGTGCCCATCATGGCGTGGGCACCCAGTTGGATCAGACCGGCGAACGACTCATCAAGGCCCGTCAGCGGACCCGGACGTGGTTTGCCGGTGATGTACTTGGCACCCGGCTCCATCAGATGTGGTACAAACGCTTGTGATCCGTGCCCGTCCAGCACCACGATATCGGTTACCTTGGTGGCCCGCAACCCGCGGACTACGGCTGCAATGTCGCCCATCAAGTACTCCTTTGCTTTCTCGCTCAGCGGATTGCCCGGCTCGCGCGTCTGAGCGAACTTGTACACGCCGCTTGCTCCCTCCAGATCGGTGACGATGTAGATGCGGAGCGGGGCTGCTGCCAGCCGCGGGATGAAGCAGGCGAGCACGAGAAGCCAGCCGTTGAGATGGATGGAGAGAAGTCCTGGTCTCATCGTTCGTCGCGCCGCCGCTGATTTCGGCCGGTTCGTTCTATCTTTCACTGTTCTCACCTCTGTAGCTTGGGTTCATAGCATCACCCTCGCCTCACCAGCGCAGGACTGTGGCTTTTCCCTTCATCCCCCTCGGATCAACAAGACCCTGCGTTGCTCTTGTCCACAGTCATTCAAGTCCGAATTCAACGCTAATGGTACGCAACCATGGCAACCGAAGTCAATCTAAAAAACGGCCTGGTTCAAATCAGGGTAACACTTGAAGGGAGTATATGAGATAAAATCACCGACTCCTGCCGATAAGAAGAGTAACTGAATGTT
>SMTZ1_10020550_pt1 | contig 10739 bp, 10 predicted proteins | sample DeeMarSWOR136_30_FD_25667 | JGI IMG/M metagenome (IMG submission 25667) | reverse complement strand
GCCAGCCCGCGGGCGATTCGACATAGAAACGATATTTAACTTCGACAGCTTCCTGTTTATTTCCGGGAAAATGTATCTTCCCCAAGCATACTTTAGGCATATGTCTTTATGCTACTATCATTTCTAGACCACTACCAGGTCATTACGGTGCACTACTTCCGAGCCGTAATCGTAGCCGAGAATAGTGGCAATCTTATCCGAGTGGACGCCCTTGATGACAGCGATGTCATCGGAGCTGTAGTTGGTGATGCCGCAGGCCAGCCGAGAACCTTGAGCGTCGCAGATATTGACGATATCGCCGCGCCGAAACTTGCCCTCAACGCCTTTTATGCCCGCCGCCAGCAGACTGCGCTTCTGGTCTTTTAGCGCCGACACCGCCCCCGAATCCACCACCAGCTTGCCCTTGGTGGAGAGGCCGCTGAGCATCCAGCGCTGGCGGCTCTCCAGGCGGCTGGTTACGGGCAGAAAGCGGGTGCCGATAGCCTCGCCATTTACTGCCTTCAGGATAACGTCGGGCTCCCGGCCGTCGGCGATGACCACCGTCACCCCCGAAGAAGTAGCCAGCTTAGCCGCCTCCACCTTGGCCGTCATTCCCCCCGTGCCCACCTTACCGGGCGTACCCGCCGCCAGACGCTCGATTTCGGCGTCAATGGTCTTGACCTCGGGGATGAGCTTGGCGTCGGGGTGGCGGTTGGGGTCGGCGGTATAAAGCCCCCCGGTGTCGGTGAGAATCAAAAGCAAATCGGCGTCGATGAGGTTAGCCACCATCGCCGAGAGGTTATCGTTATCGCCGAAGACGGCTTCACGGATCTCGTCCACGGCGACCACATCGTTTTCGTTGATGATGCAGATTACCTTCAGTTCCAAGAGCGCCATAAGGGTATTGCGAGCGTTGAGATAGGCCGCTCTGTCGAGAAGGTCGGCCCGGGCCAGCAGAGCCTGAGCCACGGTGATACCATGCTCAGCGAAGAGCTGCTCGTAGAGGTTCATCAGGCGGTGCTGCCCCACCGAGGACATCACCTGCTTGAAAGGAATGTCCCGGTCACGCTTGGTCAAGCCCAGCGTGCTTCGGCCCGCCGCCATCGCCCCCGAGGAGACGAGAATGACCTCCCGCCCCTCCCCGTGGAGTTTGGCCAGCTGCCCTACCAGGCGGGAAATTATCTCTTCATCAAGGTTATCGCTACCGCCGGTCAGCAGCGCCGTGCCCAACTTGGCTACTATTCTTTGGTAGGCCATATCAACGACAATTATAGCAAATTGCCTGCCCCCCTGTCCTGTGCTAGAATGCTATCCGAAGGGCTAGGCCGTATCGGCTAGCCCTAGAGGCATTTGGGGCCCGTCCCCAAGAAGTTGGGGAACCAGAAAAATGAATCTGGCTAAACTGCTGCAGCTAATTGAAGATATGCCCGAATACCGCCGGCTGGTTGCCGAGCTGAAAGAGCCCGATTACGAGACTAAGGCAGTAGCCTTAGAAGCGGCCAAGCCCTACCTCATCGCCGCGTTGCATCAATCCTTGGGGCGGCCCATGGTAGTGGTCAGTGCTCAGCCGGAGAACTGCCATAAGCTCTACGAGCAGATCGCGGCCTGGGCGAATACGAGCGTGGCCAAGTTCCCCGAGCCCGACGTCCTGCCCTACGAGCGCATTAGCTCGGATGCTTCCACCGAGCTGGATAGGGTGCAGGCCCTTTCGGCGCTAGCGGGGATGGACGGAGAAAAGCCTCCCTTAATCGTTGTTTCCGCACCAGCGCTGATGGGAAAGCTGACGCCTCACCAAGATTGCAAGGCCGCCGTCCACACGGTGGAGGTGGGGACGAAGGTGGAGATTTTTGAGCTTTTGCAGAAGTGGCAGCGGATGGGCTATAGGTTGGAGAACACGGTGGAACTGCCGGGGACTATAGCCCACCGCGGCGGCATCGTTGACATTTATCCGCCGACCAGCGAACTCCCCGCCCGACTGGAGTTCTTGGGCAACAGCATCGAGAGCCTGCGGCGCTTCGACCCCGCCAGCCAGCGTTCGTCGGAGGCCATCGAATCATTGGCTATCGGGCCAGCCACAGAATTATTGGCGCCGCTGACGAGCACCGAGGCCGAATTAGAAGAGAAGGTCAAGAGCCTAAAATTGGCCAACTGCACTGAGGAGGTAAGGCAACAGTACGAACGGGATTTGGCCATGCTTATCGACAAGCAGGAGCCAGACGACCTGCCGTTTTACGCCCCATTATTTAATACCGACAGCCTGCTCGACTTTCTGCCCGAGGATTGCCTTCTCGTGCTCGACGAGCTGCCTAATATTGAGCAGGCCATTGGCGAGCTGGAAGAGCAGGCCGAACAACTGCGCGCCGACAAGCTGGAGCGAAAAGAGCTGCCCATCAATTTCCCCAGATCTTATTTTAGCTGGAAAGAGCTGGAGACAAAGCTAAAGCGAAAATCGCGGCTGGGGCTGACCGCCTGGGGCGTAGAGACCGAAGACGCCCACAGACTGAGTTTTACTACCGTTCCCGGCTATGCCGGGCAGCTGCCCGCCTTCATCAGGAAGGTCAAGCAATTGCTGGCGCAGAAGAAACGACTTATCGTTGTCAGCCACCAAGCCAGCCGCCTCGCCGAGCTTTTGGAGGCGGATGATATCATGGCCGCGCCCGTCGAGGCGGTGAAGACGCTACCATCTCCTGGCTCACTGACATTGGTGCAGGGGCTGCTGGGGGAGGGGTGGACAATGAACCAGGAGACACTGCTCTTCACCGACGCTGAAATCTTCGGCTTCATCAAGCAGAGGCGACTGGTGAAAAGAAGGCCTGTGCCCCACCATCAGTTCCTCATCGAGCTGACGCCTGATGACTATGTCGTCCACGTCGAGCATGGCATCGCCAGGTTCGCGGGAGTTATCAGGATGGGCGAGGGCAACAGCCAGCGGGAATACCTGGTCTTAAAGTACGCTGCCAACGACAGCCTCTATGTCCCCACCGACCAGATTGACCGCGTCAACCGCTACGTTGGCGCTGGCGACCAGCCCCCCACCCTCTCCCGCCTGGGCACGCAGGAGTGGGGCAAGACCAAGCAAAGGGTAAAGGAATCGGTGGAGGAGGTCGCCCGCGAGCTTTTGGCGCTCTACGCGGCGCGAGAGGTGGTGCCTGGTTATTCTTTCTCCAGAGACAGCGTCTGGCAGCAGGAGCTGGAGGCTTCTTTTCCCTACGTGGAGACGCCCGACCAGATGGAGGCGCAGGCCGAGGTCAAGACTGATATGGAGAAGGCCAGCCCCATGGACCGGCTCGTCTGCGGGGACGTGGGCTACGGCAAGACCGAGGTCGCCATCCGCGCCGCCTTCAAGGCGGTGATGGACGGGAAACAGGTGGCCGTGCTGGTGCCGACGACGGTGCTCGCCCAGCAGCACTTTTCGACCTTCAAAGAGAGGCTGGAGGCTTTTCCGGTGCGCATCGAGTCTTTAAGCCGTTTCAAGACAACAAAAGAGCAGCAGGCCATCGTGGCAGGATTGGCCAGCGGCAGCATCGACATCTGCATCGGCACACATAGACTATTGCAGAAGGACATCGCCTTCAAGAACCTGGGTCTTTTAATCATTGACGAGGAGCAGCGCTTCGGCGTCAGGCACAAGGAGCACCTAAAGAAGATGCGCCAGGAGGTGGACGTCTTGACTCTGAGCGCCACCCCCATCCCCCGCACCCTACACATGTCGCTGGTGGGGGTGCGGGACATGAGCACCATGGAGACGCCTCCCGAGCAGCGCCTGCCCATCAAGACCTATGTCGCCCGCTACGACGAGCGGTTGGTCAGGGAGGCGATTTTAAGAGAATTGGAGCGCAACGGGCAGGTCTTCTTCGTCCACAACCGCGTGCAGAGCATTGATTTCATCACCACCAAGCTTCAGGACCTGGTGCCCGAGGCCAGAATATCTATTGCCCACGGACAGATGCCCGAGGGCGAGCTGGAACGGGTGATGACCCAGTTTGCCCAAGGCCAGAGTGATATCTTGGTCAGCACCACCATCATCGAGTCGGGGCTGGATATGCCCAACGTCAATACGTTGATTGTTAACCGCGCCGACCGCTTCGGCCTGACCCAGCTTTATCAATTGCGGGGCCGCGTGGGGCGGGGAGCCAACCTGGCCCACGCCTATTTCCTCTACGAAAAGGGGAAATTGCTCACCCCCACCGCCGAGAAGCGCTTAAAGACCATCTTCGAGGCCACCGAGCTGGGGGCGGGCTTCAACATCGCCCTCAAGGACCTCGAAATAAGGGGGGCGGGGACGCTTTTGGGGGTAAGGCAGAGCGGTTTCATCAGCGCCGTCGGCTTCAGCCTCTATACGCGGTTACTGGCCGAGGCGGTGGAGGCGCAGAAGGCGAAGCAGGCGGGAATGCCGGAAACAAAGAAGCCTCCTTTACCACCACCCACTATCGACCTACCGTTCAAAACCTTCATCCCCGATGACTATGTCGCCGACGTCGAGACGCGCCTGAGCCTCTACCAGAAGCTGAGCCGGGTGGACAAAGAGGAGCAGATAGAAGGTCTGGCGCAGGAGTTCGGCGACAGGTTCGGCAAGCTGCCGCCTGAGGTCAAAAACCTGCTCTACGCTTTGAGGATAAAGCTTCTGGCGGCAAAGGCGGGCGTGGAATCGGTCAGCACCGAGAACGGGCAGATTGTCATTAGACTCTTCGAGGGGATGCAGCTCGACAGGGAGAAGTTAGAGCCGCTTTTGGGCGAGGGCGTGACGGCGGGCAAGAGGCAAGTGAGTATAAGGTACAAGAGGGTGGAGGGGTGGAGAGGCATTTTGGAGGGCATATTAAGGGACATTTGACGTAAGGGGGTATAATGGGGGGAAGGGAGGGGTAAGGACAATGGGAAAAGTTATATTAAGAAGCCGAATCCCTAAAACTATAACCAAAGATGGTAAGAAAAAAAGGGTTAGGCTCATTAGCCATGAGGATTTCGAAAGGTTTAATCCGCGTTTACTCAGCTTAGGAGATATAAGTTCCCCTTCTAAAGAGGTAGAAGCCATTGCCGCTATATTTGACTTAACAGGCTTCACAGCATTTTGCAAACAGGTTGACCCCCATCTCGTGATTCCCCCTTATCTCAGCCGATTCTTAGACTGGCTGTTCAATGAAATAAAGCAATCCTTCGTTCAAAAGAGTTACAAAGAAGGCAAGAGGCTATGGACTGATTTACCATTCTTAGCGAAATTCTTGGGAGACAGGGTGTTATTCCTCTGGAATGCCCGTAATATGTCCGGAGTCGCCATTTGCAATCTTTTAGGCTTACTTCAGGACATCTGTTTCCACTATATAGAAAAATTCTATCCAGAAATAAGAACGCAGGTAGCCGAGGCACCAAAAGCACTAAGATGTGGCGTGGCACGTGGCAAGGTCTATTCCGTAGGGAACGGCCAAGATTATGTTGGCCCTTGTATTAACATGGCGTCAAGATTACAAAAATTCAGCAATCTTACATTCTGCTTTTCTCATAGAGGATTCGATATTGATAAAGATATGCATGAAAATGTTCGACAGTTCTTCGTAAAAAGCGTGTAGCAATCAGAGGAGTTGGAGAGAATGAGATAGTAGTATTAGTCAAGAGTGAATTCGCAAGTCTTCCAGACGAAGATAGAGAATTATTTAGAGAGCCTTAATTTTAATACTTATAGCACAATAATCAATTGTGCCTATAATGATATACGGGCAGCCCAAGAGAAATCCCCACCCCCCTTTACTCTCACCCCAAAAACGGTTACAATGTGGGCTAATAAAAAACAGGGAGGTAAAAAGCCGAAATGTTTTGTTCCCAATGCGGTGAGAAAAACCCCGACGACAGCAAGTTTTGCTCCAAGTGCGGCGCGGCACTGGCCGTAGCCGAAGCGCCGGCGCCGGCGCCAGCCCCCGCCCCCGCCCCAACTAGAGCGGCGACGGGAGAGAGGACCAGCGGTATGGCTATCGCCGCGCTGGTTATGGGAATAGCGGGCTTCATCTTCTTCGGCTTCCTGGGCATACTAGCCATAATCTTCGGCGCCATAGGCATCAGCCAGACCAACAAAGACCCCAGCCTCAAGGGCAGGGGCATGGCCGTAGCCGGACTGGTGCTGGGCATTATCGGGATTGTGGGAGGCATCATCTGGCTGATAGTCGTAACCATATGGAGCACGGGCTTCTGGTGGTGGTTTTAGGCCAGCCTAGAAAAATAGTTGTTAAACATAGTAAAAGAGAGGCATTGCCCCTCTTTTCATTATCTTGCCACAGGTATATATACTATCCGGTCAGTCCTTGATGCCGCGGTCATGAATGTAGTCAACGGCATCCTGGACGGTGGCTATCGGCGTCCTCATCCGGTATTTCAACCTTCTGGCCTTCCTCGCTGAACTCCTCCTCCAGGCTCATCACCAGCTCCACCAGGTCCAGAGAATCGGCCCCCAGGTCGTCAACGAAATTGGCCGAAGGTACAACTTCTTCATCATCCACACCCAGCTGCTCGACAACTATCTTCTTTACCCTCTCAAAAACTGTGGGCATTTTCTGACCTCCCTAATCTTTCTCTCTAGAAGCGAGCCGGCTGACCGAACCCAGCACACCGTTGACAAACTTGGGTGAGTTCTGGCTGCCAAAGACCTTGGCCAGCTCAACCGCTTCATTTATAGCGACCTTAATTGGCACACTATTATCAAGCAAAATTTCAAATATTGCAAGTCTTAAGATATTCCTGTCCACCAACGGTACCTGTTCCAGCGGCCAGGCGGTGGCGAACTTCTTAATGTAGCCGTCTATCTCGTCCATATTCTGGAGTACGCCGCTGGCCAGATGCCGGGCAAAGACGGCGTTCTCCCCGTTCAGCCTGCCGTCGTCCAGAAAAGGAGCCAAGGCATGCTCCATATCGTGCCCTACGGAGTCGACCTCGTACAACACCTGCAGGGCTATTACCCGAGCCTTACGCCGTAACCCCATATATCTTCCCTAAAATCAAAGACATATTATAGCACTTAGTTTTAAATAAGCAAGCGGTGAAATACCATGCGATTCGACCGAAAGTCCACCAGTTACATGCCTCCGTCAACCCCCAAAACCTGCCCGGTGATATAGGCCGCCCCCTCGGAAGCGAGGAAGGCGACGGCTTCGGCCACGTCGCGGGGGGTACCAAAGTCCCCCTGGGGGATAAGCTTCTTCAGCTCCTGGCGCCAGTCTTCCTTGAGTCCCCGGGTCATCTCGGTATCGATAAAGCCGGGAGCGACGGCGTTGACGGTGACGCCATGAGAAGCCACCTCTTTGGCCACGGCGCGGGTAAAGCCGATAACGCCCGCCTTGGCCGCGGCGTAGTTGGCCTGGCCCTTGTTGCCGATAATGCCGACGATGCTGGAAATATTGATAATCCGCCCCCAGCGCTGCTTAGCCATCGGCCGCAGCACGGCCTTGGTGCAGAGAAAGACGCTCTTCAGGTCCACGGCCAGTACTTTATCCCAGTCTTCTTCGGACATCCGCAGTATGAGCTGGTCGCGGGCGATACCCGCGTTATTCACCAGTATGTCGATACGCTTGAAGGCGGAAAGGGTCTCTTCAACAAGTCGGTCGACATCTTTGGCCTTACTTACGTCGGCCATGACCTGCAGGCTTTCCACGCCCATGGTCTTGATTTCCTTAGCCACCGCTTCCACCGGTTTGACGTCACCGATATCGTTGAGCACCACCCTGATGCCCGACTCGGCTAATTTAAGGGCGATGACCCGACCGATGCCCCGACCGCTGCCGGTTACTATGGCTACCCTGCTAGATATATTCATCTTTGACCTCGCTCCCTAATCGACGCTGAAATTCCGTACCGATTCAGCATCGCCGATATTAAGGATTTTAACATTCCTGTCAATACGCTTTATTAAGCCCGCCAGTACCTTGCCCGGCCCGATTTCGATAAAGGTGGATACGCCGTCATTAATCATATACTCCACCGAGCGCTGCCACTGGACGCAATTGCAGAGCTGGTAGAGCAGTTCTTCTTTGACGGCGGGGGCGGTGGTGAGAGGCTGGGCGGTGGTATTACCGATGATGGGTGGGGTGGGGTCTTTGAGCTCAAGTTTGGCGATGATTTTAGCCATGCCGTCGACGGCGGGCTGCATCATCGGGGTGTGAAAGGCGCCGCTTACCTGTAAAGGAATGGCGCGGTGCGCCCCCTTATCTTTAGCCAGCTCCACCGCCTTATTGATATTCTCCTCGGTGCCGCTGATGACTATCTGCCCGGGACAGTTTAGGTTAGCGACCTGAGCGCCGGTCTCGGCGCAGAGCTCGGACAGCGGCCCTTCTTCAAGCCCGATTATAGCCGCCATGCCGCCGGGGTTTATTTGCCCCGCTTCGTGCATCAGCCGCCCGCGCTCCCGCGCCAGAGAGACGGTATCGGCGAAAACGAGGACGCCCGCCGCCGCCAGCGCCGTGTATTCGCCCAGGCTGTGGCCAGCGACAAAACTGGGAGGAAGCAAATCGATGCCCGCCTCGCGGCAGGCCTCCAGGCAGGCGAAGCTAGCGGTTACTATAGCCGGCTGGGCGTTAATCGTCTGACGCAGCTCGTCCTCGGGGCCGTCGAAGCAGAGGCGGGAAAGGGCAAAGCCCAAGGCCTCGTCGGCCTGGCCAAAGACGGTCTTAGCCGACTCAAAGTCCTGGTAGAGGTCGTGCCCCATGCCTACCCCCTGAGAGCCCTGGCCGGGAAAGACATAGGCTGCCTTAACTAACTCAGCCATAGCATACTTTCTCCAAACCGGCATAGCTGCCGCAGGTAGGACAGGCATGGTGAGGTCGCTTGAGGCTATGGCACTGGGGGCACTCTTCCAAGACGGGGGGTTTGGCGGACATGTGGCTGCGCCGCTTGCCCTGGCGCGCCTTGGTGGTTTTTCTCTTCGGTAAAGCTCCCATAACTAAAGTGTTCCTTTCTCTCCCCTAGGGGACCGTCACTGGCTGAAGCCGAGCTTGGCCCAGCGAGGGTCGGCTGCCTGGGGTGGGCATTTACACTCCCCCAGGTTGAGATTCTGACCGCAAACGGGGCAGAGCCCAGCGCAGTCCTGGCGGCAGAGGGGCTTCATCGGGACCGCCAGCAGCGCGTACTGGTGCACGGCCTCGGTTAAATCGAGCTCATGATTTTCGTCGATGGTGAAAAGGCCCGGCTCATCAGGGATAGCCAGCGAAGCGCCGCTGACCACGTCCACGGTGGGGAAGTATTCCTCTTCGATTTTTAGTTTTAGTGGGCAGGAAAAGGGGCTCAAACAGCGGCTGCAGGTCAGTTCGAGCTCGGTATTGAGCACACCTTCGACCAGTATGCCTCGGTCGGTGCGCGTCAGGTTTAGCTTGCCCTGAATACGGCTGGTGTTGCCGTAACCGGTAACATCCATGACCAGGTCGACTTCGTGTTCTTTTACGGTACCGATGGCCGACCTGAGTTGCTGGGCTACGTTTATCTGCATTTTATGATGTTCCTCATAGAAATAACCATATTAATTATAAGCCGACGGTGAAGTGGACTGCAAGCTGGAGCGCTAAATCTGGAACGCCTTTTTCTTGCGCAGCCCGAAGGCAATCTCGCCCCTCAAGACCTGGTTTGAGCCCTCGTATATCTGGGTAATCTTGGCGTCGCGGAACATCTTCTCAATGGGGTAATCGCGCATATAGCCCACGCCGCCGAAGATCTGCATGGCGTCGGTGGTGACCTTCATCGCCGTGTCCGAGGCGAAGACCTTGCACATCGCCGACTCCTTGGTGAAGTCCTTGGCGCCGGCGTCAATCATGCGGGCGGTGGCATAGACCAGCGCCCTGGCCGCTTCCACCCTCATCCCCATCTCGGCCAGCATCTGCTGGACGGCCTGCTGGGCGTATATGGGGTGGCCGAACTGGACACGCTGCTTGGCGTATTCGACGGCCGCCTCCAGCGCCCCCTGGGCCAGTCCCATCGCCTGAGCACCCAAACCAGGACGGGAGCGGTCCAATAGCTTCATGGTCAGGATAAAGCCCATACCCTCCCTGCCGATGATGCTATCGGCGGGGATGAAGCAGTCCTCGAAGACGAGCTCCCGGGTCGAGGAAGCGCGGATGCCCAGCTTCTTCTCCTTCCTGCCGAAGGTAAAGCCGGGGGTGTCTTTATCGACAATGAAGGCGCTGGCACCGCGGGGGCCCTTGGACTTATCGGTCAAAGCGATAACGGTATAGACCTCGGCGTCGCCGCCGTTGGTGATGAACTGCTTGGTGCCGTTAAGAATATAGCCACCCTTGGTGGGCGTGGCCGTGGTCTTTATGCCGCCGGCGTCGCTGCCGGCTTCGGCTTCGGTGAGGCCGAAGGCAGCCATCTTACGGCCGCTGGCGATATCGGGCAGGTATTTCTTGCGCTGCTCGTCGGTGCCAAACTCAAGCAGGGTAAACGTGCCCAAGCCACTGGCGGCATAGCTGACGGCCACCCCGCTGCACACGCGACTCAGCTCTTCCACCACTATACATAGGTCGAGAAGACCACCACCCAGCCCCCCGTACTCCTCGGAGATATAGACGCCGAAAAGCCCGGCATCGGCCAGGATTTTCATTATCTCCTTAGGAAACTCCTCTTTTTCATCCAGCGCCGCCCTAACCGGCAGCACCTGTTCTTCAGCGATGGTGCGCGTTAGATTCCTGATTTCCTTCTGTTGCTCGGTTAAGAAATAATCCAAGACGGTCCTCCCCAACGAGTTTTCAAAGTCTAAATGAAATTGTGCTTATTATAAGCCGAGCCAACTACCC
>SMTZ1_10007753_pt1 | contig 10740 bp, 9 predicted proteins | sample DeeMarSWOR136_30_FD_25667 | JGI IMG/M metagenome (IMG submission 25667) | reverse complement strand
AATCCAAATGGATGCGGGATGAAGTAGTTAGAGTGTATAAGGTTCCAACAGACAAGATAAAAGTGATTCAACCAAAATCCACCGCATGGATAAAAGCCATCTTAAAAACCTACAAGAGCCTTGCAGGAGGCGCGATCTCCAAGTGACCCAAGAATTAACCGTCATGATGTTTACATGGGAGTTTCCGCCAAGAATTATTGGTGGAATATCCCCGCACGTTTACCATTTATCGAGAAGCCTAGCAAAGAGCGGCGCAAAAGTTTACGTGGTTACGTGTGATTTTCCCGGAGCACCTCAACACGAAGTCTTGGATGAAGTTGAAGTTTTTCGGATAGACTCTTACAAGAACCCTGCCCCAAATTTTGCAACATGGGTTTATCTGATGAATATAAATATGCAAAAAGAAGCCGCTGCTCTTGTCAAAAGTTTAGGCGAAAACGTTGATGTTTTTCATTCTCATGACTGGCTTGTTGCAAATGTGGGAATAGGGCTGAAACATGTTTTTAGAAAACCGCTCTTAGCCACTATTCACTCAACCGAGATCGGGCGGCGAAACGGGATTCATTCCGACTATGAAAGGATGATTCATGAAACGGAAGCTTGGCTTACATATGAAGCGTGGAAGGTGATCTGCTGCAGCGATTACATGGTTTCACACGTCCGATGGGCTTTCGGGCTTCCAGAAGATAAACTAGTCATGATCCCAAACGGCGTAAACGTTCAACAAGACACCAAAAACAAAAGCACGGATTTAAGCCAATTTAGAAGAAAATTCGCCTTGCCTGAAGAAAGAATTGTGTTATTTGTTGGAAGACTAGTTTACGAGAAAGGTATCCACGTTTTTGTCAATGCCGCTCCAAAGGTTTTGGAAAAAGTCAACGCCAAATTTGTGATAGTTGGCAACGGCTACATGAAAGACCCCCTTTCAAACCTTGTTAAGGGCATGGGCCTAGCCCACAAATTCACGTTCACAGGCTTTGTGGACGATGAAATCTTAAAGAATTTACAGAGATGTGCAGACGTATGCGTTGTGCCATCACTCTTCGAACCCTTCGGAATAGTCGCCCTTGAGGCAATGGCTGCAAAAAGCGCAGTCGTAGTTTCAGATACAGGCGGCTTATCAGAAATCGTGGAACATGATATAACTGGTGTCAAAGTTTATCCGGACAACCCAAATTCCCTTGCATGGGGAATAACCAAAGTATTGCTTGACGAAACATATGCGAATCAGCTTAGAAAGAACGCACACAAAAAAGTGCAAGAAACGTATGACTGGGATAAAATAAGTCAGCAAACAAAAACTGTTTACAAAGAAGTTTTAGACGAGTACTCAAAAAGCTTTTGGGCTTAAAAGCTTAGGTATAACTACGGATATTTGATCCTTATGGCTTTATCTGGACAAGCGTCGACACATCTGAGACAGTAAATGCATTCTGGGTCACTGAACTTCTCCCAAGGCAAATCCAAGATGCGAACATTCATCGGACAGGCCTCAACGCAGAGACGGCATTCGCCCTTAGCACATTTAACCAAGTCCCTACGCAAACCAAGAAAACTGAACTGGTTCAAGATAGCCATAATTGCTCCGTGAGGACAGAAGTATTTGCACCAGCCCCGTGGAACGAAAGCCGCAAAGACAAGAACACTCCCCATAATGAAGAGTTGAATCCAGAAAAGCGGAGGCAGTGTTCCAATTCCGGGCAGAACATCCAAAATCGGTTTTTCCAGCGTTGCGTTGCGGAAGTCTACAACCATCTTAGGCAAAGTTGCAAACAACGTTTCAGCAGGGCTTAATGTGGTGAACGGGGCATTTGCAAAAATGCCTAAAGCGCTCTCGTAGCTTCTACTGATTCCCATAATTTTTGCAGCGGAAAAAGTTGCACTGACAAACAAAACGATACTTAAGATAGCGTATTTCACGTAGATCATGCTCTTATGAGTTCTCGGCGAAAGTTCCATCTTTTTACGCTTAATGAAGCTTATCAGATCTTGAACGAAACCGAAGGGACAAATCCAACCACACAAAGACTTTCCCAGCAGTATACCTGTTATTAGAAATGAGGATACCGCAAGCCATGGAAAGGCCACACTGGTGTCTTTCCATCCACTGACTGTTAATTGTATAGCTGTAAAAGCGTCGCCCACAATATTGGGCTCAAGTCCCCAAGTCCACAGAACAGGGAGCAAGAGTGATAATGCACCCAGATTAAAGATTATTGCGCTGAATAATATGAAGGAAACGAACTGAACTATTCTGCGAAGCGTGTTAAACTTGAATATGTCTTCTTTAATTTTGCTCTTCAATCTCCAGCCTCTCTAAGTTGTTAACGAATTTTAGGTTATTTATTTTCCTATAACTTTAACGTTTTCTACAAGAACCCAAGGTGCGACCAGTTGTCCGACCTTTCTTTCGTTGTTAGCCAAACCGGAAATGTTTGTTAACACTTGAAAAATGTTGCCCGCTAACATAGCGCTTTTGGTTGCGTGGGCGATTTTTCCACTCTCGATTTTCCAAGCTGGGTTTGCAACAACAGAGAATTCGCCGCTGGCTGGATTGCTACTGGCCGCACCTTGGAGAAAGTACACAAGAAGACCTTCATCCACTTCGCCGAGAAGCTCTTCAGGTGTTTTGTTTCCTGGCGTGAAATGAAAGTTTGTGGCTTCTACAATTGGCGTGGATAGATATCCGGCTCTTGAAGCGTTTCCTGTGCTTTCTTTTCCTTCTTTCTTTGCGGTGTAGTTGTCATATATGAAATTGCGTAGGATGCCGTTCTCTATTATAAGCGTTTTTTGTTGGGGAACTCCTTCTCCATCAAATTTCCATGTTCGGAGACCACCGTTAAGTACGCCGTCGTCGTAAATTGTCACTTTTTCAGAGGCAACCTTCTCCCCTATTTTGTCCTTGAAGGCTGATTGATTCCTCTGCATGTAGTCCGCTTTAACCGCGTTGATGAGAGTATAGTAGAGAAGTTGCTGAAGGGCAAACTGGGTGAATATCACGCTGGTATTTTTTGTCTTCATTTTTTTGGCTTTTAATGCCGAAACGGCGAGTCTCGCGGCTTCGTTGCCAACCCGCGCCGGATTCACTTTGTATTTTCTTTCGACATTAAATTCAAAGCACACAGGCGTTACTTCGCCCCCTTCTTGAGCTATTGTTGCCAAACTGCATTCAACAACTGTTCCATGATCAAAACCTTCAATATAATTTGAGTTGGCTATTGCCATAGACAAGTACGAAGTCCCTGCTCCTCCTTCTATTGGAAAGACACGCTTGTCGGTTTTTTCAGCAGCATCCAGCATTGCAGAAGCGACTTTGACTAGGTCTTCAGAATTAAGCTCAACAATGTTGTCGTCATACGTGCTTTCCACAGACGCAAAAGGTTTCTTGGTTGGAAGACTATGCCAGTCTTTGTCCGGTTTACTTGCCCCAGCAAGACCTAAAGCCTTGAGAACTGTTTCTTCAATGGCGCCTTCACTCTCTAATATGTTTGTGTACGAAAAGCCTATCGCCTTGTTAACTATTGCTCTGATTCCTAGGCCTCTGTCAATTATTCGGGAACTTCGGGCAATCTGTCCCCGTTCAATAATGACAGTAGTGGTGACGCCCTGATACACAAAAGCTTCGGCTTCCCCAGCACCTTTTTTTACAGCAAGATTAACAGCTTTTTCGCCGAATCTTAGCATTTCCTCTTGGTCAAGCGCTACCGCCAACCAACACCTCTCCTACTCTGATGTGGGGACCACCATCGCTTATGAAGGCTGTTTGTCCCTTTCCACATCTTCCCGGCCACAGTGCAAAGTCCTTTCCAACGGCATCAACCTTGAGTAATGTTTCAAGCGTACTACCGCTTATCGAAGCGTTACGAACAGGTGCACCTACCTCACCGTTAACTATTTCGGAGGCTTCTTGAATGCCCACTTGGAAGGTGCCGTTCAAGTTTGCTTGTCCTCCCCTAACGGTTTTAAGGTAGTAGCCGAATCTTATGTCTTCCACTAATTCTTCGAAGGAATAATCTTTCGGTTCCATGAACGTGTTGCGCATACGAATTACGGGTTCAAAACGGAAATTTTCAGCCCTCGCGTTGCCAGTTGGTTTTGCATTAAACTTCTGAGCAGTGTCACGGTTATGCATCAGCCCAACTACAATCCCATCGTTTACTAGAACCGTTTTCTGCGCTGGAACCCCTTCATCATCATATTTGAAGGAGCCGAAAGCACCCTCTACTGTGCCGTCGTCACAAAAAGCCACAACGTCAGATGCTATTCTCTTTCCAAGCTTGTCGGACAAGATTGAACCAGACAACGTAAGGTCTGCCTCAGCCAAGTGTCCAAAGGCTTCATGAACAAGAACCCCAACCACGTTCGGCCCCAAGACGGCTGGAAACGTTCCACCCTTTGGAGGTTTTGCTTTTAGCTGTTCGACTGCACGTTTTGCGACTCTTTTACCTACGATCTCAGGAGTCTCAGTGCTGAATATCTCATAACCAGCTATCGAACCTATTTCTTCAAGGCTGAAACTGAAAATACCGGCTTCTTTGGCTGTAGCCAGTATCCTTGACCAAACGTAAAGCTTGTCCTGTTCAACGTAAGTGCCCTCATTATTCATGAAATAGGTTGTTCCAATTAAATCAAGATAGTCCACAGTGCAGCTTTTAATGTGGTTGTCATAGCCTAGAATTGTTCTGCTCATAGTTGAAGTTGTGTTCAACTTGTCCTCTATGGAGATCTTTGACGGGTCTTTCCTAGGCCTCACCAGCACTTTGTCTTCTACCGCATTAGTTTCAACAAGCTTTATCGGTTCTTTCAACCTTAAACTTGCAGCCTTTGCCATTTTACAAGCGTATGAAACAGCGTTCATTAAGGTTTCAACACTTAACGTTCCAACCGACGCGAAACCCCATGCACCGTTCACAAGCACGCGCAAGGCGACTCCGTTTTCAATCCCTTGACTCGCGGCTTCAACACGTTCCTCTTTGACCGTAAGCATAGTCTCGAAAAGTTTCTGTGCACGAATTTCAACGTATCCGGCTCCAAACCTTTGAACTGCGACATCCACAGCCTTACTTAAAATATCTTTCAAGATTTCTCCTCTTCTAACGCGCAAGCTTTTGGAAGGAAGAACCTATCCGAAACGGCTTTATAAAATCGTTATGGTCTCCCTTCTACCGCAAGCTTGCCTTTAACGAGATAAGAAATTGTCAAAAGTAGAAAGTTTGATTGAAGCATAGGGTGAGACAGTTTATGTTTTCTGACAAAGCAACCTCATTTGACCAACAAAATCATATTCTTTTTGCGTTCTCTCCAATTCAAGTCTGCGAAGAGAACCATAGCTGGAGTATATATCATTCAAAATCTTTCGCTCAATAGCATATGCCCCTGATCTTAGAAACTTTTCAAGTCCCTCAGCGAATACATCGATTTTCTCAGATATCTCATTCCGTTTCAGTGAATAGTTGCTTTCTAAGTACCTGTATATCAGGTGGGTGGCTTCTTCTCCGAAGATTTGTGTTAGTACGCGATCTATGATGTTCGAGATCTTATCTTTTTCGTTGGTGTTGGTTTGATGAGTTATAATTTCCATTGTTATCCCTCTGCAGATGCATATCGTTTGTATTACGACTTAATAAGTCTTCTCGTAGACTCGCTAAACACATATACACTTCGAAATATGCGAAAATCCGTCACTACGTAAAATCTGTAATTTTTAATGCGATATTCACGCAAAAAGCGTTTAATAGGATTCAAAATTCATGGTAAAACGTGCTCGGGAATTGCCTATCTGTGGTGCAAGTCAGCAGATAGAATAAATGTTGATTTTGTAGTTCAAGCTCTTTTTTCATTTATGCTCTGCTGAGGGCTTCTGAAAACGTCTTATCCACGCGCGCGCATTATCTCACAAATGGTGTGGTACCTGAAGCCGGCTTGCTGGGCCACTCGTTGTGGGATATGACACCTTAAAATTTTGTGTACATTTGGAAATTTTAGGATGATTTTCTCTGCTACAACGCGCGCTTGACTTTAACTATTTTCTACATTGGTGGACAAAGCAATCAGCAACGCAAGACGCGCACCCCATCTAGTTATCCCAGTATGAGTCCTATTCACCCTCGAATACTGGTTTCCTCTTCTCAATGAAGGCGTTCATTCCTTCTTTCTGGTCATATGTATCGAAGCATTTGGCGTAGAGTTCTACTTCTAGCTTATCTCCATTTTCGAGAGATCGTCTCGTACTTGAGTTTATGAGAATTTTGCTGAATCTTAGAGCTGTTGGTGCTCGGTCGAGAATTTTGCACGCCAAGTTCTTAGTTTCGGCTAATAGCCGTTCGTGTTTTACTACTTTGTTCACAAGTCCCATCTGAAATGCCGTGTTTGCATTTAGTGTCTCTCCCGTGAAGAATAGGTATTTCGTGTTCTTTGGACCTATGATCCTTGGGAGCCGCTGAGTTCCGCCAAACGGTGTTATTATTCCAACGGCTGGTGGAGGTTCTCCAAAGACAGCCTTTTCTGAGGCTACAATCAGGTCACACGCGACAGCTAAATCACAGCCAGCTCCTAGAGCTAGGCCGTTCACTGCTGCCAATATTGGCTTTGGAAGATTTTCCATCTTTTCCAGTATTCTATGAGCCAGCCTGGCAAATGCTGCTGCTTCTTTACTTGTCATATGAAGCATCTCTTTTATGTCACCTCCTGCGCTAAAGGCTCGATTACCTACGCCTGTTATGATCAAGACTTTTGCTTGAGCATCGGCAACAATTTCGTTAAGAACGGCTTCCAATTCAACAAACGTTTTTTCGCGCAGCGCATTCAGTACGTGCGGTCGATTTAACTTTACTATCTGAAGTTTATCGTCCTTCTCAACAATCAGATCTTGATGGATCACAACAGTCACCCATTCCTACTCAATGGCTATTAATTGTAAAAGTCTTTTATGGTTAGCCTAATTGGACAAAAACCCTGCGTTATCAGGAATCTTCGCGCGCGCGCATTATCGGTCTCTAACATTCTCATCCCTAGCAAAGCATCTGCTAACGCTGAATCAAAAGCGGAAATAGAGTTTTGTTCTACATAGACTAGAAAATTCTTCCAGAATCTATATGTATGGGAACGGTTATTGTGTGGGTGGGGAGAATCGGAGAAAGGAGATGGAAGAAAGCGAAGGGAGAAGAAACAACTTTCTTCCATAACTCTCCCCACTCACGTATCTACTTCTTACTGTTAAGTCATATTTAACGTTATTCACCTCAGAGTCATATATAATATCAAACTCTATAGTTAACTTTTTACCTCTAGGTGAAGTTTCTGCCGTTATACTCATGCCTTTTTCAACTCTGCAACTACACCGTCTATTCAAAGTCCATGTCATCTCGGTAACATTCTTCTACCTAGCGCAAAGTTCACAGGTTTTTTTAACTTTAACCTGTCTCTCCACCCTGCAAAAGCGCCTCTTCATCGACATTTTTATAAGTGAAAAAAATAAAAATGATCCAACTCACCTGGGATGGGCTTGGTCTTAGGTGAATGAACCGTTGGACCCTGAATCATCCCTTTTTTTCTGTGCAAATTTTTGCAGCGTGGTTTTCTTGTTTCTTACTTGTTTAAACACGTTTAAACTTTTCAACCGAAATAGGAACTTTCTCGACTAGTACGGGTTCTTTCTTATGGCTTCCTTCTTTTCCAAACTCTATAAGCTTGTCCAAAGCATACTCAAAACCGTGGCGCGCGCGTGAAGACCAAGCATGTAAAATTTAGCGTTACTTCACGGTAAAATCTGTAAGATTCAGCTGTTGAACTCTTCCAGCAAAAGGCTTCTCCGAAAAGTTCTCTTCAAAAATGACAAGCTTTCCATAAACACCATCATATCCAGGCGTAACTTTGACTCTTCCTTCCCTGGCTCTAACGATTGCCTCAGCAATTTTCTCATCCACAATCTTGTTCAACTGATCTTTTGAAGCGTCTATCAGCACAGCGTACTCATCACCGAATCTTTCAATCAGCTGGTTGTAAATACTCCATACTTTTTGAGTGAATGGAGAACTGGTGCCTAAAACGGTTGCAATAATCTCAGAAAGCGGAAGCAAACGCATAAAATCTATAGCGTTTTCAGGCTTAAAACCAGCTGGACGATCAGCCAACTCTTCAACTCGTTGTTCAACACCTTTTGTGAGTCTTCTGCGGCAGACTGGACAAATGTTTCCAAATTTTATTGCTTCTTGCGCAGAAAGCGCAACGTTACAGTTTCTATGTCCAGTCCAATGATATTTCCCGTAAGCTGGGTTGGTTTCGATTGTAAACTTGAATCGTTCCTTATCCTTAAAGCGAATTACGTCTACAACCTCATAATAGCTCAACCGTTTCAGTTCAAAGACGTTGGCTTCCCTACCGATGCGCCAAGGCCAAAAACTGTGGCTGTCACTGTTTGAAACTAGAGCAAAGTCGTCAAGCTTGCTCAAACGCCAGTTCATCGGAGGGTCTGATGAAAGCCCTGTTTCTAAGGCGTGAATATGCTTTGTCATATCTTGGTAGCAGCCTTTAACACTGTTGAAGCCACTAAACGCTCCGAAAATACTGAACCACGGCGTCCAAGCGTGGGCTGGAAAAATCATGTTTTCACTTGAAACTTCCATAACCTCTTCCACCAAATTAGGCGCATTCATATTCAATGTGGGTCTACCATCCACTCCCAAGTCGCCATATTTCTCCAATCTCTCGTTAATCTGAACTGCAGTTTCTATGTTAGGCGTCAAAATAACGTGATGAACCTTCTTCACTTCGTTCTCAAAAGTGAATATCGTGTTTACTTCTGCTGTTACCATGAAAAACACAGGGGACTCCGGATTTTTGGCAGTCTTATACAAGCCGGTATCCGGTTCTTCAACGAGAACGTCTTGCAGTTCTTTAAGCCATTCCGGATGTGTGAAATCTCCAGTGCCTACGAGGTTTAAGCCTTTAATCTTTGCAAAACGAGCAATTTCTTCTATGTGCATTCTTTTGCTTGTGGCACGACTATAACGGCTGTGAATATGCAGATCAGCTATCACCCTCAAGTTTTCTCGCCACTATCCTCTTCTTTAGTCATATACTTCTCAAAAAGCTTCTCCCAATCAACCTTAAACATAATAACAAACACTATAATCAGCAAAACTATTGCAAGAACCATACCAATCAACGCGGACATCCAACCACTCTCCACACCAAAGATATCCCTAATAATTTGTATCGAAAAGCGGCCGCTATAGGCTACAATAAAATTCATGCAGATTTTCCCGACTAAAGCTGGAATAAATGCCCGAGCAATATTATACCGTATGACGCCCAATGGGATAAAGAGCAAATCATCAGGCAAAGGCGTCAAAGCAAAAAGAAAAATTATAATCAACCCAAATCTGTCAAAAAGCTTCATAAGAAACTCCATTTTCTTCTTATACTTCTCACTAATGACTTTACTACCTCCAAAACCGATCAAATATCCGGAAAACTCGCCGACAGCCGAGCCTATACCGGCCGCAAGAGCAATCCACAAAGGCTCAAAGGTGCCTCCGAGAGTGAAGATGATAACCGTATAAGGAATGGGAAAAATTATTGAGAGAGCACCAACCAAGCTGATTAAGAAGATTCCGAAATATCCGTATTGGAGAGCGAGGCTCTCCATCCACGTCGACAGCTGCTGGATAACATCTGTAAACTGCAATTAGAAACCTCTCCTTTCTCACTGATTTATGACGTCGGACTTAAAGAGATTATCCTGGTTTGAACAGACGTCACCTTTAAATCGAAGCACATCCACAACAGTTCCACAAACTTTTGGAAAGAGTCAAAGTTGCCAAGGAAGAAAGAGTCAATCTGGATAGCAAGAGACTTAGCTAAATGCAGTGGTTGCAGAAAATGCGAAATCGCCTGTTCGCTTTTCCATGAAAACCGCATATGGCCAGAAGCGTCGAGAATCAGGGTTTTCATGCTGGTTCCAGGCGTTGAATTTCCACATTTCTGCGTACAGTGTGAGGATTACCCGTGCGTTGAAGCTTGCCCAATCGAGGCGTTGTCAATAGATTCTAAAACAGGCGCTGTTCTGGTGCATAAAGAAAAATGCACTGGTTGCGGACAATGTGTTGAAGCTTGTCCTGGTAGAGTCCCGCACATCCATCCAAAGGAAAATTTCATCCTGATTTGTGACTTATGTGACGGCGACCCGCAATGTGTCAAGGTTTGCCAGGAAGGAGGGTGGAATGTGCTTAAGATAGTTCCAAGAAAGAATTATGCTTACAAGCTTTATTCTCGCACGCCGGAGGGAATAACGCGAGATTTGGCTGTGAAACTCTACGGTGAGATGGGGGAGAAATTCTTATGATTTTTGGGTATGCGGGGAAGTTTTTGGAAGTTGATCTTTCAACAGAGAAAATCAAAGAGATAAAGGTTGACGATAATATCTTGAAGGAATACGTCGGCGGCAGAGGCTTGGCAACAAAAATCCTCTGGGACAGATTAGGCAGCAAATGGGAAACAGTGGACCCGCTTGGACCAGAGAACATGATTCTATTCTTGACTGGACCGCTTACAGGGTTTTTTCCTGGAGGAAGAATCTGCGTGTCTGGCAAGTCGCCGCAAAGCAACGGGGTCGTAGGCTCAACGGTAGCTGGCGAATTCGGGGTTGAATTGAAATGTGCTGGTTACGACGGCATCAGCGTAACAGGTGAGGCGGAAAAACCAGTCTATTTATTCATTAAAGATTCTGATGTTGAGATT
>SMTZ1_10007752_pt1 | contig 10740 bp, 7 predicted proteins | sample DeeMarSWOR136_30_FD_25667 | JGI IMG/M metagenome (IMG submission 25667) | reverse complement strand
CTTTATGAAGGTTCGGGCAGATCTGAAAAAGGATGGGTAGGTCTGACCTTCAAATATCATTTCTGCAGGAGCCTCGAAAAAAGCCACAGCTAAATCACCAGATTTCGAAATCTGTATGGATAGGTTTTGTAATGCTCCAAATTTTGCCGATTCAAATAACTGAAAATCATTATTCAACTGTTCCTCCCACTCACTTAATGATCTAAATACCTCCCTGGCATCTGTACCAAACACCATTAGCTCGTCAGATGCAGAAAAAACACTTTTAACTGCCCCAATGTCTTTTGCACTATAACCGGACAATAGTTTCTGAATTTGATCTTCAATAGCATTTTTCTCAGAAGCCAGCTGCTCTGAGCTCATTTCATCTTGATTACAGCTGGTGAAAAATAGAGTTAAGGCAAATAAATAGAGCAATTTTTTCATGAATGTAGAGTTAAGTGTTAATAGATCAATAATTTATCTAAATTACGATACATTCAAACTCAGATCAAAGGGGCATGAAAGTTCACTTATTAAAAATGACTGATCCGATCCAAGGAATCTACTGATTCCAGGTATAACCTTTATTTAGATATCTATTATATCGCAAAGGATTACATAAAAGGTAAGGGTGCTTAAAGGTACCGTTAAAAGTCAAATATAATATTTGTATATTTATTATTTGGTATATAGAAAAACCAATACATCATGAAGAGATCTGTTATTGCAATAATAATTGTAAGTTTCCTTCTTTTTGGATTGACCATGGAAAAACAAGAATCATCAGCATTAATTTCTGACAAAGAAATGGTGCAGGTAGGTATAATAGTAAAAGATATTGAAAAATCAGCCAGGCAATGGGCCGCTTTTCTCGGTAATGAAGAAATACCCGAAATTATCTTAGCAGCGCGCAGTGAATTAAACCCTACAACGTACAATGGTAGTTTAACAGATGCATCAGCCAGACTTTGCTTCTTTCAACTTGAAAATATCACGGTTGAACTTATCGAACCCGTGGGAGGCCCCAGTACATGGCAGGAATTTCTCGATACCAAAGGGGAAGGCATTCATCATATAGCCTTTAATATTAAGGGGATGAAAAGTTACGTAAAAGCATTTGAAGAGAATGGTATCCCCATGGTCCAGCATGGCGGCTGGGATACTGGCGAATACAGCTATATGGATGGGAGCAGCAGCCTGGCCCTTATCATTGAATTGCTGGAACATTATGAATGAAACCTAAGAAAGTGAGTTTATTACTCAGATAATCTCCTCCGGGCTTTTATCAAATAATTGCTACCTTCTAATCCGGTTTTAAAACTACCACTGCAATCTCACTCTTTGTTCCAACCCTTAAAGGAGGTCCAAATGTTCCCGCTCCTTGAGTTACGTAAATTTTTGTTCCATTGAAATCGTGCAGGCCTTTATGATAAGGAAACATGAGTTTTGCTATATAATTTACAGGGAACAATTGCCCGCCATGTGTATGGCCTGCCAGATATAGGTCCACACCTTGTTCGTTGGCATATATAATCCCAACCGGACGATGGTGCAATAATATGGAAGGCTTTTCTTTATCAATATCAAGGGTTGGCAAAATATCCTTGATCGTTGCATGTTCCACTGTTGCATGCATATCTTTTGATTGCGAATCGGCAGGCATGTGATTTAATCCTATTATCTGAAATTCTCCCCAGTTTGTGACCTCATTTTCCAAAACAATAATTCCTGTTTCTCTCAACTCCTGTTTAATTCTTTTAGAATCGGTATAACCATCATGGTTCCCTTCAACAAAATAGATAGGAACCTCCAGCTGTTCAAAAGGAGAAATAACCTCCATATTGAGTTTTATCTTTCCATCAAATAGATCGCCTGTGAGAAATACAACATCAATATTTATTTTTTTTGTGGCATCTACAATTTTCTGCATATAATCTTTTCCCCTGAAATGCCCTAAATGAATATCACTGAGATGTAATGCCCGTATCTCTTTTGTTATGCCTTTTATCGGAACCTCGATGGATGAAGTTTTTAGGTTGTATGCATTCCGGATACCATACAAAAAAACCAATACTGCAATTGTAATAGCTATCATTCCGTAATAAACAGGTTTTACTTTCACAAGAAACTGGATCAGGTCAACAAGTAAGACAGACATGATCAGATACACGGCAAAACCCATTGAAATGGATGCACACATATAAATTATGCGACCAATCGGATTTATTGAATTAGTGAAAATCATAATACCACCAATCATAAATACAGTCAAAAGTGCAAATACTATGTATAGCCTATTTATCTGGGGTATTCCAAAGTACCATGAAAATCTCTTTGAAAAATATATATTTACCCCTGTTACAAAACCCAAAAAGATAGTTATTGAAATTAAATAGATCAGATGTCTCATATTAAAATAGTTATGCTACGCTTCTGTAAGTTTAATATTCCTTTTGCTCTAATTAAAATAAAATTTTGCAGCTGTCAGTTTTTATCCGTATGTGCGTAAAACCAGTTCCTTCAAGGACTGGATATAAGCACAATATTACAGTTTTTCGATATATTCTTTAACAATGTCCAGAGGCGCTCCTCCACAGGAAGCAATGAAATAGCTCGGAGAGCATAATCCAGCTTTTAAGCAGTACTTAACCAATTCGGGGAATTCCTGCCGCAACAGCCTGGTTGAAACCCGCTTTAAACTGTTGACAAGTCTTCTAACCTCTTCTTTTATAATAATTTGACTTTGTAATTCCGATGGCATAACTTTAATAGTTGAAGATATCCTGGAACCCAGTGCCAGCACGGAAGCCTATAACTATTACCTTAAGGGCAATTACTACATTAATAATTACGATAATCGGGAAATGTATGAGAAAGCGGTTGAGATGTATGAAAAAGCGGTTGAATTAGACCCTGCATTCGTTCTGGCATATGTTAAACTGGCTGTCGTACACAGCATTTTATACGTTCCGAAAACATGGGATCATACCCCCGAGCGACTGGATAGATCCAGGGCCAATCTGGCCAAAGCCATTGAATTGGCTCCTTCGCACCCTGAAGTCCATTTTGCAAAAGGATATTACCTGGAATGGATCGATAAGGATCTTGACCAGGCTCTGAAGGAATATAGACTGGCCTTAAAGGATCAACCAAACAACAGTGAATTGCTGGGCAGCGTTGGTACGATACTATTAGGCAGAGGAAAACCTGAAGAGGCAACAGATTTCTTCCTGAAAAGCTATGAGCTGGACCCGAAATCAATAAACCAGGCATACTGGGTAAGTTGGTCCCATATGCTTCAGCGAAATTGGGTGGAAGCACTGAAATGGATGGATATATCCATAGCAGCTCATCCTGAAGCCAGCCTGGGATATTATAAAAAGGCAGAAATTTATCTCTACGGGTATGGAGACCTGAAAAAAGCACGTGCAGTATTGGAAGATGGTTCCAGCAATATAAAGGATTTCTATAAAGCTTATTACATTCGCCTGATAGAGACCTATGCCAGAAACTACCTGGAAGCATTAAACATCGCCCAATCAGATGACTGGAGGCCACATTACAATTATATCTACATGGGTCAGATTCATGATTGGATGGGTGACAGGATAAATGCAAAATCCAGTTATGATTCGGCAAAATTGATGTTGGAAATCTTGGTTGAGGAATCTCCTGAAAATGCGTTCCACCTTGTTTCACTCGGACAGGCATATGCCGGACTAGGGAATAGAGAGAAAGCCCTTTACTGGGGCAATAAAGCTGTTGAGATGCATCCCATCCGGAGTGATCCATATTCATCAGGAGAAAATATTCTTCTATTCTTTGCCCAAATTAAAATCATTTTAAGGGAATATGCGGAGGCCATTGATCATCTTGAAACCTTATTATCCATTCCCAGCCAGGTAACCGTATGGATGTTAAAACTGGATCCCCTGTACGGCCCCATTCGGGACCACCCCCGCTTTCAGAAAATTATTGCCCAGGTTCATTAGAGGTATTAAAAACAGTACACAGATCCCCTCACCCATTCTAAATTTCTTGCAGTAAGTCAAACGAGCCATTACCGGCCAAAATAATGCACAGTCATGATTTATGGGTTATATCTCCATTAATTTTCCCCATTACCAAGTTCTTATTTAGAGAGATTCAATATAATCAATAAAATCCCTGAATTAAAAAACTTGGCGCTGACCAACCCCGTTCTTACAAGCGAAAAGGCAACGGATGATCTGATAACCTAATTCTCAAATCATGAAAGATAAATTCGTCAATGGGGCATTAATGCTGGCTGTTTTTTTTCCATTTTTACTCATTCATGCACTAAAATAAAGTTCGATATTGACCCATCATTTGACGATAGTGAGGGCAACATTACAGGGGAATGCAACTTGCTGGATGTTAGTTATGAGGGAACCATCATTCCGATTCTGCAGGATCACTGCATGGCATGTCATAACAGCACTTCACCGCTTGCGGGTTATGATTACTCGGATTATGATCATTTAATCAGATCTGTGGCTGATGGGTCCCTGCTCGGCACCATTGAGCAACAGGATGGTTTCTCACCCATGCCTCCAGATGGTCCACTCAATAACTGCTCTGTAAAGAAGATCAAGGCATGGATTGAAACGCTTGACCTGGATAGTATTCCGGTAAATGACCCTTCTTCCAATGATGGTATTATTTCCAATTGCCATCTGGATACCGTCTATTTCCAGACTACCATTCTGCCACTTGTGTTATCCTCATGTGCCACGACGCAATGTCACGACAAGGTATCACATAGAGATGGTATTATGCTGACTGATTATGAGTCCATTATAAAAACAGGAAAGATAAAGCCTGGTGACCCCGGTGACAGTGAGTTCTATGAATCCCTGACTGATGATGGCGATGACCTGATGCCTCCTGCTCCTTACAAACCACTTGATAATGAAAAAATAATGCTGATCAAACAATGGATATTACAGGGGGCAAAAAATAATTCCTGCAACGATGTCTGTGACACTACCAACATTACTTTTACAGCAACCATCTGGCCGATGATGCAGAATTATTGCACGGGTTGTCATAGCACTGCCAATCCAGGTGGTGGCATAATCATCGAAAGTTACAACGACCTCGTAACGCTTGCCAATAATGGCAGTTTGATGGGTTCTGTCAGATATGAAGAAGGTTATGCTAAAATGCCAACCAATCAACAATTATCCGACTGCAACATTAATTTGCTCCAGAAGTGGATTGACAGAGGATTACCCGAATAAGGATTAACCACAAATATTGGCTTGACCTTTTACAATGGGATTATGGTTTTATTACCTGGGATAACAGCCTTGATCGGGGAGATCCTTGGTTTTATCTCTCCTGGATCGAGCTTGGATATACTTTTTAAGAATCCTGAAAACAGAGTTCGAGAGGTTGTTGCATATTTAATGATTTGGATGATACATTCTGCACAAGTCAATTCCCTGAAAACCACTTGGAATTGATACATAGTTGACATAAATTTATATATTAAATCCCTACACCCCCACCCTTATGTCTGATACATCCAACAGACTTTCAAGGTTCTGGGAAGAATTAAGACGCAGGAAGGTCATTAAGGTGATTGCCATGTATGCGGCCACCACTTTTATTATTCTTGAAGTGGTGGACATTGTTGCGCCATCTTTGGGACTGCCAGACTGGACTTTAAATCTTGTGATCGTTCTATTGTGCATTGGATTTCCTATTGCAGTCATCTTTTCCTGGGTATTCGACATCACGCCTGAGGGATTAAAGAAAACTGGTCCTGTCCAGTCCAAGGGTAAAGCAGAATCAACTACAACCCCCTTAAAGAGAAGATTAAAGCCAAGTGATGCAATAATTACAATCCTAATTATCATTGTTGTAATACTGGCTTATCCAAAAATATTTAACAAAGATAAGTTTAAAAGTATCCGTGATCAGGAAGGCAGGATCTCCATTGCGGTTATGCCATTTGCTAACTTATCAGGTGATACACTGTATAATATCTGGCAGGGTGGTTTTCAGAATCTTCTAATTACCACTCTTTCTAATTCGGAGGAACTATTAGTCCGTCAGTATCAAGCCATTTACAATATACTTGAGGGTGAAAGAAGTATTAGCTATGCCTCTCTCACACCTTCACTGGCCAGTGAGCTTGCCCTAAAACTTGACACTAGGATATTTATTATCGGTAACATATTGAAGGCCGGCAATAAGATCCGGATCAACGCACAATTGATTAATGCTGAAACAGAGGAGATATATAAAACATATCAGGTAGACGGGACTACGGAAGATGAAATTTTTTCTATAGCCGATTCATTGTCCGAGATGATTAAAAATTACCTTGAGATCAAAAAGCTTGTGGAACAGTATGATTCACCGGCTATGCGTATAACACTAACGAATTCCTCTGAGGCTTTTCAATATTATATTCATGGTTATGATGCATGTTGGGAATTTGATATTCAGGCAGCTGCTGAGTGGCTTTCAAAAGCAATAGAGGCCGATTCGAATTTTATCAGTGCCTATGTTATGCTTTCATTTGCCTATCTGATTATGGGAAATGATAAGCTGGCCAAGAACTGTTGTAATATTGCAAAAGAAAAAAGGCAAGAACTGTCCATGCTGGGAAAGTTAATGCTAGATCATCTCAATGCCTATTATTACGAAACCCCAGATGAACAAATTAGATACATTCATCAAATACTGGAAATTGATGAATTGAATTCTGATTATTGGTACTTACTCGGCAGTGCATACCGTAGACTGTATCAACATGAAAATGCTGTAATCAATTTTGAAAAAGTTCTTGAGATTCATAAAAAATGGGGTACGCATTACCGCAACATATTCTTATATGCTTGGATGGGAGATTCTTACCATAATATAAATAAACATAACAGAGAAAAAGAGGTCTATGAATTAGGATTATCTATCTTTCCTGATCATCCAATAATCATCAGATATCAAGCTACTTGTGCACTGTCACAGGGCGATCAGAAGAAAGCGGATGAATTGATCGCCAAATATAGATCCATTGGAATAAACATCAACCATTGGACTGAATCAAGAATACTGTCAGTCATTGGATATATGTATTCAAATGCAGATTTATATGATAAAGCTGAACTCCATTTTCGCCAGGCACTTTCACTGGATCCTCAGAATCCTGAAAGAATGAATGATCTGGCCTGGTTCCTGATCGATAATGATATCGATGTAAATGAAGGAGTGGAAATTATGGAAAAGGCCCTGCAGCTTGAGCCTGAAGACTCGTATTATTTAGATACCAGGGGATGGGGCCTTTACAAACAAGGCAGGTATGAAGAAGCGTTGCAGGATCTCAAAGATTCCTGGTACTTCAGGCCCTTTTATGAGCATGAGGTTTTTCAACATATTCAGGAAGTCGAAAAAGCGCTTGCCAAACAAAACAATTGATTTATAACATACCAGGTCGTAACTTGCATTTAACCAAGCACTAAACCTAAATGCCTGATAGGCCCAACAAACTCACTCAATTCTGGAATGAATTAAAACGACGCAAGGTAATTAAAGTAATTGCCATGTATGCGGCCACTGCCTTTATTATCATAGAGGTAGGGGATATTATGTTACCCAGATTGGGTTTGCCTGATTGGACGGTTACATTCATTATTATTTTACTCATAATTGGTTTTCCAATTGCAATTATCTTCTCCTGGATATTCGACATCACGCCCGAGGGATTAAATAAAACAGAACCTGTTCCACCGGCCAGTGAAGAAGCATCAACTCTTCCTTCCTCGAAGAGAAGATTTAAGCCTAGCGATGCAATTATTACAGTTTTGATTGTTATTGTTGTGATCCTGGCATACCCAAAAATATTCAGGAAAGACAAGTTTGAAGGGATCCGGGATCAGGATGGCAGGGTTTCCATCTCGGTTATGCCTTTTGGAAATATCACCGGTGATACACTATATAATGTCTGGCAGGGTGGTTTTCAGAACCTTCTTATTACCACGCTTTCTAATTCGCAGGAATTATTAGTCCGTCAGTATCAAGCTATATACAACATACTCGAGGGTGAAAGGAGTATTAACTATGCCTCTCTCACACCTTCCCTGGCCAGTGAGCTTGCATTAAAACTGGACACAAGGACATTCATTATCGGTAACATATTGAAGGCCGGAAACAAGATCAGGGTTAACGCTCAATTGATTAATGCTGAAACAGAGGAAATATTTAGAACTTACCAGGTGGATGGCAATACGCAAGACGATATTTTCACGATGGCTGATTCATTGTCCGAGATGATTAAAAACCATCTTGAGATTAAAAAGCTTGTAGAACAGTTTGACTCTCCTGATATTCGTGAATCTTATACACATTCATCCGAGGCTCTTCAATGTTATTTTCATGGCTATAATGCAGCGATGGATATGGATTTACAGCCAGCAGCAGAATGGCTTTCACAAGCAATAGAGATCGATTCAGGTTTTATCAGTGCCTATGTATTACTGTCAATTACCTATCGAGGCCTGGGTGAGGATAAACTGGCAAAGAACTGTTGCGTCATGGCTAATAAGAAAAGAGATGTATTGCCTTTGCTGGAAAAATTACAATTAGACCACCTCAATGCCTATTATTTCGATACCCCAAAAGAACAGATCAGATATCTTAAACAAATCCTGGAAATTGATGAACTGAGTTCTTTTTACTGGTTCTTGCTAGGGAGTGTATATTACAATCAGGATCAATATGAGCATGCTGTCAGTCATTTTGAGAAAGTGCTTGATATTCATAAAAAGTGGGGAACTCCATACCGCTTTCCACTTCTATATTTCAGGCTGGGCAATTCCTACCATCATCTCAACAATCACAAGAGGGAAAAAGAGGTGTATGAATTAGGATTGAATGTATTCCCTGATTATCCAACAATCATAAGTTATCAAGCCATTTGTGCGCTATCACAGGGCGATATGGACAAAGCGAAAAATCTTATCACCAAATATAAATCCATTGGAAAAAATATAAATCTCTGGTCTCAATCAAGAATATTGTCAGATATAGGATATATGTATGTCCGAGCAGATCTGTTCGATGAAGCAGAGAAGCAACTTCGCCAGGCGCTCTCAATGGATCCCCAAAATTCAGTAATAATGAATGATCTGGCCTGGTTCCTGATCGATTATGATATAAATGTAGATGAGGGTGTGGAGCTAATAGAAAAAGCGCTGGTGATTGATCCTGAAGACTGGTATTCTTTGGACACGTATGGATGGGGCTTATACAAACAGGGTAAGTATAAAGAAGCGCTGAAGATCCTTAATGACTCCTGGGAAATAAGGCCCGTCTATGACCACGAGGGCTATCAACATATCCAGGAAGTGAATAAAGCGCTTTCAAATCAACAAAATTGATTAATACCCTACAAGGTTGTAACTTGCATTTAAACAACCACTAAACCCAGATGCCCGGAAGGCTAAACAACTTATCCAAATTTTGGCAGGAGTTAAAACGCCGCAGGGTAATACGGGTAATTATCGTTTATGCTGCCACTGGATTTGCCATCATTGAGTTCATCGATATCATTACAGAACCATTGAAATTACCCGAATGGGCTTTAATCTTTTCAATTGTGATGGTAGCTGTGGGATTCCCAATAGTTGTAATTCTCGCTTGGGTTTCTAACAATTCACGAAAAGAAATGGAGCAAACAGAAACGTTTGATCATGGTGTTGAACCTGGTGAAACGATTAGAAAGTCTGATGCTGATCTGATTACTGAAAATTCCATAGTAATTCTTCCATTTCAGGATATGAGTCCGAATAAAGACAATGAATATTTCTGTGATGGGATTACTGAAGAAATCATAAATGACCTAACACAAATCAAGGTTTTACATGTTGTCTCCCGAACTTCCTCGTTCTCATTTAAAGGTAAAAACATTGACGTACGTGAAATAGGGGGAAAATTGGGAGTGGCAACATTGCTTGAGGGAAGTGTACGGAAATCAGGTAATCGCCTGCGAATTACAGCCCAGCTCATCGATATAAAGAATGGTTATCATCTCTGGTCAGAACGCTTTGACCGGGAACTGGAGGATATTTTCGAAATACAGGATGAAATATCCATGCAAATTGTTGATAAGTTGAAAATCAGTCTGAAACCTGAAGAGGAAAAAGTGCTGGTCAAACGTTATACCAATGATCTTGAAGCACATAACCTGTATCTAAAAGGACGCTACTACTGGAATAAGATTACAGAAGAGGGCCTAACCGTTGGAATGGACTTTTTTAAGCAGGCTATCCAGAAAGATCCTGAATATGCACTGGCTTATTCAGGGATGGCTGACTGTTATTGCCGGCTCGGATGGTATTCCTACCTCTCCCCAGAAGAGGCATTTCCCAATGCAAGGGATGCAGCAAATAAAGCTCTGAAAATCGCCGATCATCTTGCCGAAGCTTATGCCTCCATGGCATTTGTCAGTATGTGCTATGATAGGGATTACACAAAGGCTGAAAAGGAGATTAAACAAGCCATTCGTTTAAATCCCGGGTATGCTGAGGCTCACTTCAATTATTCTGTAAACTTATCAATCAATGGCCGGCATAAGGAGTCAATAGCCGAGGCAATAAAAGCCCTTGAAATCGATCCGCTGACTCTCATGATGTATCTCAACCTGGGCATGCGCCATTATTATGCACGCGAATTTGATCAGTCTTTAGAGTATATGAATAAATCACTTGAAATGGACCCTGGCTTTGA
>SMTZ1_10007749_pt1 | contig 10741 bp, 9 predicted proteins | sample DeeMarSWOR136_30_FD_25667 | JGI IMG/M metagenome (IMG submission 25667) | reverse complement strand
CCTCTTTCTCTTGCATCTGTGCCTCATCATAGTCAATGATGGTTACCTTCGTCCTCTCAACCTTTTCCTCCCCTATGTGAATCAGCGTCCCCGGAGGAAGACCCACTTTTTTTGATAAGCGCTTAATGAATTTGATCATTGACGTACCTCCCTTCAGGTAATATAACATGATGTTGTTACATGTCGATCTGTCAACTATTTGAGGAGAATTGAAGGGCATAGAGAATAAATCTAACAATTCGTAATTGAATAAACAAAATTCTAAGCATTGACTTGTCATAATAATGTATATATTTTTTATAGAAACGAGCCCAGAAAAGGGAAGAAGTGAAGATTACAGCTGTAATACCTGCTCGATATAGCTCAACTCGTTTGCCAGGGAAACCCCTCATTGAGATCAATGGAAAACCCCTTGTACGATATGTGTATGAACGCGTTAACGCTTCATCAGTAAAAGACGTAATCGTGGCAACTGATGATGAACGAATATTGTCCAAGGTCAGGGAATTCGGGGGAAAAGCTATATTGACTTCACCCCACCTCCGTTCTGGCACAGAGAGAGTAGCTGAAGTGGCAAAAGGGTTAAAATCAGACATTTTTGTTAACATTCAAGGAGATGAACCCCTTATAAATCCTGAGGATATTGATAGGGCCATTTCTCCCTTTAGGCAGGACCCGTCGATCATGATGACCACCCTCATTTATCCCCTTTTGGAAGATGCCGATGTATATAATCCTCACGTAGTTAAGGTTGTCGTGGATCTAAATGGATTCGCCCTTTATTTCTCTCGATGTCCTATCCCTTATCGCAAAGAGTTAGATCAGAGAGTAACTGACGATGCTGCAAGCAAAAACGAGTTCGTAAAAGAGATGGACAAGGAGAAGTTAAAAGGCTATTGGCAACATATAGGCCTTTATGCTTATAGGAGAGATTTTCTTTTGAAGATAACCACGTTGCCTCCTAGCCCTCTGGAAGATCAAGAGAATCTGGAACAGCTTAGGGTTTTGGAAAATGGTTATAAGATCAAGACGGTGATTGCCTCTGCCCACTCTGTAGGTATTGATACTCCTGAAGATTTAATGAGGGTTAAATCTCTCATTCAATTTCCTTAAGGATCTCTTTTGTTGCCTCCAGGGGATTAGCCGCATCTCTGATCGGACGTCCGATAACTAAAAAATCGGCCCCTGCTTTTACCGCCTCTCTGGGGGACATCACCCTAGCTTGATCATGTTGTAAACTTTTTTTCGGTCTAACACCCGGGGTAACAATTACAATATCCTCGCCACATGCCCTTCGTAGTGTCTCTATTTCCAGGGGTGAAGCGATTACCCCATCCAACCCGGCCATTTGAGCCAGCTTTGAGAGATAAATAACCTCTTCTTCTAAGGATTTTGCGATGCCTAATTCTTGGAGGTCAACTTCCCGAAGGCTTGTTAAAATTGTTACTGCAAGTATGGCGGGAGGTGGCAAGCCATCTTTCCGGGCCACTTCCTTGGATGCTTCCATTGCCATACGCATCATCTCCAATCCGCCAAAAGCGTGAAGGTCAAACATGGATACCCTCAGCTTCGTTGCCATAGAAGATGCCTTGGCCACTGTAACAGGAATATCATGATATTTTAAATCTAAAAATACCTTTCCTCCTTTCGCCTGCACCATCTCTACCACCTTGGGTCCCATCCATGTAAAGAGCTCTTTGCCTATCTTGAATCCCCAAACCCAATCTTTCAGTTCATCTACGAACCATTGAGCCTCTTCCAAAGACCCAACATCTAACGCAAAGATGATGGGATTGGTATGCTTCCGTTTCACCTCCTTCTTTCCTTCATCGTTTTAATCTCATAACCTAGTCTTTTTGATATCTCCTTGCCAGCTTCTAAAACCGCAGGGATTATCTTCGTTTTCAGAATGTCATCGGTAAGCCGGAAAGCCGGACCAGCAACCGATATTCCAGCAACCACATGCTGGGTATAATCCCAAACTGGCACCCCCGCACATTTCACTCCGCGTTCATATTCTTCATTATCTATGGCATACCCTTTTTCTCTGATTTCCCTAAGATGTTTGAGAAACTCTTCTTTTCCCGTTATGGTATTGTCCGTAAATTTTTTCATATCATCAAAAGAGATTATCTTCTCTATTTCCGTCTCAGATTTGAAGGCGATCTGAGCCTTGCCAATGGCTGAACAATAAATGGGTAATCTCCATCCGATTCTTGATGCCACCCGGACTGCTTGCTCTGTCTCTGCCACATGCAGGTATACTACGGAGTTATCGCGAACTATTCCTAATCCTGCATTTTCGTTGCACTTCTTTGCAAGTTCTTCAAGGATGGGTCTTGTCTGCCTCACCAGCCCCATTTGCTGTAAGTATGTCTGGCCCAATTCGAGACTCTTAAGTCCTAGACGATAGTTTTCTGTCTCCTTATTCTGTTCTACATATCCTTTAAGCTCTAAAGTTGCTAGAAGGCGAAAGATATTATTTTTATGTAACTTTAATCTCCTGCTCAATTCTGTAACGCCTAGTTCCCTCACATCTCCACTGAACTCTTCCAACAGATCTAAAGCATGTGCCACAGATTTGATAGTGTAACTCGATTTTTCTCGCTTTGGCATATTCTATCCTCCTAAATTATATATTACTTAAATATAAAATCTCGTTTTTTTTATGTCAAGGTTTGATATATCCCAATCTTCTTTAACCAAATACTTTGGTCTTCGTATTTAGAACGAATATTCTTTCTATCTATGCCTCATGCAGTTCGTAATACCCTATAGAGATTATCTTGTCATGAGCATCGGCTCGCGTTACTTATGCTATTGCTATTTGCTGCTGTTACTCTTTTTAACTTATGATTTTTTATAATAATTTATTGACAATTGTTTCTTTTTAAAAAATAATTATTAATGCAGAAGTGTTGAAATTTTATTACAATTTCTTCAGCCTGCAAGGGGGGAAGCGATGGAGCTAAAAGAACACATTAAGGATTACACAACACAACAAATTACCAAGAAGATTGTTTCACTCCTTGGAAGGGTATCTGATAATCGTTTGATCCAATTGACGTATTTAGGGGAAAAACTTACATCTGATCCAACAGTTAAAAATTCAATACAAAAGATAAGATTTTTCCTAAAAAATGGACATCCATCAAAAGATCTTTTTTACCGCGTATTTAATTACTTAAATTATGAAAATCAAGTAAAATTATTCCACACCCTATTCAATAATGCCTGGTTTTTTGGTCACAAAAAACGGGCTTCCTTTGAAAATGAACATGGTTTCCGCCCCCCGTTTATCATGATCCTCAGCCCCACTATGAACTGTAATTTGCGGTGCAAAGGGTGTTATACTCTAGGGTATGGGTTAAAACCTGAGCTAGAATTCGAGTTGACAAACAGGATTCTTTACGAGTGTGAAAAACTGGGGATATATTTTGTGACTCTTCTTGGTGGAGAACCCCTCCTTTATCCTCACCTTTTTGATATAATTCAGGGGCATCCGGATATTTTTTTTCAACTCTATACAAATGGGACATTGATGACAAAAGAAAAAGCCCAAAGGTTGGCTGACTTTGGAAATGTAGCAGTGGTGATAAGCATCGAGGGAGATGAAGAAGAAACAGATAGATGGCGCGGCAAAGGGGTTTATAAAAAAATCATAGATGCCTTCAACTATCTGAAGGATGCGCGAATCCTCATCGGGACTTCAGCTACGGTTACGAGTGAAAATGTCGAGGTAGTCTCCTCACTTTCATTTGTTGATAAAATGATGGACTATGGCTCCATTGCTCAGATGTACTTTCTTTATCTCCCTGTTAATGGCCAAGCTGACTTCTCTCTCATGGTGACCCCGGAACAAAGAGATCTTCTTCGAAGGCAGGTAATTACGATCAGAAACACCCGACCTATTTTCGTCCTCGACTTCTGGAATGATGGTCCCTACGTCCAGGGATGTATTGCTGGAGGGAGGCGTTATTTCCATATCAATGCCAACGGAGATGTTGAACCCTGTGTCTACACCCACATCGCCGTGGACAACATACACAATACTACCTTGGTCGAGGCTCTCAATAGCAAACTCTTTCAGGCTATACGTTCCCGACAGCCTCATAATGAAAATCACCTTCGCCCATGTATGATCATCGATAATCCCCACATTATGTGCGAACTCATTGAGGAGGAAAAACCCAAATTCACTCACCCCGGAGCAGACGAGATATATACTGAAAAGAAGGAAATGATGGAAAAATATGCCCAAAGGTGGGGGCAGTTCGCAGATAAGATATGGGAGGAAGAATACGTGAACAAGAGATCTATAAATTAAGCTTCTGCCAATTGCAAGCGTCATCTCCCGTATAAAAGGTTGTAAAGATCATACATTACCTCTCTCCAGAGCCTTAACAAAGGCTTCTACCACTTGAGGATCAAATTGGACTCCGGCATTCTTTTTTAATTCTTCAACCGCCTTTTTTTTGCTCAACCCCTTTTGGTAAGGTCTATCAGTGATCATAGCATCGAAGGTATCAGCCACTGCAATGATCCTAGCAATAAAAGGAATCTCTTCACCTTTTAACCCTTCTGGATAGCCTGTACCGTCATAATACTCATGGTGATGTTTTATCCCAGGGATGATAGGCCTCAACTGTTTTATGTGCTCTAGAATTGCAACGCCTAAAAGGGGGTGCTCCCTCATGATATCAATTTCCTCTTCCGTTAGGTACTCTGTCTTATTAAGGATTCGATCTTTAACCCCCACCTTCCCAATATCATGCAATATTGCCGCGAGCATAAGATGCGCCTTTTCGTCAAGGAGCAATTGCAAATATTCAGCTATTGCCATACAGACCTTCAAGACTCTTTGAGTATGTCCTCCGGTATAACTATCTCTCTTCTCAATGGCTTCTGAGAGGCTCTTCACAAGTTGTAGGGACATTTCATTTAATGCTTCATATAAACGAGCGTTGTCCAACGCAATGGCGATCTGATCTGCTAAAGATTGAAAAAGCTCAAGATCATCTTGCGTGAACTCGCCCTCCCTTTTGTTTATCCCTTGAATTACTCCGATTACCTTATCTTTAGCCCTTAAAGGTACACAAATAAGGTTATGAGTGATGAAATCGGCAGCTTCGTCCACCTTCTTAAAAAAACGGGGATCTTTCCTCGCTTCTGGTACGATCAGTGGTTTACCATTCATCGCCACCCACCCTGCGATTCCTTCTCCTATTTTTAACTGGAAACGCTTCACAATTTCACCTTTTTCGCCCAATGCCACCTCAAAATAGAGCTGTCCCTCTTCATCTTTTAACAGGAGGGAGCTCGTTTCACAGTTTAAAAGCTCCGCAGCTGCTTCAGTGGCCTTTCTCTTTACATATACAAAGTCAAGTGAAGAATTGAGCAGGCCGCTTAATCTGGCAATAGTCTCCAGTCTTTTGCACCTCTCTTTCGCCCTTTTAAGCTCAACCTGAGCCTTTTTAGCGAGTTGTTCTCCTTCGACATAATCGATAGACAACCGTTACCTCCTTATATTCCCTATAAATCCTTCTTCTTAGCTTCCGTTAACTTCCTCTGACACAATTTTAATTTTCAAAGAAGGTCAATGATTTGAAATTAGCTTCGTTGATCACACATATTGTAACTTTTAGTGAGGGCAACAAAGCTTACGCCTCTCTATCTACCCCGTCATCGGGATAAACACAACTCCTGTAATTTTTTCTGTTCTATTCTCCCCTCCTTTTTAGTCATCAAAGCGAGGGATCGGTAAGAAGAATCTGCTCCTAGGGGCGAGAGTATCTTTCCTCCTTCATTACGTTGTTCAATTAAGTGTTTGGACACCTTTGGTGTAGCACAGGTAATGATGACTGCACTAAAGGGTACATGCTCCTTCCAGCAAAAAAACATCCCCGTTTTTCATCCAAATATTCTGTATCCTAATTTCCTTAAACGTTTCTGAGCCTTCTTTGCTAGTATATCGATGATTTCGATGGAATAAACTTCTTTAGTCAACTCAGTTGAAATTGCGGCCTGATACATAGAGCCGTACCTATCTCCAGGGCCTTATCATCTGATGCAAGGTGAAGATAATAGGTCATCAAGGCTACACTATATGATCGTGATATGGTTTATCCTTCGCCTACGGGTAGATGGCGATCCTCATAGGGAATACGAGGATATCCTTCGGGAACGAAGAGATGTCTTTTCACTTTTAACATGGCATCTAAGAGTATCTGAATATCTATATCTCTTTTTTTGATGTCTTCCCTTATCATCCTCTGGCAAGCGGAAAAGTAAAATTCTTCATCATCTCAGTGCGAAGAACAGTAGACCATAAAAAGGAAACAATTATTATAATTGGTAACCTAATGAGTTGCTCCATGATCATCTATCAATAAGTATTCACTCTTGACGTTGCTGAGGGCTCGAAATATGTTTCTCTTAATCCTCTTATCCCTCTTATCCAACTCCCCCAAAAGGAATTTTATCTCATTTCTGCACGTTACTTTTTTAGTGGGGCAACCATCGTGTATTATGGGTAAATTATGAAGTTTCGCATAGACCCTGATTTTATCTGCTTCGATTAAGGATAAAGGTCTTATAATGGAAAGTCTGCCCCCAAAGAGAACCTGATGGGGAACCATGGTACTTATCTCCCCAGAGTAAAAAATATTTAATAGAAATGTTTCTACAATATCATCCCTATTATGCCCCAGGGCTATTTTATTAAAGCCCAGTTCTTTGGCAGTCTCAAAGATGACCTTACGCCTTAACCTCGCACAGAGGAAACATGGATTTTCCCGATTGAGAGGGCTATGAGCCAATGGACCTATTTGGGTCTTTTTCAGAAAATAATCGGATCCAAACCCTTTTACATATTCTTCTAACAACTCAAAATTACCACCTTCATACCCGAGATCAACAGTTAACACCCCAAGCTCATAATTAATGGGCACCCTAGCTCTGCGTTCATGGAGCAGTTTTGTCATCACTGAGCTATCCTTGCCACCTGAAAGGGCCACCAATATCTTGTCACCATCCTCAATAAGCCTATACTGGTGTATCGCCTTGCCCATCAGTTTTCTAATTTCTCTCTCCAGATAAGCCACTCTTCCTCCAAAGGGCAACCTGTGCAGTTGGGTTTGGTTTTACAATAGGTTTTGGCCAATCGTACTAACAGTGCATGGTACTCTTTATAAAGGGAGATATCCCTTGGAAGGCTGCGCATAAAAAGTTCTTGGATATATTGGTAAGATACCCCGTCTGTGATAATTCCATGTCGTGATAAGATCCTTTTCGTATAAGCATCAACAACAAAGATCGGTTTTTCACCAGCATAAAGGAGGATACTGTCTGCGGTTTCAAATCCTATTCCCTTTACCTTAAGTATTTTTTTTCTGAGCGTAAAAAGTGGTGTACTGAACATCCTGTTGATGTCACCTCCATAATCCTTATCAATAAAGTCCATAAAATTTTTCAGTCGTTTTGCCTTAACGTTATAGTACCCAGCCGGTCTTATTGTTGCTGCTAGCTTTAATTCCTCTATCTTTATCAACTCCTTAATGTTCAATATTCCCTCACGCTTCAGCGCTTCAATAGCTTGCTCCACATTTTTCCAGGCGGTATTTTGAGTTAAAATACCGCCTACTATTACCTCAAGTTTTGTCTCTGCTGGCCACCACCCTTGCTGCCCAAAAAAATTAAATAATGTATGGTATATAGATAGTAATTTTTTCACAATTTATCTTTAATCTTGTCCTTAAAAGGCTAACATACAGAACAAAATATTGCAATTAAAGGAAAAGGGTGGCAATAAAAACCCCTTAAAGGTGTAGTTCACTAAAAGGGGTACATGAGCAGAAAATGTATGCAATGGAAACCCTAATTAACTCTTTCTGGAGGTTTTTGTTATGAAATGCGATACAATTTGTTCCAGTTTTTTACCTCCACACTTTGGACATTTATACTTTTTATCCTCGTACTCCTTCAAACTAAGGATTAAAGACCTATTTTCTTTACATTTAGGACAGTGAAATTCATAAGTGGGCATTTTCATCACCTCCTTTTAACAATTTTAGGTCTTATCCAATTTTTTTATGTCCTAGCACTGACGTTTCTTATTGATTGGAACTCTTTCAAAAAATATCTCCCTCTTTAATAAGTGGACCTACTAATGGTGCCCCACCGCACACAAATAATTCCTTAAAATAAAGACAAAGAGATGATAATGAACATTGTTTGTTGGGATCAAAAAAAAATTCATACGTGCTCGATCAAACATATTTTTTGCCTTATTTGTTGACTCCTATTGCTTTGCCTTTCCATTTTATACCTTACGATCTTCTCGTTTCACTCCATAATTATAGTATTAATCATGAAACTTGCAAGATCTCGATGAGCTCTTTTTTATTTGACTTTTGTATATTTCAATCAACCCCTTTGAAACCGTGGAAACTGCTTCTCGTTTTCTTCAAGATACTCTCTTTTTTGTATTTTTACCAAGACAACGCCTTTGATACTTTCTCAGATCCATAGAGAAGGTGCACTCTTTTCCCATAGAAAAGGATAGAGGGGAATTCAATGACCAGTCTAGCAAGATAATTGCGTAAGTAAATTCGATCTTCCAAAAATTAGATGAAGTTGAGCAGTGAGAAATGGTTTGCCGTGAGATGCCTTACATGTCAAACTTTTTTAGTCTGTTATTGTATAGATAGTTGCTTTATACGATCAAAATATGTTAGATCAACAGGCAAAGAAGAGTGTTCGTCCTTTTTAATTTTGGAATGTATACTGAGAGAATTTCATTCACTTTGTCTGTTTCCGGCAATTTCCGAACTTTCTTTGCGGTACTGAGACGATTGAACCCACAGTTTGGATTTTTTGGGGTAAGTTGTTTAAGGATACATCCATAGCAATAATGAGTATTCATCGGTACATTATTAAAAAAGGGTTAAGAACAATATAAGCATCTATTATAGGACTACCGGTGCAAGAAAAGCGGCAAATAGTTCGGGCAACAGGGATAATTAGTTCAGCCACTTTCATAAGCAGGATTCTGGGATTGATTCGTGACATGATCATTTCAGGATATTTTGGTACTGGCATGGCCACCGATGCCTTTTTCATTGCTTTCACCATACCCAATTTACTAAGGAGGCTTCTTGGAGAAGGGTCCCTTACGGTATCCTTTATTCCGGTCTATACAGACTATTTAACTCATCAGCCTCAAGAAGCCCCAAGGGTTGTTCATGTCACGGGCACTGTTATTGCTCTTCTCCTATGTACATTGACCATTTTAGGAATCATCCTTACCCCGTGGATCATCAAATTTCAAGCATTTGGGTGGAAGGATCCTTCTCTAATAAAACTCACTATCCTGTTAACGCGCATATGCTTCCCCTATCTCTTCTTTATCGGGCTCGTAGCACTAGCTATGGGCGTACTCAACTCCCATCGTCACTTCGCTGCCCCTGCTTTGGCCCCTACGCTACTCAACATATCTATGATTGCGAGCATCCTTTTTCTTACCCCCTGGATTAACCCTCCTGTGCTGACTTTAGCTATCGGAGTCTTCATTGGAGGACTCACCCAAATTCTTCTTCAGCTCCCCTTTTTAAGGGCCAAGGGGATAACCTTTAAGATAAATATTGATCTGCGTCATCCCGCTCTGCACCGCATCGCCATTATGATGGCTCCCATGATGGTGGGTATCGCAGCTTTTCAGTTTAATCAGGTAGTAAACCGCTTCTTAGCATCATTTCTGCCGCAAGGAAGCATCTCCTACCTCTATTATGCTGACAGGATTTTTGAGTTTCCCCTCGGTCTTTTCGCTATTGCCCTTGGAGTAGCGGTTTTACCAAGTTTCTCGCGTTTAGTCGCAGAGGGAAAAATGGAGGAGCTCAAGGAAGAGGTGAACTTCTCCCTGAGGACAATTTTATTAATAACCTTACCGGCTATGGTTGGAATGATCATACTTCGGGTACCCATCCTCAACCTCATCTTTCAACATGGAGCCTTTACCTATGATAGCACTATTATGTCAGCCCAGGCTTTGCTCTACTACTCATTCAGTATTTGGGCCTACGGTGGAATAAATGTCATCTCCCGAGCCTTTTTCGCTCTAAAGGATGCCAAGACACCAGTTAAAATAGCAATAGTATCCCTCGTAGCCAATTTCCTTCTTGGAGTGGTTCTGATGCACCCCTTGCGACATGGGGGGTTGGCTCTGGCCAACTCGTTGTCAGCCATATTAAATGTGACATTGCTCGCCTTTTACTTCCACCGCAAGACTTCCGGGCTCCGCTTAAGAGAGTTAGCCTCATCTGGGCTCAAGATAGCCCTGGCCATAATCCCCATGTCCCTGGCGGTCCTTCTGATCAAAAATGGATGCTCATGGAAGGAGAGTGGGGGCTACAGTGTGAAAATACCGTTTTTAGGTGGAGCCATAATTGCAGGAATAATTCTTTTCTTTCTGTGTTCCCATCTCTTGAGGAACAAAGAGCTGCGTTCCCTCAGTGAGATCTTTAGGGGGAGACATACTCTGTAACGGCCCTTCTCAGCTCCTCTGGAGTCACAACAGCTGTGCCCACCTTACCCACCACTATTCCTGCAGCATAGTTTGCCAGCCAGGCGATTCTCATTACAAGGGGAGAGGAGGGGATGGTCCTCTTTGAACGGCGAGGAAGAATTACCAAGGTTCCTACTATGGCCAAAGAGGTCTACGACGTAACAGGAGCCGGGGATACGG
>SMTZ1_10033406_pt1 | contig 10742 bp, 11 predicted proteins | sample DeeMarSWOR136_30_FD_25667 | JGI IMG/M metagenome (IMG submission 25667) | reverse complement strand
GTATCGTGGAGGTGGGCCAACGCTTCCACCTTGAGGCGATGCCAGCGGATGACTATTACTTCGTCGGCTGGAGCGGAGACCTGACCGGCAGCGAGAACCCGACGGAGATAACCATAGGCGCCGATACCAACATCACCGCCCAATTTTTCCCCGAAGAGATTGTCTCCGAGGATAACAGGCTGCAAATCGTCATCCCGGTGGGCACCATAGCCCAGGATAGTGAAGGCGACCTGCTCTCCGGCATAGAGCTAGCTGTCGCCGATACGCCACCACCCCCCGATTCGTATATCGTCGGGCTGCCCTATGAGCTGGGACCCCACGGGGCAACCTTCGACAGGCCGGTAACGATGAACTTCATCTATGACCTCGAAGAAATCCCGCCTGACGTAGCCGAAGCCGACCTGGCCCTGGGCTACTACGACGATGAAGCCGACCAGTGGCTGGTCTTGTCTTCGGGTGTCGACATAGTGAGGCATACCATTTCAACCCGGGTCGACCACCTCAGCACCTTCGCCATCATTGCTCCTCTACACGTGCCGACGCCCGCTGCCTTCACTACCAGTGCGCTTGATATCTCGCCGCTTGAGGCTGATATCGGCGAGGCGGTAACGGTTAGCGTCCTGGTGACCAATACAGGCGAGCTGGAAGGCAGTTACAGCCTGAATCTCACTATAAACGGGACGGTAGTCGAGACCAGTGAGATAACAATGGCTAGTGGCAGCCAGACGGTAACCTTTAGCACGGCCGGCGACGAAGTTGGCAGCTACTCGGTGGAGATTAACGGTCTCGAGGGCTCGTTTACGGTAAGGGAAGCGCCAGTACTATCGACCGGGCTCTCCAGTGTGGTTACATGGACGATAGCCGGGCTGGCTATAGCGGCCTTAGTGATTTTGGTTGCCGTCATCATTGTCAGAATGCGCCGAAGTTATGACGACTATTACTATTACTACTAGCCTCGCCCCGCCCCGATAAGCTCGGCGATGTCCTTGACCCCCTCTTGGGTCATGAACCCCTCTATGCCTTCCAGTACCTCAAGGGGGGCTTGGGGGTTGGAAAAGTTGGCCGTGCCCACTTGGATGGCGCTGGCTCCAGCCATAATAAACTCTAAGGCGTCATTGGGTGTGGAAATGCCGCCGATGCCCACCACGGGCACGTTAACGGCGCCAGCCACCTCGTAGACCATGTAGAGGGCGATAGGCTTTATCGCTGGCCCCGATAGACCCCCGCTGACATTGCCCAGCAGCGGTTTGCGTTTCGATATATAAATGGCCACGCCCTTTAGGGTATTGATTAGGGAGATAGCGTCAGCGCCAGCTTCAACCACGGCTTGGGCCACCCCGACGATATCGCCCGTGTTGGGGGTCAGCTTTACCATTACCGGCAGCGCTGTTGCCTTCTTAACCGCCGCCGTGACTTTAGCGGCTGGCTCGGGGTCGGCGCCGAACTCGGCGCCACCGGCCTCGACGTTAGGGCAGCCGATGTTGACCTCGATACCGCTTATTCCCTCCACGCCGTCCAGCCTTTTGGCCAGCTCGGCGTACTCCTCGACGGTCTCCCCCAGGATATTGACTATAACCGGTACCCGCCACTTCGACCATATAGGCGCCTTTTCCTTGATGACGGCTTCGACGCCGATATTCTGCATCCCGATGGCGTTAAGAACGCCGCAGGGCGTCTCCGCCAGCCTCGGCTGGGGGTTGCCCTCCCGGGGCTTGAGCGTGGTACCCTTAGCCACGATAGCCCCCAGCCGCTGAATATCAAAGAGGTGCTCATACTCGGTGCCCCAGCCGAAGGTCCCCGAGGCCGTCATCACCGGGTTGGCCAGCGTTAAGCCCCTTTTATTCTTGGGCGCCAGTTGTACCGAGAGGTTCATGCCTTACTCCTTATAAATCGAGCACGGTGCCCGCGTTATTTAATAAAAAGCGCTCGCCGAACTCCTGGGCCATGACCACCGAGGCCGCCATCCCCGTGCAGTGGCAGACCCCCAGCCTCCCCACCCCCAGCTCCTTGAGGGCGGCCAGGGTCTGCCAGATCCGTTCCTCGCTGGCTTTCATCAGGTGGCAGCCGCCGATGACGGTATCGACCTTTTTCACCCCGCTGATTTTCTGGGCGTGGTAGAGGGTGTTGATGATGCCGCGGTGGGCGCAGCCCAGAACAACCACCAGCCCGGGTGGGGTCTTTATAATCAATGCTTGGTCGTCCCGGAAGGTATCGGGCTTGAAATTTCCGTCCTCTTTCACCACCAGGAAGGACTCAATGTCCTCGTAGTCGGTCACCATGGGCACCTCACCGCTGGTCATTATCGAGTCGCTTATGGCTACCGGTTCCGACGCCAGCCGAAACTTGGCCCCCAGGCTTTCTAGCTCGCGGCGGGAGAAGGGGATGCCGATGTACCTCGGTTCTTCGCCTTGGCGGGCGTTATATTTCGCCTGCCAGATGTCGGGGTGGGCGATGACCTCGATTTCATGGCCTATCTCGCTCAACACCTGCTTGAGGCCACCGGTGTGGTCGAAATGCCCGTGGCTCAGGACGATTTTATCCACCTGGCTTAAGTTCACGCCCAAAAGCTTGGCGTTATGAACGGTGGAAAGACTCTGCCCCGTGTCGAAGAGGATTCTGGCCTCGTCGCTCTCCACCAGCAGGCTCAGGCCCCACTCCCCCAGAAAGCCGTCTTTGCCCGCCGTATTTTCGCTCAAGGTGGTGATGCGCAATCCCATTTCACCCCTTAGTGGTGGTGATTAGTATAGGCCATCTCCTGCCCGCTGGCAACCTTCCTGATGAAAAGCAGTGGGAAGACGATGTCGCTTAGACAGCAGGGGAGCCAGACGGCCAGGAAGAGAAAAACGAAAATCAGGGGCAGCAGGGGTACCCAGGAAGCGGTGCCGAAGGCGGTGAAATAGAAAAGAGAAGCCCAGGTGCTCAGCAGCACATGCCCCGAGTGGGGGACCTTGGTGACCTGCTTCCAGTAGCCGATGGCGATGCCGATAACCGCCGCCGAGTTTATCACTATCCACTTGGGGATACCCAGATAGGGGAACGCCTCAGTCTCGATAAAGGGCAGGTGGAAGCCGATATCAATGCTCAACATGCTCCCCTCGACGAAGGGAATCACGGCGTCGCTTAAGGTAGCGATGCCCACCGAGCCCAGGTAGCCGATTAGAACCGCCGCCCAAAGCCGCCCCCGGCTGTATCTCATGTAAATGGCGGTGGTTACTAGGGCGCTGAGGACGACGTGTAGGGGGTGCAGGGTGTAGAAAACAGCCTCGGAGATAGAGGCGGGCACATCGGTAACCAGGATGATAACCATAATGATAATGCCGGTCACCGCCCCAATGGCGGTGAAAGGGGCGTGAGCTTTAAGCTCGTGCCATATCCGTCTAAGCATTTTGCTGGCAGCTCCGGCATCGCCCGGTGAACTCGAGCAGGTGTCCCTCAATCTCAAAGCCGGTCTCCCGGCCCAGCTTCTCCTCCAGCTCGCTAAGGTAGTGTCCGCTGAAATCAATGACCTCACCGCAGTCGGCGCAGATAAGGTGGTGGTGGTGTCCCGCGGTGGCGGTGGTGTAGCTGCGGCAGCTCCCCCCCGCGTGAAGTTCGCAGATAAGCTCCAGGCTGGTCAGTATCTCCAGGGTGCGGTAGATGGTAACCAGCCCGATGGTGGGGTATTCTGGCCTTACCTTTTGGTATAGGGCGGCGGGGGTGAGGTGGTCGGGGCTGGAGGCGATGGCGCCGATTACGGCGCGGCGCTGTGGGGTGAGCTTATAGCCGTTACGCTTGAGGGTGGCCGTTATCTTCTTTTCACTCAGCTTCATCTCTAGCCTCTAAATGAAAATAATTATCATTTGTATGTATAATTTTATCACGGTTGTCAAGCCCCTTTTATCCCCACCCCACTTTGTTAGCGTACGTCTTTCTTTCCCACCCAATACCCACCCTATAAGGGATTAGACCCTTATAAATCTCTTATTGGGGGGATACCCCACTCCGCCCATTCCGGGGGTTTGAAAGGGGGCAAAGCCCCCTTTCTACCTAAAAGGGTGGTGGGTGGGAAAAGATATAAAACGGGGTGGGATGGCACCCTATCACAGTTTGCCCCCTAAAAATCCTCAATATGTGTCTGGGGGCATTGACCAAACAGAATAATTGAGATACACTTTAGGTATAGTAGCGCTATAAGCCTTTGGCGGATAGCGCTAAACCTTCTGCCCAATCTGCTTTCGCGCCAAATCGTCAACCACAGAAGCTTATCTGCCAGCGCAGCCAAGCAGGGGGAGGGAAAGATGGCTAAGAAGAAGACGGAACAAACGAATGTAGGCTTCAATCTGCTGCGTGCCCGCCTGGAGAGCGAGCGTAAGCGGATTAACGAAGAATTAGAACAGCTTAAATCTACCTTGAGCTGGAAAGGCGGCTGACCCTGGAAAAGAGGCTCAGAGACCAGCTGGCCGATGTGGAGCATGCCCTGAAGAAGTTCGAAGACGGGACCTACGGCTTATGCGACAACTGCGGTAAGCCGATATCCCCGGAGCGACTGGAGGCGCTGCCCCAAGCCAGCCTTTGCCTGGACTGCAAGGCGCGCAAGGCGAAGGAGGCGAAAGGTAAGTAATCTCGGGGACAGGCGTTGGCAGCTGAGCTTTTTCCTTATCGCCTTGGGCGTGCTGGTTGCCGACCAGCTTACCAAGCTCTGGATAAGGTCCACCCTGGATATCGGTGAGGTGCTGTGGCAGGCGGGAATCTTTAGTATCGTCCGTGGCAGGAATACCGGTGCCGCCTTCGGCTTATTTCAGGGACATTCCTTCGTCATAGCCATAGTCGCCTTCGTCGTCATTGCCCTGGTGCTCTTCTATGTCCTCTGGGCTCACCGTCGCTACCCTCTTTTCGTCGGCCGCTTGGGATGGGTGGGTTTGGGCCTGATTCTGGGCGGCATCATCGGTAACCTCATCGAAAGGGTGGCCAATCTAATCGACCCGTCGCGCTTCGTCGGGGTTACCGACTTTATCAGCATCGGCTGGTGGCCCTCGTTCAATATTGCCGATTCGTCGCTGGTGGTGGGCACCATTCTACTGGCTTACTCCCTGCTGCTCATGATAATAAAGCCGGAAAAATCGTGAGGAGTCATGGAAAGGTCATATAGCCTTACCGCTGATGGGGAGGCCCGTCTCGACAAATATGTCTGCGCCCAAATTCCCGAGCTTTCGCGTAGTCAGGTGCAGAAGCTCATTGCCGAGGGTAACATCACCGTCAACGGACAAAAGGCCAAGCCCGGGCTCAGGCTCAACGTCGGCGACAAAATTCAGGTTAATATTCCCCCCACCCCGCCCCAGGAGCTCAAACCCGAGGCCATTCCCCTCAAAATCATCTACGAAGACGATGACCTTCTCGTTATCGATAAGCCAGCGGGCTTAACCGTCCACCCCGCCCCGGGCCACCCCGCCCACACGCTGGTCAACGCCATTCTGGCCCACTTTCCCCACCTGGCCGAAATCGGCGATGCGCTGCGCCCCGGTGTCGTCCACCGGTTGGACAAGGACACCTCGGGGGTGATGCTGGTAGCCAAGAACAGCGCGGCTCAAGCTAATCTCTCCAAGCAGTTCAAGTCCCACGCCGTGACCAAGGCCTATCTGGCGCTGGTCAAGGGGAGACTGGAGCCTGAAGAGGGCATTATTGAGGCCGACATCGGCCGCGACCCGCGTCACCGCCAGAGGATGGCGGTGGTTGCCGAGGGCAAGGAGGCGCGCACCGACTATCGCGTTATTAAGTATGTCGGCGGCTACACCCTGCTTGAGGTCAGGCCCGAGACGGGCCGCACCCACCAGATTCGGGTGCACCTGGCGGCCATCGGTTTTCCCGTGGTCGGGGATAAGGTCTACGGGGTCAAGTCGCCGCACCTTTCCCGCCAGTTTTTACACGCCTCCCGCCTGGGCTTTAGGCTCCCCTCCACCGGGGAGTATATTGAGTTTGAGTCGGCGTTGCCGGAGGACCTACAAAAGGCGATGGAGGTTATTGGCTAGCTTTCCCCCGTCATTCCCGCGAAGGCGGGAATCCAGTTCCCCCCACCCCACCTTGTTAGCGTACGTAGTTTTGTCCCAACCCAGCCCGCCCTAATGGGTAAACCCCTTAACCTGTGGGTTACGCCACCCCACCCCAAGCGGGGGAGCTTAAGAGGGGGCGCAGCCCCCTCTCTTGAAAAAATCATCCCCCTCTCCCTGTGAGGGAGAGGGGGATTAAGGGGGTGAGGGTGATAAAAACTCTAGAATGTCGCTAAATTAGATGGTAGAATGTGTGGCAGGATAAGGATAAATGGAAGTTGAGAAAGCCCTAGAAAGGCTCAAATTTCTGATTGGGATGGGTGATACAGTTTCGTCTTCGCGTAGTTTGCGAGAAAGAGGTATAGATGTGGATGATGTTGAGCTGTTTAGCCAGTGGCGAACAAGCTCCCTAAGTTTTTTAAAAGCCTTCCCTCCCGATTACGTTTACTACCGTGAATTTGAGGCACGTTGCAAGGATTTGTCCTTGGAGGACGTTGAGCACGGGTTGGGAGTTTTACAAGCGGCAAGAGATGATATAGAGGGTGGTTATCTCCAGAACGTTGAGACGCTTATTTCCGCTAAAGTCTTTAGTGATTTTTTGGAGATGGCCGAACATCTTTTGGATAACGGTTATAAAGACCCAGCAGCTTCTCTAATAGGCGCAGTTCTTGAAGATAGTCTTCGGCGCATTTGTAATAACGAAAGCATTACTGTCAAGTCCGATGATAATATAAGTTCATTGAATAAAAAACTTGCTGACAAAAGAAGTGTATATAATCGCCTTAAATAGAAAGAAATTGAAGTATGGAACAAATTGCGTGACTATGCTGACCACGGTAACTTCGACGAGTATGATGAAAATAATGTGAAAGACATGCTTCAAGGCGTTAGGAGTTTCTTATCCGAGTACTTGAAGTAGGGAGAAATATTTAAGATGACCAAACCAGTCCGGGTCCGCTTTGCCCCCAGTCCCACCGGTTATCCCCACGTGGGCAATATCCGCACGGCTTTGTTTAACTGGCTCTTCGCCCGCCGCTACGGCGGCAAGTTCATCGTCCGCATCGAGGACACCGATATCGCCCGCAGGGTTGAGGGGGCGGAGAAGGGTATTCTCGATTCATTGCGCTGGCTGGAGCTGTATTGGGACGAGGGGCCCGACGTCGGCGGCGATTACGGGCCTTACTACCAATCTCAACGCCTTAATCTCTATAAAGAGGCCGCCGAAAAGCTTATTGAGCAGGGGGACGCCTACTACTGCTACTGCTCCCCGGAGCGCCTGGAGGCCATGCGCGCCGAGCAGGTCAAGCGCAAGCAGCCGCCGGGCTATGACCGCTACTGCCGCGAGCTGACGCCAGAGCAGCGTGCCCAAAAGCAGGCCGAGGGTATAACACCCGTGGTGCGCTTCAAGGTGCCTTTGATGGGCAAAACCCGCTTTAAGGACCTGATATACGGCGACGTCGTCTTCGAGAACAATACCCTCGACGACTTCGTCCTGCTCAAATCGGACGGCTACCCCACCTACCACCTGGCTAATGTCGTCGACGACAGCGCCATGAAGATAAGCCACGTTATCCGCGCCGAGGAGTGGGTATCGAGCACCCCCCGTCACCTTCTTTTATATCAGGCGCTTAAGCTGGAACCGCCCGAGTTCGTCCACCACCCCATGATACTGGGTCCCGACCGCGCCAAGCTGAGCAAGCGGCACGGCTCCGTATCCATACTGGAATACCGCGACCATGTTCAACTTTTTAGCGCTTATCGGCTGGTCGCTGGACGACAAGACCGAGATAATCCCCCGTCAGGCGCTTATTGACAACTTCTCGCTGGAGCGAATCGGCAAGACGGGCGCCATCTTCAACCGCGAAAAGCTGGACTGGATGAACGGCGTCTATATCCGCAGCCTCAGCCCCGAGGAGTTCTTTGACGCCGCCCAGCCTTACCTGATGACCGATAGTGAGACGGGCAGGGCGGTAATCGAAGAAGAGGACTATGTCAAGAGGGTTCTGCCCCTGGTGCAGGAGCGCGTCAAGACCATGCTCGAGGTGGTCGAGCTGACCCGGTTCTTCTTCGTCGACGATCTCGACTACGAGCCGAAGCTGCTCATCGGCAAGAAGATGGATAAAGAATCCACCGTCAAGGCGCTAAAGGCGGCGCAGGAGAAGCTCCAACCCCTGTCATCTTTCGATGCCGACTCCCTAGAAGGCGTCCTCCGCCCCCTGGCTGAAGAGCTAAACTTAAAGACGGGTCAGCTCTTCAGTGTGCTCAGGGTGGCCGTTACCGGCCAGACCGCCGCCCCGCCCCTCTTCGAGACGATGGCGGTGCTGGGCCGCGAGCGCTCCATGAAGCGCATTGCCGCCGCGCTATCAAGGCTATGAACAAAGGTGCCCTATCCGGCTATCGCGTCATCGACTTGACCGATGAAAAAGCCTTAGTCTGCTCCCGACTTCTGGCCGATATGGGGGCCGAGGTCATCCGTATCGAGAAAGCGGAATCCCCTTTCCAGTGGGAGAACCTAGGCAAGAAGTCGGTAACCCTGGATATAGAGCTAAAACGGGGTCGGGAGCTATTTACCAAGCTGGTTGAAAAAGCCGACGCCTTGGTGGAAAGCCAACCCCCTGGCTACTTGGATAACCTTGGTCTCGGCTACTCAAAACTTTCTCAAATCAACCCCCGCCTTATCATGGCCTCAATAACCCCCTTCGGCCAGGACGGCCCCTACCGCGATTATAAATCCAGCGATCTGGTCGCCAGCGCCTTGGGCGGGCAACTCTACGTCAACGGGGAAGCCGCTTTGCCGCCGCTTAAACTCTTCGGCAACCAGAGCTACTATTTGGCATCGCTCTTCGCCGCCATCGGCATCATGCTGGCGCTTTATCGCCGCCATAGTTCGGGCAAGGGCCAGCACATCGATATTTCTCAACAGGAGTGCGTCGCTACCGCCCTCGACCACGTCCTGGTGCGCTATTTCTATCAGGGTGAGGTCGCCCAGCGCCAGGGAGGCTTGCACTGGAACAACGCCTTCCGCGTCTTTCCCGCCAAAGACGGCTACGTCCTGCTCTCGCTGTTATACCAGTGGCCGACGCTGGTGGAGTGGCTGGCTTCTGAGGGCATGGCGGATGACTTAACCGACGAAAAATGGCGGGACAGGGAATACCGCCTTGAGCACCTCGACCATGTAATCAAGGTCTTAGAACGCTGGACGAAGAGCCATTCTAGAGCCGAGCTGGTGAAAGAGGGGCAGGCGATGCGCTTCCCCTGGGCTGAGGTCGCCTCGGTGACGGACCTGCTGGCCAGCCCCCAGCTCAAAGCGCGCAAGTTCTGGCTCGACGTGGAGCATCAGGGCCAGAAATACAAGCTCCCCGGCAGTGGTGCCAAGATGTGGGTGATGTTGAGAGATGAAAAGGGGAGGGGGAAATAATGGATTTTCCGCTGAAGAAATATCCCATAGTTGGCGCCTGCGGCCTTAACTGCGGCCTGTGCCCCCGATACCACACCGAGGGCCCGTCGAGGTGCCACGGTTGCGGTGGGCCGGATTTCGGGCAGAAGCACCCGTCGTGCGGATTTATCACCTGCTGCGTTAAGCAGATAGGGCTGGAGACGTGCGCCCAGTGTGCCGATTGGGCCGATTGTGAAAGGCTGGCCAGGGTTCTGGAGGCGGCTAAGAGTCAGGACTCCTTTATTTCCTACAGTCCGGTTCCGGCCAATCTGGCCTTTATCCGTGAGGACGGTATTGAGGAGTTCGTCAACCAAGAAAAGGATAAACAGAAGTTCCTTGACTATCTCATTGAGCACTACGACGATGGTCGTTCCAAGGGCTTCTACTGCACCGCCTGTCAGCTTTTACCGCTGGACAGGCTGAAGAAAGCGCTGGCGAAGGCCAAGGCCGAGATGGCCGAAGGCGCTGATGTTAAAGACAAGGCCAAGCTGGTCAGGGCGGCGATTAACAAATTGGCGGATAGTTTAAAGATTGATTTAAAGCTGAGGAAATAGATGAATACCCCTAGCTTAAAAGATATAAAAATCCTCGACTTTTCCTGGGTGCTGGCTGGCCCCTACGCCACCCGCATCCTGGCCGACTTCGGCGCCGAGGTTATTAAAATTCAGCCCCTCCTCCCCCGGGAAGAAAGCGCCTTCGCCCGTGGCTACGAGAACACCTGGAACCGCAACAAGCGGAGCATCACCCTTAACCTGGCTAAGCCAGAGGGTGTGGCTCTGGCCAAAAGACTGGCGGCGCTAAGCGACGCCGTAGTCGAGAACTTTACGCCCCGCGTCATGGCCAACTGGGGCCTTGACTACAAAAACCTCAAAAAGCTCAAACCCGACATAATAATGCTCAGTCTCTCCACGATGGGGCACACTGGCCCTCAGAAGGACTACACCGGCTTTGGCCCCACCGTCCAGGCTTTTTCTGGCTTGACTCATCTTATGCCGACCATGTCGCCGCCCTCTTCGCCTGCCTGGCTCTGCTCGGCGCTTTTGAGTATAAGATTCGCACGGGCCAGGGCCAGCATATTGATATATCTCAGGTGGAGGCGATGGCCAGCCTGCTCGGCGACGCCTTTGTTCCTTCCCAGGAATCGGCATACTCCGGCGTCTATCAATGCCAGGGCGATGACCGCTGGTGCGCTCTTAGCGTCTCCACCGAAGAAGAGTGGCGGGGACTTAAGAAGGCTTTGGGCAATCCCCCCTGGGCCCAAGAAAAGAGGTTTGGTACTTTTA
>SMTZ1_10007748_pt1 | contig 10742 bp, 8 predicted proteins | sample DeeMarSWOR136_30_FD_25667 | JGI IMG/M metagenome (IMG submission 25667) | reverse complement strand
TTCAGACCGAGCACAACATTGTGTTACTGGTGGCACACTCAATGGTTATCGTGTCTGTGATTCACTGGTGGCTGGAGTTCACCGAGGATATCATCACTCAAGTGTCCTTTGATATAGATCCATGCAGTATAACCCGATTGAGGATAAACAAATGGGGTGAGAAAACCATATCCAAGTTGAATGATACCTCACACTTGTTACCGGTAAGTTTATGAGGTTATTCCATTATTGGATAACCCATCATTTCATGAAAAGTAAAAAAAGAGATGATAAATCCTGATATCTTCCTTATTGTCCCTGTAATGAATGGATAACACGCAGTTTTCAATTCTTGTTATATTTTCACATTTTTTGCAATTTATTTTTTCAATAATCTTTTGAAAATCACCTTTTTGGATGTAACCGATCATTCCGCCATACTTCTCGTTGTGTGAATATACGCCCCACAAGAATCTGCCTATCCCATTGTCCTTGCTCAAGTAATCTGATGTTGACCACTTATTCTTTCCGTGTATCCTCTTTGATTCTATTTCCACCCATATGGTCCCGATTGTAATCTTGATATCAGGTTCGTATATATCATCAATGGTAAACTGTTCTTTCGGCCGCAATTCAATGTATATATTCCCTTTTCGATATGAATACGAAACGGATGTATCATATTTTAAATGCCATACAATTATTTCTGTAATAGTGTTTTCATCGTAGTAAACTATTTTTTTGTTTCGTTTTGCCATAGTATATGCTTCATTCAGCGGTTTCAACACGAATGTGAAAATTAATTGCTCTGTGGAATCTTTTCTAAAGGTTGGCATTTTGAACATTCATTCCTCCTCCAATTTCCGAAAATACTCATGCAATTCTTCATTTGCATCTTTCATAGCCTTAAATTCAGTCCAGTCTTTCATTTTGTTACTTTTGTAGATATACAGTTCGTTGTTATCGTAAAATTTTATTTTTTTCTCTTTGAAAATATCTTTTTTCTCGTATTCCATTTTTTGGGTTTCTATAATATGAAAAAACCTTTCTAGTTCTTTATTGTATTGAAGAGGCTTTTCCTCTTCAGAAACTGAGAACCGCACCATTGTTCCAAAGAATTCCGACATACCCCATTCAGGGTTTAAGAAAAATTCCTCTTTGATGAATGGGTTAAATGTATCAATGAATTCTTCACAATATCTTTGTATATCTTCCTTTTTGACAATAGTATCCTTTTCTTTTTCTATGTAGTATTGTTCTACTTCTTTTCTGTCGTAATAAATGAGATCATACAACATAAAAATCAGTTCATCCAGATCATTCTGCAATTTCTTGTAGCGGGATCTGCAAAAATCAAGAGATTTCAATGATTTAACAATTTTGACAATGTCATTAACGACATTACGGTTAAATTCAAGATCTGGAACTGGAAAGTAGCTGATATGCTGTAACCGTATGCCGGGGTAGTCTTCTTCACCCAATCGGTGTTTCACTTCAAGATAGAACTGAGTCAACCGTGAATTTAGTACTGCTTCAAATAAGAGGAGATACTCTTCTGGATAATTGTCCTTTAATGTGTAACTCCATGAATTTGTATCATGTGCAGCAGAGTCGATAAATGCTTTGATTGGCCAGGTATTTGGTATGATTAACTTCTTTTTAAGTGAATCAGTATAGTCTGGCTTTGTATCTTCATATGTGTGTTCCTGCTTTTCTTTTCCAATGGGAGGGGGGGTACTATCTAACTCTGTGGAGTAGTCTTCAGCGACCTCTGAGGAAGCTTCATACGTCTTGGTAACCTCTTCTCTACACACGTAAGGATGAAGTTGATCTCCTTTGAGAAAATCTTCAAAGTAATTACACTTATGTCTATCAAGATATGTGAGTACCCTTACATATTCGTGGTAACCGAGAGCATAGATATGCCAGAGGTTATCGGTTTCTTTCAAGGTTACCGCTGGTACCTCACATGTGTTGTCGTCAGTGATGATACCTGTTACTTCTGAAAAATACGATCGATCTGGCGTGCAGAATGTTATCATTGTGCCAGGGATATTGGTGAAAAACACAATACACGCAGGTTCACCTTTGTGGGTTGTGCCCATGCGGGATAGATTTGTAAAGGATTTCAAAGAATATTTCTCCATAAAATCTTTCCTTAACTTCTCGAACTTTCTCTGGGTGAACCACGGTAAAGGGGTAACTATTCCACATGATGCTCCTTTTTCCATCCATTTTTCTATGCACAGTAAAAGCTGAGAGTGATAAGCTGTATTCTGGTTGTTGATTCCTTCTTCTGAAAATGGGTTATTCTGTAAAAGGTTACCTCCTATTATATCAAATTTTTCTCCATAAAATAGGTTATCGCATGGATTTCCATGTAACAAATTTGTTTTTAATCCAAAAAAGAGATTCTTGTCTGTGAGAAGGTTTTCAATAGTTTCTGGGGTTTCGTCTTCAATAATCTTTAAATAAAGACTCAAAGCAGTTGCTCTTATGGCGTCATGACTCTCATCTATTCCATAGAGACAATTCTCTAGAATGTGGACTTTTTCCTTCAATGATAATTTCCGATCTTTTTCTTTCTTTTTAATAATTTTTTCCAGAAAGGTGACAAGAAAAGTTCCTGATCCACACACAATATCTAGAATTTTGATCTCTCCTTCATTGATTTTATCAGTAATTGAACTATTCTCCAGTATTTTGTCAACGGTATACTCAACAACTTTTTCTGGAATGAAAATTCTTTCCTCCTCTTTGGATAAAAATTTTTCATAAATACTGGTGATCACACTCACAGGTATATCTTTAAAGCTGTACAAAACTGTACAACAATCTGGAAAGTCTGAATCTCCAAACACGTACTGCAATTCCCTCATTACCTCATTGTTGATATTTCGTGGTATGTCGCCTTTTTCAAATATGCTGTCAAAGGTGTCACTGTAAAAATCGAATAAATCCAATAGCTCATCGAACTTTTTACAGTTCAAAACACTTTTCAAATTATTAATTCCTGTTCTATCCTCTAATAATCTGATAAATAAACATCTATCTATTACTTTCTGAACTAATCCTTTTTCATCCTTTTTTACTAATGCAGCAATCTTGTTCCTGCAGAGTTCCATGGTTTTCATCAAATCTTCATCAACTGTTACTCTTGGTTTCTTCTTTGTGAGAAGGGTCTGCACTTCTGTGATGCATTCACCAGTTTCAATGTTCTCTCTTTTGAAAAGGTGATAATATTTTCGTGCTTTTGGTGTATTCTCCCTATAGGTAAAGGAGTCTATTACTGCTTCCATTGGATGTTCTTTATCTGGTTTTGTTTTAGAATCGCAGATGCGAATTTCTCCATTCTCAAAAATGGCAAGAAAAAACTCGATTTTATTTTCACACCAGATCTCGTTATGCATTTCGAAAAAAGAATTTTTATCTTTTAAGAAGACAAAATCTACGGCTCCTAGATCATAGGTGTACCTGAATCTGTTTTCTCTGATTTTTTCAACAGACCTTTCTAAGTCCCATTCTTTCAGCAAGGTTTCAACCATTGTCAACCCTCCATATTGATCTAGATACATGAAGATGCATTTCTGATATAAAGGTTAGGTTTGCACCATCTTGTACAAACGTGAATGCTTTCTGTACAGCACACCTTCGGGGTTTATCTTCCATAGTGTCACTCTTTTTAAGAGGTTTAAGACTTTTTCGTCTGCTAATTTCAACAATTAACACAGATTTTCATTTTGTTCTTTTAAAAGATAGATTCTACAGCTTAAAGCATTACCAAAAAATTTGCTTTCTTTTTGATTCTCTTGTAATCATACATTTGCTGATGACTACCTCCAGAATTACTAAAGTCCGACATGGTAGGTCGAGAAAAAAGTAAATCCAAAAAAGTATATATTCAGCATTAATGGGAAAATAGTATGTGATGTACGTACATTTTAATCACATGAGTCCATATTCGACTGTCTTCTAGTGACTGTCAAACCTCAGAAGGATGATGATGTTACACGTGTAACATTGGGTGAATTTATCTTTATTCTATACATATCATGCCTTGACAACCTGTCTTCCATTACTTCACCTCTGTGTATTTTCTGTAACCTTTACACCTGCAATCCTGAAGAATACATTGAGTTACTACACCAAGCAGGAGAGGTACGAAGAGGGGGAGGTGAAGGACTACGCTGGAAGGCAAGAATAAGAAATCCGCACCACACCATAACCTTTTTGGTCTCTGAATTAGGTTCCCCTCCGTACCTCTTGTAAAACTGGTCAAAATAAATGCCAAAAAAAGCAGAAATACATGTCATCCTAGAACACCACCCATTCTGAAATCATTCTTCGAATTGTGGTCTCTCATGAACCATACCTCTTTGTTCTGTCCCGGATGCCTCCATCCCACAGCTATGCCACTCTTCCGGTACATTGATGTTCCTCCTTATATGTGCTATTCTCACAGGATCTATCTTCCTTACTGAAAAGTTTTTATAAATCCTATATATATTTATGCTATGAGAAACCGCACAAAATTAGGAACATACCATGAAATTTTCATGAGCATTGTCTCAAAAACGAGAATCCCCATCAGTACTATTGCAAAACAGATGGGTCGTACAGGGAGAGGACAAAGAAGGGCAACTGTCTCAAAATATCTCAGCCAGATGTATGAGCAAAAGATATCTCTGCAACCAAACCTCATTTTAAAGACATTCGAATATCCGAAGAGAATTGCATATTTCTGTAAAAAGAAAAGCAAGAGTAAGATTGCATCTACATTTATGGAGCTGCGTCATGATAAAAGGATTAACTATGTCTTGTTTATTTCTGGTCTGTCTGATTTCTTTCTTACTTCGCGTGATGAAAACCTGGACTTAAAAAGGTACGATCTTGAAATTGCAGAAAAATCTGTTCTGTATACCCCCATCTTTACTATCCCACAGGGATGGCGCCTTTCTTTTGAGGATGCAGTAAAAACCCTTTTGAATTTGGATTTTAAAAAAGGAATGCTACCCAGGGAGACAGAAGGGGCACTGGACTGGAGCGATTTAGACACAAGAATTTTTGAACTCATGCGAGAGAATGCTCGACGTCCCTTTACAGAAGTAGCAGGTGAAACAGATAAGTATTCATCTACCATAAAAGATCATTTTTATCAATTTGTCCTGCCGCAATGTGAAATTGCCCACTACTTCTTCCCTAAAGGATACGACTGCTACATGCAGAACTTGTTTAGAATCTATACACATTATGAAAAATCCCTTGTGAAAGCACTTGAAAAGCTTCCCTGTACCACGTATGTGTACCCTCTCGAAAAAGGACTTGTCTTTATCATCTTTCATGAAAATATCAACATTGTTATGACTTTTGTAGAAAAAATGGAAGAAAATGGTATATTAGATAAACATCTCTTGTTCACGCCGTTGAGGCATTACAAGTAGATCAGTCGGGATTTCCTGAGCCCGCACCATTTCCTTCACTAAAGGGAGATACTGTACCAGTTAGGGGCTCAAAGGGCCAGCCTTTCAGGTTGTCCATTACATCACCTCATTTGTATTTGGCATACAACCATAAAGGATTTTGCATGGTCTGGGGCTGTCACGTCTTCAGCAGGTTGTTACACGTGTAACATCCTCTTTCCCTTCTTGCTCATTATGTGCTATTCTGATACTAAAGAAATCCAATCAATGTGGCCTTGGATAAGTTAAGGGATAAGACCCAATGGCAGCCTGAGCACATGGATAATAAAAATGAATTTCTTTTTAGACCATAATTAGGTTACCTGTCAATAGAATTATAAAATTAAGCGGTGTAACAGAAAGGCTTATAAGGTGTTGTGGGAAGTTTACTGCGATGGGAAAGTGGTTACCAAAAAAATTACGAAGAAAAGCTAAGATGCTGATTGTACTGCTTTTAGTTGTTGTTGTCCTCGCTTTCTTGTTTAAAACAGGAATTACAATAGAAAGAGAGCTCTTCACAATCCAGCAGTACAGAGCCGTCATGGAAGATTTCTCTGGGAAAAAATACTATTCAAATTGGGTAGAAAATAAAAATGAATTGGAAAGAAAAATAAGGATTTACCCAGAAGAAGGACATATCAACCTCCCTTCTGAGGAAAAAACGATAACAAAAGTGAAATACACAATTGAAATTTTTGGAATTGTAACTCTGGAATTCACTACGCATGCTCTCTTTGACTATATTGGAGTTCATTTTTCCACTCTCATTAGAGTTATAGTTTTTGTTTTCCTTTCAGTTATACTCTTTGATTTTCTTTCAGTCAGAAAGAGAATAGTTGCTTCAGTGTCACGAAGACTGCCAAGAAAGATAAAGAGAAAAATAGGAATCAAAAGAGCTCAACACTACGTGGAAACGTTTAAACAAGAAGTTGAGAAAATTCTTCCATGGAGCGCAGTATCATATGGAATACTTATTCTTATCTGGATTTTTTTTGCATTTCCTCTATTTGGGAAACTTATGACTCTAATAGATGCAATTGGTAGATTTTTGCCCTTTATTCTCGGAGCTATAGCAACTTTTATTATTGTGAGTATTATTGTCTCAGTAGTGCTAAGAATTACAGAAAATATTAACGTTGGCGATGTGGTAGAATTTGAAACCCACATGGGAAAAATTAAAAAACTGGGATTTTTTTACACCTGCATCAGGACTCCTAAAAATGAAAAAGTGTACATTCCCAATATAATGCTGTCCACAAAAACTATGAAGAAACTGGGTAAACAAAAAATTAAAGGCGAGAGACCGTATATTGCTCGGTTTGAAACAACACTTTCTTATAGGATTCCAATTGGAATTATAAATAGTCTATTCTTCTTGGCAATAAGGGATACGGCCGATGATTTTGAGAATGATTTTGAGAATGAGAGAATTAAGAAAGGTATGGAGTGCATTAGAGGGTTAGATGATTTAAGTAAAAAAATTGAGGAATTAGAGAAGGATAAAGAAAAGATAGAAAACAAGATGAGAAGTGCAGATCAAGAAGAAAGGCATGAATTAGAGGAAAAGAGAAATGTCCTGGAAAAGAGGATTAAAGAACTGAAAATCCAACAAGAGAATTGGAAAAAGTACACTCCCTTTGTCTTGATTAGGAACCTTGACAATTACACTGTCAATTATGAATTTTGTGTGTGCACTAACCATCCTTCTCAACTGCTGAAGATCAACCATTATGTAATGAAGAATCTGAAGAGAAGGTTCGATGAATTTGGAGTAGAGATCATGTCACCGCTACAAGTTTCAAAGAGGGAATTCAATGAATAGATCTAAAGAGAGAGCCTCCCAGAGTACAGTAGTATCTCTGGAAGAAGAGAAGGAAAAGTATGGAGAGATTATTACGAAAGTTGAGGAAAAGATCAAAAACCTTGAAAAGGAGAAGACAAAAACTGAAGAAAAATTCGAAATCCTCAAACCCTTGAAAAATCAATGGGAAGCACTCGTAGAGAAAGAAGAGTGGGAAGATATCATTAAAATGATCGAAGAGAAAATTGAAATATGTGAAAAGAAAAGGGAAGAAATTGAAGAAAAAAGCAGAGAAGATAAATCTTTATTAGGCGGATATGACGAGCTTGTAAACAGAGAAAAGTTTCTAGGTAAAATTGAAAAAATTGAGGAAAGAATTGGCAAATGTGAAGGAGACAAGAAAGAAATTGAAGAAGAACTGGAAACCCTTAACTCTTTCAAGAATGAATTGGATGATATCCTGGATAAGAAAAGAAAAATTAGAAGGGAAATTGAGAAGATAACCTTTTTAAAAGAAGATTTGGTCAGTCAAAAAGAAGAGATCGAATTACTCAACCCCCGTAGAAGATGAAACCATCAAGAACACAGGAAAGGCTGGCCATTGCTGCAATCTTTCTTTTATTTGATTTCACAAAAGAGATTTGTCAATACCTGTTAAATATTTTGAAAAATCCCTGAAAATGAATTCTTTCGAACCTTAAAGTTAGGGATAAAAAACCCTGTAAGTATATCTTTTTTGTCGACTCGCATCCATGAATTACTACTGCTACCCTCAAAGAGCAGCATGTCAGTAACCACAGAATCTCTGCAGTGGAAGAGTACACCATTGACTGGATTGAATCCTGTTCTTGTAAGGTATAGGAGGTCAACAATTCGTCTGACTGCGGGTATTTTGAGAAATGGTTTGTGGCTCTCCTCGTGTACCTTCACTCTATTTTCACCCAGTATACATGATTTTTTGAGGGGGATTCTAAATTGTCGGGTGATCGTCTTTTTTGTTACACGTGTAACAATTTATTGCCTTTTATCGCACTAATTGAAAAGATGATAGTCAAGAAGGGTGAATTTTCTTCATCCCCAAAGACGAGACGATCTCGATTTTTAAATACAAGAGGCTCTTAAGGCCTTTCATTTACAAAATAAGGAAGATGGCGGAATTTTTTGCATTTTATAGCTGTTATCGTGGTAAAATGAAAATGAAAACTATTCATTGATACTAAAACGAGAGATATGGCTGGATATAGTTACTCTACGAGAGCACTGCATCTACCCAGAACCACGGATGGAACGAGAACCTTGTACAGTAACATTTAAAGAGGTTTAGCAAGTGAGCCGAAATCTAACATTGAAGAAATAAAGAGAACACCAGTAGTACTGGATCGGAGTCTGTTATAGGCGGCCACACGGCGAGAAAGGTAGCTGAAGGGAAAATCTTTTAAACTCCACTTGTATTGGAGCAGTAAAAAGAGGATAACATGACCGAACCTTTCTTGATCATAGTATTGGTTGCATTCGTACTTGCGTTCATGGACAACACCATGGGAATGGGGTACGGCACAGTATTAACTGCAATCCTCATTTCCTTAGGCTTTGAACCACTGGAAGCAGTCCCCGCCATACTCTTATCAGGGACTATCAACGGGCTGTTCATATCCCTTGCCCACCATATCGCAGGCAATATTGACTTTGACTGGAAAGACGCCCCCAATTTAAAGATAACCTTCTTTCTTGCAGGACTCGGTATAATAGGTGTCGCGCTGTCCATAGGGTTGGCGCTCTCACTGCCCCCACACACAGTAAAACTGTACATTGGAGCAGTGGTATTATCCATGGGCGCATTGACTCTTCTGAGGAGCAAGATAAAAACAAGCTTTTCCTGGAAGAAGATTTCTCTCGTGGGATTGCTTGCTGCTTTCAACAAGACCATAACAGGTGGAGGATACGGTCCTTTGGCAACCGCGGGGCAGATAATATCCGGTGTTGACTCGAAGAAGAGCGTTGCAATAACAGCACTTTCAGAATCAATGATTTCTGTCCTTGCCATAATAGCGTACCTTCTGGGAGGCGTTGTGTTCAACATCGGGCTTCTTGTTTTCCTCACTTTTGGAGCGCTTTTATCTGTCCCACTGTCAGCGTACGTTGTGAAGAACATTGAAGTGAAAAACCACAATAGGGCAATAGGGATTGCAACCATACTGTTAGGAGCTTACGCTGTGTTCCATATGTTCTTTTCTTAGCGTTTTTCTGTCTCCTCATGTATTCATTTACAACTTGCTGCAGCTACGAACCTGGCAGCAAATAACTGATATAGTAGTGGTTCAAATATTGACAAAGAGATATCAGTTGGATGAAGGATGAAAGCTGAGGCTTAAATGCAGACTTGATATACAGGTGACACTGCTTGCAGCATACCTGGAATATTGTCATGGGCGGATTTCACTTGGTAAATACAGATAGCTCTGAAATAGAAGAAATCATCTACACATCCAGAGAAATGGGAGCCTTATACATTGTTCCCTGCCACTGTCTAGGAGATACGGCGCGAACGTTATTTTAACTGGAATACAATCAGAATTTCATACGTATTGGCGTGGGAAGGGTAATTACTATGGAAGATTTTGAATGAACGTTTCATTCTTGAATTCGGCAGGTGTCTCACTTTGTTACACGTGTAACAATTGACAAAGTACAGAGAAATGAACTCCCTGTCTTTTCAACCTACCACACTGCACGGCGCTCCCACGTAAGTATTACAGAAACATTTATATCTTCCTACTTAAAGAAAAGCAGGAGGTGAACAGGTGGCGTCACGAAAAGGGACTCTTTCAGTTATTGAGGCCTTCCAAAAGAAAATGGAAGAAGTCATCGCAGCAGAAGAGGATGAAGAGCAAAAAAGGATTCTTGAGAAAGCGTTAGAACGAGGGCTGCAAGCTCTGGAGGGGAGGAGACAATGAAGTTCTGCGCGCTTGAAATGAAAGGAATCCGCCATTTCTCACAGAAGAAAATAGATTTTACAGAAGGGTTAAACATTGTATACGGTCCCAATGAATCAGGTAAATCCACTATCTTGGACAGTTTGATCGCATCTGTTTTGAAACCCACTGAAAAGGAAATAACCTCTTTGATCCAGTGGAATGCTTCCCACTCTGAAATTAATTTAGTCTACAAGATAGATTCTCACACCTTTACCATCACCCGTGTCTTACACCCTGTGGTAAAAGACCTTTTTGAGGGAGATGGATTGATACTGGAAGATTCTCAAGAAATTCAGGATATGCTGGAAGAACACTTGGGATTTGCTGATAAAACCCTCTTTGAGAACTCCACAGTGGTAAAACAAAATGAAATGCAGATTTTGCGGGAGGAAGGCTCCAGAACTGTGGTAAGGGACAGAGTGAGATCCTTGATTAGCGGCGTTCCTGAACGATCCACAGATGAAGCTCTCGCGTTTCTGGAAAAGAATATTCGTGAAGCTGAATCCTTTTTAGAGAATACAAAAGAAA
>SMTZ1_10025330_pt1 | contig 10743 bp, 10 predicted proteins | sample DeeMarSWOR136_30_FD_25667 | JGI IMG/M metagenome (IMG submission 25667) | reverse complement strand
AACGCCATGCTTCTCCAGGAAAGGAAAGAGCAGGTTCTCCTTGCGCAGGTAGTGCGTGTCCAGCTGCATCAGCTTGTTGAGTGTCTCCTGGGCCTGCTGCACAGGCTCCGCTGCAGCGTCAGTGTTCCCAGCAGCGCCTATCTGCGCGATGTTCTGCTTCAGTTCCTCGACCGCCTTGGCCACCGCTTCGTTTTCAGCACGGAAAGTGTGCACCGGATGCCCTGGTGTCATCCCCGGGGGTGCCTGCTTGTCCAGCGACTCGCGGAAGATCTGCACGTGAACATCGCACAACTCCTGAATTTGTTCCGGTGGCAGCCCTTCAGCAATCAGCGCCTGTTCCATCTGCGATATCTCGGTTGGGCTGACGTCCCGCAGCAGCTTGCGGAACTCTTCCTTCACTTCTCCGAGATCCCGCCCTTCGTGCAGGTTTCGGATCAACCGCTTAAGAACTTTCTGACGGTGCTCGCGGTTGTTTATGTATTCGCTCATGTCCTCTTTCCTCCGTGTTCAGTGGTACTTGCTTTGGTACTGCGTTCTCTGTGGCTATGCTTCCTCGCGGATGCTTCTGGCAAACAGGGCCGCCAGTTCCTCTGCCCTGTGCAGGTCATCCGGCGTCGGTGCTCCTCTGAATTCCAGGGGCTTGGACTGCTCCCATTTCAAAGCCTCGGTGAGGGCGTCGAAGTCGCGCTGTGCCCCACCTGACCACCCGTACGATCCGTAGCGAAAGACCTTCCTGTTGGTCATTCTCTTGCGCGCCACACTGTCCAGGACGTGAGCCATAGGTGGGAACAGCTTGGTCTCGTAGGTTGGCGCTCCGACCACAACGCCTCGGTTCTTGAAAACGGAAGCTAAGATATACGATTCATCCACACCTGGAACCTCAAAAACCTCCATGGGCACCTTCTCCCGTGCAATGCCGCGCATCACCGCATCCGTTACCGACTTGGTGTTACCGTACATGCTGCTCCAGAGCAGTGTGATGCCCTTCTCTGCCTTGCCGGAAGAATAGTCGGCAAATCTCTTGTAGTGAGCGATCACTTTTCCTGGATTCGCCCGCCAATCCAGTCCATGAGAGGGGGCAATAACCGAGACTTGTAGCCCAGCTAGCTTATCAATAGCACGCAGGACCATCCTGGAAAAGTTGGCCACGATGTTAGCATAGTAACGCAGCATCTCGTCGTAGTAAAAGGCCTCGTCCGCGGTCTCCACCTGATCGTCGAAGAGGATGCCCTTCAATGCGCCAAAGCCGCCGAACGCATCGCACGAGAACAGTACCTCCGTTCCAGGCTCGTAGGTCATCATTGTTTCTGGCCAGTGCACAAAGGGCGTATGGAAGAAGACCAACTTCCTGCCCCCGCCCAGGTCCAGCTCTTCACCGTCTTGCACAGCCCTTACTCCCTCGGTGATCCCGTGAAAGTGTTCAACCATCTCTACACCTTTGGGAGTAGCAAGGATGGTCGTTTGGGGAGCCATGCGCCTGAGGTTGCGCAGGAACTCGGTATGGTCCGGTTCCAGGTGGTTCAGGATGATGTAGTCAATGTCTTTTGGCTCCGTGCCGGTGGATTCCAGTTGATGGAGGAAGAGCGTAGAGCTTCCGCTCCATTCCCGAACCAGATCCACAACGGCGGTTTTCTCTCCTTTCACCAGATAGGAATTGAGGGACACGCCGTGGGGGATGGGCCACAAGCCCTCAAACAGGTCATGCGACTGGACATTTACGCCGATCCACCAACTCCCTGACTTGATTTCAACGGCAGTCATGGTGCTACTCCTCTCTTGATGTAGTGTCATCTAGAAACCCGTTTTCTCCCAGAAAACGGGTTTCTGACGAATTGCACAGGTCCTGCAGGGTAATGCTGTCCACTGCCTTGGCGAGGACTGTGGTTAGCTGCTCCAACAGTGGGCGCACAGGGCAGATTGCCGCACGCTGGCACTTAGGTTCATCCTCGGGGATCACGCACTGAGAGACGGCGAGTGGGCCTTCCACAGCTCGCAGCACGGCTCCGACACGGATTGTCGCCGCATCTCGAGCCAGCATGTAGCCTCCCCCTGGCCCCCTGATCGCCCTCACCAATTGTGCCTGGCGCAGGAGGCGGAACAACTGCGCTATGTAGTTGGCGGAAATGCCCTGGCGGGCTGCAATCTCTTGGCGTGCGACGGGTTTCCCTGGATGCATCGCCAGTTCAAGCATCGCGCGCAGTGCGTAGCAGCCTCTCGTGGAAATGCGCATTGGCTCACTCCTTATGGCTGCCATTGTACATTAGTTTAGCAAATTAGTCAACTATTACGGTGAGCGGACGTTTCAGTCGATTCTCGCTTAAGATGGCAGGTGAACCGAGATCGCTGGTAGAGGAGGGAAGCGCTATCTGTGACAAGCGTTAGGTCGTCAGGTGTGGTGATGGATGAATTGCGCAGGGGCTGAGGGCCAAGTGCATGGAGCAGGCGGCAGCGGCGTTTGATGCTTTGATGGTGTGGGGGCAGGTAGTGCGATGGTGTCGGTGTTGGCGGTACCGGACCCTTGTTTGATTTCTCTATAACTTAAGCCGCGCCGCGCAGGCCCTACTCAATGAGCGCATCGACGACAGCCTGGCGGCGCGGGTGTGGGCACCATGCTACGTTGTATCATATACATGCTGTGGCTAGTCTACGGTGGCGTGCCCACTGTTGCTATTGTATCATTGCTCAGGCTGGCCCGCATCGGGAGTTTGACTCATTTTGAATAAGGAAAAAGACCGCTCTGGGAGCGGCCCTCACTGTGTATTGATGCGCAGTGGGCCTGGTAGAATCACCTACTCGCTCTGTTTGTCGTGGCGCAGGCTAGCGCTCTATCAATCCCTTTTGGGGTAAGCAGGAACAGATTCGGTTGATCTGTACAGTCTTGGGTCATCCCTCCCGGTCATTGGCTCCCATCGGAGAGAGCAAGTCCTCCATCGTTCTAGCGAGAGTCTGGGCCGAAAAGCCTTTGACCAGCACAGCGTCGGCACTGAGCGCGTTGGCCATCTGATTCTGGACGCCGTTGTGGACCAAGGCAATGCAAGGGATTTGAGGCCATCTGGCCTTGATCTGGCCCAGCACAGTCCATGCCTCCTCGTCGGGAAGGTCTGCATCCAGCAACACCAGGACCGGGAGATGCTCTGCGATCATCCTCAGCGTCGATGGGCTATCAGCAGTCCACACCGCGCATTTGACCTGAGGCGCTCCTCTGACCAACGCCTGCAAGCCATCTCGCAACCGACCTGGCGGCGCCACGATCAGCACCGTGCAGCCCGTTTCCCTTATGCCATGCGTATGCCCTCGCTGCTTCTGCAATTCTGTGCCCATTGCACAATTGTATCATCTCTCAACTTGGCGCGCATCGGGAGTTTGACTTATTCCGAAATAAAAGAAGACCGTCCCCAGAGCGGTCCTCACTGTGTATTCATACGCAGTATGCTTGGGTAGAATTGCCTACTTGCTCTCTTCGTCCTCGTACAGGCTCGCCAAGCCTTCCCGCAGCGCATACAGCGCCGCCTGGGTGCGGTTCGCTAGGTGCAACTTGGACAAGATGGCGCTGACGTGCGTGCCCACCGTTCGCTCACTGATGATCAGCCTCTGGGCGATTTCCTGATTGGACAGGCCCTGGGCCACCAGCTTGAGCACTTCAACCTCTCGTTCTGTGAGCGGATCTGCCGTCAGCGGCAAATCCACTGGACGACGGAGTTCACGCACCAACTTGAGGGCGATGTCGGGGCTCAGCGAAGGCTGGCCGTGGTGCACGGCTCGAATTGCTTGGATCAATTCGTTGGGAGAACAGTCTTTCAACAGGTAGCCCAATGCCCCGGCTTTGATGGCGGCGAAGACTCGTTCGTCCTCGCCAAAGCTGGTGAGAACCAGAATTCGTGCCTTGGGGTTCTCTTGTCTGATATCCTGGATGGCTGCAATCCCATCCTTGTGCGGCATCAACAGATCGAGCAAGATGACATCGGGCTGCAGAGTGCTTGCTTTGCGGACAGCTTCGTTCCCATCCACTGCCTCACCAATCACTTCGACGCCTGGTTTCGCGTCTATCAGGGCCCTCAGCCCCTTGCGGACAAGCATATGATCATCGGCGATGAGAACGCGAATCGCTTCGGACATTAGAATCCCTCCCCTGCCTGTGAATCTGTGGTCTACTGATACTGGTTGGCTCTAGCTGGGTCAGCTTGGGCCGCCAAGCTAACCTTTGCTTGTATAGTGGTTCCCTGATCTGGCTTGGTCAGGATCGTCAAAGTCCCCCTGAGCCTCTCCGCCCGCTCGCGCATGTTCCTCAGGCCCATGCCACCCCGATCGCGTACAGCATTCAGGTCAAAGCCCCAGCCATTGTCAATCACCTCCAAGACCAGGTGCTCGCCTTCGCTGCGGATACGTACTGTGACAGAAGTTGCCGCAGCGTGCCTGAGGGCGTTGTTCAACGCCTCCTGAGCGATGTGATAGAGCTCTTCTTCTACAGCGGCAGGTAGTTCAACCAATGTGTCGGTTAGAACGCGTGCTTCTATGCCGAGGCGTCCCTCAACAACGTCCAGCCTGCGGCGCAGAGCGCCAACTATCCCCTCCTGTTCCAGCGCTGGTGGCCGCATCTGATAGATCATCAGCCGCGTTTCCTTGAGCGCCTGACGGGCGATCGCATCTATTTCATCGAGGGTCTGCGCAATCCGGTCTGTTTTCCCACATCCGGCCAACTCCCGGGCCGCTTCAGCGAAGAGGGTCAGGCTGAACACCGATTGGGTGACCGAGTCATGGAGTTCGCGCGCCAGCCGCTGGCGCTCCTCCAGTGCGGCTGCCTGCTCGGCTCTCTTCTGCAACCAGGCATTATCCACCGCTATGCCCACATGGTCGGCAACGGATGTCAGCAGGGCCACATCTTCGACGTTGCATTCTTGGCCCGCCTCGCCGAATGCATGCAACACTCCCAGCGTCATCCCTCGGGCCCGCATCGGCGCAGCGACGTACATATGGAGATCGTTGGCAGCAGCACTGTGGCCCACGAGCGGATGGGTTGCCAAGTCGGACATGACCACAGGTTGTCCGGTGGCCACCGCCGTCACGTCGTATAAGGTTTGCAGCTCGCGCGTGCGCTCGGAGACGAGTTGCCCTAGCTCATCGCGCATCTTCTGTAGCGCTTCCTGCGCCTGCTTGCGCTCAGTGATGTCCTGCCCTATGGCCAGTAGCCCAACAGTCTTCCCATCGGCATCTTTGAGCGTTTTGTCATACCATTCAATCTCACGCTCTCGTCCGCCCTTGGTGACAATGGGATTGACATTGCCTCGCGTCTGAATATCACCCACCGCCTGTAAGAACAAAGCGCGTACCCAATCCCGGTCGCGTTCTGGAAGGAACGTGCTGAACCAGTCCTTGCCGTGCACTTTCTGCAACTGGTAGCCCGAAATCTCTTCCATGTACGGGTTGAAGTGCACGATCCGGCCTTCCGTGTCGAGAACCAGTACGATAGCCTGAGCCGTTTCGATCACGGCTTGGGCAAAGTCCCTTTCTCCGCGTAGTGTCTCCTCCGTCTGCTTGCGCTGCGCAATTTCAGCCTGCAAAGCTTCGTTGAGCCGTGAGAGCTCTGCGGTCCGTTCTTGAACTTTGGCTTCAAGTTCGTCGTGTGCTCTGCGCAGCGCCTCCTCCGCGCGCTTGCGCTCGGCGATTTCCCGTCGAAGCTGCTCATTGGCCCTTGTTAGCTCAGCGGTGCGTTCCTTCACCAACTCCTCAAGGTGAGCGCGGTGCTTCCTCAGTTCTTCCTCTGTCTTGACACGCTCAGTGACATTCACCAGGCCGAGCACAACCTCATCCACCCTGCCAGACGCGTCCTTCACTGGGACGAGGTCCCAGTCCCAATACGTCACCCCGCGCTCGGGATGCTCCTCATACTCAAAGGGCTTGGTGCGAAATGAGGCGGGCTTGCCTGTCTCAACAACGCGGCGGAAAATAGCTTCGTTCTCCTCGTTGGGGTAGAGGTCAAAATGGTTCTTGCCGACGAAGAACTCTGGGCCACGATCATCCGCCTCTGCGTAGGCCCGGTTCACGCGGATGAAATTGAAATCGGCGTCCATGTAAGCGATTAAGAGATGGGTCGTAGCAAAGATTTTCTCCAAGAGTTCACTGGTGTCGCGCAGTTGCTCTTCCGCACGCGCTCGTTCGGCTATCTCTTGCCGAGCTTGCTCGTACAGTTGGGCCTTGTGCCAAGCGGCCGCCACACCTTCCAGCTGAGAAATCCGTTGGCGCATTCCTGCCAATTCCTGTATGAGTTGCTCCCTTGTCCTATCTTGATCTCTCATCCCGCGTGCCTCCCAAGGGTAGAAAGAGTGCAACCTTCGATGGTGCAGACTGCCACGCTGTCCCCTCACAAGCGCAGATGGTGTTTCGCCGCTTCTTCGCCTCAAGAAGGGCCATATGCGCGGCGTTCAGCAGGGCCTCGGGTTCCCTGCCGTCTCGTCTGCCGCCTTTTGAACCGAGTACCCCACGTACCCCGGCGCCTGATGCAAGGCCATGGCCGGCGTCGTTTCTCGGGCCCGTATCGGCACACCGACGTGTATTGGGCACCCGATTCGCGCTGTGGGTATACGGATACCGCATATAACCTCCTCCTTAGTTCATTGTAGAACGTGGCGCAGTGTCTGTCAAATTCGCGTCGTGCTGGACACCGCGCAGCGTGCATTTGACAGTATGCGCCAAAGGGGGGTATAATAGCGCGTTCTTGTCAGCTAAGGAAAGGTAGTCACAATGCCAAAGAGAACTTATCAACCCAAGAAGCGTCGACGTCAGAGGGTACATGGTTTTCGTGCACGCATGCGCACTCCCGGCGGTCGGCGGGTTCTGAAGGCCCGCCGGCGCAAGGGCCGCAAGCGGCTTTCGGTTTAGTCGGGTGAGGCACGTGCGACGTGGACACTGAGCGCTACACCTTTGGAGTGTTCCACCATGGAGAGGCGCCATCGCCTGACTTGCAGCAGACAGTTTCAAGAGGTGCGTCGCCGGGGGCGATCTTGGTCTCACCCATTGCTGGTGCTTCTTGCTTTAGGCAACAGTTTGCCTTACAGCCGTTTCGGCTTTCTGGTGGGCAAGCGCATTGGCAAGGCTGTGATGCGAAACCGTGTCAAGCGATGGATGCGTGAGGCGATGCGTTCACGGCTTGCCGATGTGTTTCCGGGATGGGATGTAGTGCTTATCGCGCGCGCACCGATTGTACGAGCAGACTTGTCAAACATCAAACAAGCGCTGGATTCGCTGTTGCGTCAGGCCGGACTGATGCCAGAAATGCCAAAGACACCACATGTAACCAAGTGAAACGGATGGTTTTGGCCCTGATCAGGTTCTATCAGAGGAAGGTTTCGCGACGTTTGCCCCCTTCATGCCGCTTTGTCCCCTCTTGTTCCGAGTATGCCTATGAGGCCATAGACAGGTACGGCTTGTGGAAGGGGGGCTGGATGGCCTTGAAGCGGCTGGGTCGGTGTCATCCTTTCAATCCCGGAGGCTACGATCCGGTGCCCTAGGCGCTTCAGCTGTGGGCGGGTATGTGGTGCACCTGTTTGTCTCTTCGACGCCAACGGTAAACATGGAGGAGAATCTTTGAAAGTCTTCAATGCAAAAACCACTCTCATCGTTTTGCTCGTCGTTCTGGCGGGCGTGCTGGGTGGCTGTGCCCCAGCCCCCGTAGTTCCAGCCTGGTCTAGTTTGCTGATAGCTGGGGACATTCTCTACACAGGTTCGCAGGTCGGACGTGTGTACGCTCTCAACGCGACGAGCAGTCTGGAAATCTGGCAGTACCCGCCAGCTTCCGAGAAAGCGGGCGTAGGTGCTTTGTATGCTGCGCCAGCGTTACTGGATGACACGTTTTACATCGGTTCATTTGATAACCATCTCTATGCCCTTGACGCCAACACCGGTGTGCAACGGTGGAAGTTCCCCTCGTCGGGCCGGATCATTGCCGATGCGGTGATTGCAGACGGCACACTATATATTTGTTCTAGCGATCATAAGGTGTATGCCTTGGATGCGACCACGAGATTGAAGGAGTGGGAGTTTGCCACTGACAACTGGATTTGGGGTCGTCCCGCCGTCGCTGAGGGCAAAGTCTACGTGGGTTCCTTCGATCATCGGCTCTATTGTCTTGATGCAGATACTGGGCAACTGCAATGGGATTTTGAGGCGGGTGGTGCCTTCGCTAGCGGCCCTGCGGTTGCCGGAGACCTGGTTTATTGCGGGGCGTTTGACGGCAAGGTATATGCACTTGACACTAACAGTGGTCAGGTACGTTGGGAATTCAAAACCGAACATTGGGTTTGGGCAAGGCCATTAGTTTTTGACGACACAGTGTATGTCGGTTCACTAGACGGGAAACTGTACGCTCTGGATGCAGCTACGGGTGTTAAGCGTTGGGATTTTGATGCCGGTGCCATGATTCGTGCTGCTCCAGCTTTCGCTGATGGCCTGTTGTATGTCGGTACGGAAACTGGATCTCTGTATGCGCTTGATGCTATTAGTGGTCAACAGAAGTGGGTCTTCAAGGCAGATCAGGGTATTTACAGTTCGCCGGTTGTGGCGGATGGCACCGTGTACGTCAGTGTTCTGGGTGATACGATCTACGCGTTGGATGCTGAAACGGGTGTTCAGCGCTGGACTGTGACTCCCAGCAAGCGATAACAGGAGGTCCTCTCGCGTGAGTCAACTCTGGAATACTCTCATTTTCGAGCCAATGCTCAATGTCTTGCTCTTTCTGTACTCGCTGCTTGGGCAGAATTTTGGGCTGAGCATCATTGTGTTCACAGTGCTGGTACGTGTCCTCACCCTGCCTATCAATTTGAAACAGATGCGTTCGGCAAAGGCGAGTCAGGCTCTGCAGCCCCAGCTGCAAGAGTTGCAGAAAAAGTATAAGAATGACCGAGAAAAGCTAGCTGAAGAGCAGATGAAGCTCTACCGGGAAGCTGGTGTCAATCCCCTGGGGTGTTTGGTGCCGACTCTCATTCAGCTTCCTATCTGGATTGGATTGTACCAATCAATCCTCCACGCTTTGGGGGACAACCCACTGCAGCTGTTCAATCTGGCGCGGCACATATACCTACAATTCCCGATTCTATCGAGCCTGATTCCTTTGAATTCCAGATTCCTGTGGCTTAACCTGGGTCGTCCTGACCCGATCTATGTCTTGCCGTTTCTGACGGTAGCGACCATGTGGGTGCAGCAGAAGATGATGGCATCTCCCTCCACTGACCCTCAGCAACAGGCTATGGGCCAGACCATGGAACTCATGATGCCAATGATGTTTGGCTTCATCACTCTTCAAGCGGCCTCTGGTTTGGGCCTCTACTTTGTCGCGACCAACGTCTTTGGCATCATTCTTCAGTATTTCGTCAGTGGTTGGGGTTCGCTGGGTACCTTGTTCGGCAGAAAGGGCGGCGAGGCGCGTCCGACCCAGCCCAAGGGTAAGAAGCATGGACGAAAATAGTAGGAGCATTGAGGTCAGCGCACGCTCGGTGGATGAGGCCATTCTCAAGGCGTTGCAAGAGCTGGGCCTGGGCCGTGATGAAGTTGAGGTTGAAGTTGTCAAGCAAGGGAGCCGCGGCTTACTGGGTTTGCTAAGCGAAGATGCCGTGGTCCGAGTCACCGCCAAAGTGCCAGCCTCGGTAGAGGAGGCCCCGGCACCATCCGTAGTCATAGACCAGCACGAGCTAGCTCAGCTTGGCATTGAAATATTGCAGAACCTGGTGAGCTACATGGGCCTGCGCGCCCGTGTGACGAGGGAAAGCGCGCCGCTCGAAAGCCAGACTGGTTCTGACGCCGTGCTGCTGAATGTCAGTGGCGAAGATCTTGGTGTGCTCATTGGTCGGCGGGGCGAGACTCTGCGCGATCTGCAATTCCTTGCGTGTCTCATCATCAGTCGCCACATACAAAGCTGGCCAAATCTGATTGTGGACGTGGAACACTACAAGTCCCGTCGTGAAAAGTCGCTGATCGACTTGGCGCGGCGCATGGCGGACAGAGTCCGTACTACCGCGGAGTCAGTGTCTTTGGAGCCGATGCCGCCGCACGAGCGGCGTATCGTACACTTGGCTCTACGCGATGATCCGGATGTCTTCACCGAGAGTGTTGGGCAGGCCGAGAGGCGTAAAGTAGTCATCATGCCCAAGAAGTAGCACTCTTGCTCCATAGTCCGCAAGGGTGGTGCAGGACAAGGCGTATGGTTACGAGCCCCGATTTTCTGGCTATTGGTCATGTGACCAAGGACCTGTTGTCAGGCGGTGGTTACGTGGTTGGGGGCACTGCGACCTATGCCGCGCTCACTGCACACGGTTTGGGCTTGTCGGTGGCTGTTCTCACCAGTGCTCCGCCTGACCTTGACTTGTCTCACCTTATGCGGGGTATTGATCTGCACGTTGTTCCTTCCCCGGTTGCCACTACCTTCGAGAACATCTATGAAGGGCAGAGGCGATACCAGTTTGTGCATAGCACCGCGAGTCCCTTGAGGGCATCGTACCTGCCTCCAGCCTGGAGACAGGCCTCCATCGTGCTGCTTGGCCCGCTGGTGGACGAACTCGGCTTGGACTGGCTTGGCGCGTTCCCCGCAGCGCTCGTTGGCGTCACGCCACAGGGCTGGATGCGGCAGTGGAACAGCAACGGGCGGGTGATGTCCAAGCCCTGGCTGGATGCCGAGAGAATCCTGTCCAGTGTGGACGTGCTGGTTTTCAGCGAAGAAGACGTTGGTGGAGACCAGGCTCTTGTCCGACGTTACAC
>SMTZ1_10013513_pt1 | contig 10743 bp, 11 predicted proteins | sample DeeMarSWOR136_30_FD_25667 | JGI IMG/M metagenome (IMG submission 25667) | reverse complement strand
CCGCCACTGGCCCGCCCCCGTTGTCGTGGAGCGCCAGGACGCCTGGGGCGAGCCGGCGCCGCGCTCGATTCCGATGCTGACCATGGACCTGTACGAGCCCGAGAAGGTTCTCGTCCATAGCCCGCTCGCAGACCGGGAGGAGGTCGTGGGCGCCCGCGTGCCAGGCGAGAAACCGTACGCCGGGGGCCAGCGCGTGCGCTGCTGCTTCGGCACATACATCTTCTCCCCATGCGAGCAGGACGTGACTCTGGGCGCCTTCTGGGGCCCCCTGTTCCTCAACGGTCAGGAGATCGCGTCGGTCCGGCATGCAGTCGTGGCCAACCGTCTGGACTACCCGGTGTGGCTGCGGGCCGGGTGGAACTTCCTCTATGGCGAACCGGAGATCGTGAGCACGCGGTGGGGCATCCTGATCGCACTGCCTGGCGGCAGAGGCCTCGTTGCATCGGCCGACAGGGACATTGACTGCCCCGAGACGATGGTCTTCTCCCAGGCCGTGCCGGAGGACGTGCTGTGCGCGGCGCGCGCCGCCGGCGTGCCGACGGAGATAAGCCAGATGCCGGTGCTGGACGTGCCGTGGCACAAGGCCCGGCGCGGGGAGCCCATACCCCTGCCGGCGCGCCTGTCCGGGTGGGACACGCCGCTCTCCCGCGTCGTCGAGCAGCCGAGCACCGTGCGGGACCTGTGCGTGCCGGCAGGCCGGGATTGGGTGGTGGTGTTCGACTTCGGCAAGCAGTTCATGGGGCACATCGCGCTGGACGTGGAGTCGGCGCCGGGGACCATCCTCGACGTGGCCTACGACGAGCGGCTGAGGGCGGACGGCCTGGCGGCCATGTTCCGTGCCAATCCGGCGGCGGTGGACAACGCCGACCGCTTTGTCACCTCCGGCGGGCGCGAGCGCATCGAAGGCTTCCGCTCTCGCAGGCGCGCGGTGCGTGCAGCTCGCCGTGCGCAACGCTGCCGAGCCGGTGACGCTGCACAGCGTCGCCGTGCGCAACACGCTCTACCCGATGGCGCCCGAGGGGCGCTTCGAGTGCTCCGACCCGGTGCTCAACTGGACCTGGTCGGCGGGCGTTGAGACGATCCGCATCACGATGGAGACAGTGCTGAACGCGGACTCCTGGCGCGAGCGGGCGATGTACTGCAATGACACGGTGGTGATCTACAACAGCTTGGCGACCTTCTGGTCCGACCCGGCGATGATCCGCCGGTGCCTGCGCCTCTACGCGCGCAGCCAGAGCCCCGAGGGACTTCTCTGCGGCGTGGTGCCCGCCTGGTGGACGCCGGGCACGGGCGCGGTCCACTTCTGGACCGCCCTCGTGCACGACTACGTGCAGCGCACGGCGGACCTGGAGCTGCTGCGCGAACTGTGGCCGAACGTTCTGCTGGCCCTCGCCGCCCCCCAGTTCACGCCGGGGCCGCGCGGGCTGCTCGGCGACGAGGAGCAGGTCGTCTGGTTCGACCAGTCGCCAACCGCTCAGAGCCAGACGGGCGAGAACGGCGTGTTCAACGCCCACCACTACGGCGCCCTGAGACGGGCTGCGGACCTGGCCGGCCGCCCAGTTCCGCGCGCGGGCGCGCCGCTTCAAGCGCGCCTTCCAGGCGCTCTGGGACGAGAAGACCGGTCGCTACGCAACGACCTTGCACGACGGCCGGCCCGACCCCGGCCCGGCCCCCCACGCGAACGTCCTGGCCCTCTACTACGACCTGGCCGAGGGGGATAGGGCCCAGGCCGCCCTGGCCTACGTGGAGGACTACCTGAGCGACGAGAAGTTCCTGGGCACGGCGCACCTGGAACTCTACTTCCACTTCTGGGCGCTGGAGGTGCTCTACAAGCACGAACGCGTGGAGCTGGCGGAGCACGTCATGCGCCGCACCTGGGGCCACATGAAGAACGCGGGGGCATGGGCGCTATGGGAGGCGATCTGGTTCACGCAACAGGACACCGGCCAGCTGTGCCAGGGCTGGGCAGCAGCGCCGCTGATCGCGATGGCGCACCGCGTCCTGGGCGTGCGGCCGACTCCGGGCCGGCCTCAGGAGGTGCTGATCGCCCCGACGGCGGCAACACTGACCTACGCGCGGGGCGCGGTGGCGCACCCCGCCGGCCCGATCGAGGTTGACTGGCGGCTGCACGAGGGCGCCGAGGGCCGGTGGCTGGAACTGGCAGTCAGCGCGCCCCGGGCGCTCGAGGTCCGCGTTGCACCTGAGGGCCCGCTGGCCGGCATCCCGGTTAGGGCCACGGTCCGCAAGCCATGATCGGACGCAGAGGTTTGTGGCAACCCCGTCCCCGCGCTACACTCCACCACCAGCCGGCAAGCCCATCGGAGAGGGAGGTTGTCAGACATGAACGCACGGGAACGCTTCCACGCAACGTTCTCCTACGGGGAGCCTGACCGGGTCTTCCTGATGCCCCAGTGGACGTTCAGCGAGACCCGGCAGCGCTAGCTTCGGGAAGGCATGCCGGGGGACGTCCACTTCAGCACTTTCTTCGGCTTTGACAGGATGGAGACGATACCGCTGAACCTGGGCGTCTACCCACCGTTGGAGTCCAAGGTGGTCGAGCAGACCGCGCACTGGCGCATCGTGGAGGACGAGTTGGGAGGCCTGACCAAGCACTGGACCGACCGCGAGGTAGGCATCCCGCAGTGGCTCCGCTATCCGGTGCGCGACCGGGCAACCTGGGAGAGGCCGAAGCAGAGGCTCAACCCGGACGCGGCAAATCGCTACCCCGAGTACTGGGACTACGTCAAGCGCTGCTACGCCGACCGGGACTTCCCCCTGGGGATCTCCGCCGGCTCCTACTACGGGTGGCTGCGCAACTGGGTGGGCATGGAGAACCTGGCGCTCTGGTACTACGACTGCCCGGACCTGGTCCATGAGATGACGGAGTAGCTTGCGGACTTCGTCCTGCGGGCGATCGAGAGGGCACTGGACGAGGTGCCGGACATCGACTACGGCTCGGTGTGGGAGGATATGGCCATGAAGACCGGCTCCCTCATCTCGCCCAAGCTCTTCCGCGATTTCATGATGCAGCCCCTCAACCGGGTGACGAAGGCGCTCAACGAGCGTGGCATCGAGATCATCATGGTGGACAGCGACGGCAACGTGGACGAGTTGATCCCACTATGGCTTGAGGCCAACGTGAACCTGATCTACCCCCTGGAGGTCGCCGCGGACTGCGACGCGCTGGAGTACAGGTCGCGCTTCGGCAAGGAGGCGCTCCTGATGGGGGACGTCGACAAGCGCGTCCTGCGAGACGGCTGCTCCAAGGCACAGATCGAGCGCGAGGTCGTGAGCAAGGTCCCGGAGCTGGTTGAGGCTGGGGGGTTCAGCCCCATGGTGGACCACGCAGTGCCCCCGGACGTGCCGTTCGAGAACTTCCGTTACTACGTTGATCTCATCCAGGACATCTGCACGAGCCGCTGACATGACAGACACCACCATCCGGGTCAGCCGCGAATCCGCCGCCGAGGGCGAGATCAGCCCCTTCCAGTGCGGCCAGTTCATCGAGTACGTCTACGATCTGGTGCCGGGCATGTGGGCCGAGAAGCTCCACGACGCCAGCTTCGAAGGCCCCGACCGCTACAGGTGCACTTTCCGGAAGGAGACGGACTTCCGTGAGCGGCCCTGGTACCCGGCCGGGGCGGTGAACCGGGGCGAGTACGTCCTCGACGAGCTGGACCCGCTCAACGGGAAGGTGTCCCAGCGCATCGCCGTGCGCGGCGAGCCCTGCACGCTGGGGGTCGCCCAGGACGGCATCTCCCTGAGGGCCGGGACCGCCTGCCGACTCTCGCTGCATCTGCGCCAGGAGGGGCTGCGCGAGCCGGTCTGGGTGCGCCTGCGCGGCGTGGGCGGAGTCCTGGCCGAGGCACAGTTCCACGCGGAGCGCGGGTGGCGCAGGTTCACGGCCCGTCTGGTGCCTGTGGAAACGACGGTCGATGCCACATTCGCCCTGGAGTTCCGCGGCCCGGGCATGCTCTGGGTCGACCAAGTCTCCCTCATGCCGGAGGATGCTCTCGGCGGCTGGCGCGCGGACGTGGTGAAGGCGCTGCGGGAACTCGCGCCCGGCATCATCCGCTTTGGCGGCAACACCACGGAGACCTACGACTGGCGGAACCTGATCGGGGACTCGGACCGGCGGGTGCCGTGGGTCAACGAGCCCTGGGGCGGAAGGCATCCCACCGGCGCGGGGCTGGAGGAGTTCGTACAACTGTGCAGGGCGGTGGATGCCGAGCCGCTGATCTGCGTCCGCGTCACGGGCAAGGCGCCGGCGGAAGGGGCGGCGCAGGTCGAGTACTTCAACGGCGGGCCGGACACCCCGATGGGCCGCGTGCGGGTGCAGAACGGCCACCCCGAGCCCTATGGCGTGAGCTACTGGCAGGTGGGCAACGAGTTGGGCGGCGACGAGTACGCCCGGCACCTCGCCGCCTTCTGCGCGGCGATGAAGGAGGCAGACCCGACCATCAAGCTCCTGTCGGCCTATCCGAGCGTGGCCGTCCTCCAACAGGCCGGCAGGTACCTGGACTACGTCTGCCCGCACCACTATGGGTGCGCCGACCTGGCGGGCAAGGAGGCGGACTTCCAGGATCTGCGCCGCCTGGCGGCCGAGCGCGCGCCGGGCCGCGACCTGAAGATCGCCGTGACGGAGTGGAACACCACGGCGGGCGACTGGGGCCTGAGTCGGGCGATGCTATGGACGCTGGACAACGCACTCGCCTGCGCCCGCTACCACAACCTGATGCACCGCTATGCCGACCTTGTAGAGATCGCCAACCGCTCCAACCTGACCAACAGCCTCTGCTCCGGCATCATCCAGACGGACAACGCCCGGCTCTACAAGACGCCGACCTACTACGCGCAGCAGCTCTACGCGCAACTCGCAGGCGCCCGCCCTCTCACCGTCGAGACCGAGGGCAGGCTGGAGCGCAATGACGTCAGCGCGACGCTGTCCAGGGATGGCTCCAGGCTGATCGTCCTGGTCGTCAACGGGACGCGCGAGCGGCTTGAGGCCACCCTCGACCTGTCCCGCTGGGCTCCCCTGGAGCAGGAGGCGAGCGTCCGGACGCTCCTGGACACGCAGGAGGCCGGCGAGCGGGACGTGACCAACAGCTTCGACGATCCGGAGCGGGTGCGGACGGTAGTGTCCTCCGTGTCGGTCGATTCGGCGGAGTTCACCCACACGTTCCCGGCCCTCTCGCTAACGGCGTTCGGGTGCGAGGTCGCACAGTGCGGCGGCGCTACCGCGCACCCCGCCCCGGGAACCGCTCCCGGGCTGCGGTCCTGAAAGCCCGGCCCGCTGCATCCAGCAAGGTGAGGAGTTCCTCCTGCGTCTTGCCGGCGGCGCTGCGGGCGGCGGCGATCACCGTGCGGCACTCGTTGGAGTCCATGAAGCGGGCGGCTTCGAGCAGCCCGGCCTCGTCCTCCCTCGGGATCGCCAAGAACCCGTGCTTGTCGGCATGGACGAGCCCGCCTGGCTCGATCCTGCGCCCGAAGACCTCGACCGTGCAGCCCCAGCGCACGGGCACGGAGTGCGCGGGGCCCACGCAGGTGCACCTGGCCAGCGCCTTGAACCCCGCGTTGGTCATCTCGTCCACGTCCCGTACTGCGCCGTCGGTGATGGTGCCGACGCAGCCGAGCACCGCGTGGACGTTGCTGTTGACCTCGCCCCAGAACGACCCGACCACGCGCGGCTTGTCCAGGTCCTCTACGACGACGATCTTGGGACCGGGCTCGGCCGCGACGTAACGGCGGTACTCGCTCCATGCATTCGCGTTCACGTGTTCCGGGTTGCTGGGCTCGAAGACCACCGTCACCGCATAGCCGACCATGGGTCCCATCTGCGGCATGAAGTCGCGCGTCTCTTCCAAGTTGAACCCGTCGGCGGCCGGGTCGTGCGAGGTGATCTGCTCCCAGCCGTTGTAGATCGTGGGCGTGTTCCAGCGTTTCAGTTCCAGGAGTTCGGCATGGGTCAGCCGGTCGTGCATGGGAACCCTCACTTCGTCTCTTCTGTTGATGTGGACAACGCGCGGTTCCTCCTCGTCGGGGCCCGGCTCACAGGTCGGCCCCGACAGGCAGTGCCTCCAGATCACTCTCGCTCAAGCGCAGGTGGAGGGCGCGGCGCCAGCGGTGGGGCATGAAGATGTGCAACTGCCCGTCGTCAGCGAACATATCCAGGTAGGAACACTGGTAGTCGCGCCAGCCGTCGCCCTCGGCCGGCGCCAGCGCATTCACCAGGAGAAAGCGCGGCTCGCCCCAGGTGCGGCCGCCGTCTCGCGAGAGCGCCACCCACACCTGTGCCCTGTCCTCGCACCTGAAGTGCGTGCCGGTCGCGACGTTGTGGTGGAAGGCGATCAGCGTCTCACCGTCGCTCAGGTGGAAGAGCATGGGGGAAGTGTCGGGATGCACGAGCGGGGAGGGCTCCGGCGCACTCCAGGTTAGGCCGTCGTCGAGGCTGCGCAGATGCCACAGGTGGCCCTCACACGTCCTGGCCTGGGCGTAGACTTCGCCACCCCCCAACCTGATCGGCCGCAGCTCGTCCATGCGGTCGAACTCCGGAACGTACCAGCCGGCCGGGCGGGGCCCGGGCAGCAAGGTCCAGCTCTCGCCTTGGTCTGTGCTGCGCAGGATGTACTGGCGCGTCTTTGGCACGCGGCCGCCGTGCGGTTGGTCGAACCACTGCCCCGCGTGCGTGCCCAGCAGCCACGTGCCGGCGTCGGTCTCGCACATCCGCATGACCGACATGCCCAGGAAGCCCGGGGCGTTGGCCGGCTCGATGAGCTTCACGTCGGACCAGGTATGCCCGTCGTCGTCGGACCAGCGGTACCCGATCGGAGCGTCTTCTTCGCCGCTCCACCGCCCCCAGATGGGCTGCGTGCCGAAGCAGTATATCCTGCCCGTGCCGCGCGGGATCAGCGGGATGAAGCCGTGCTGGTTGTAATCGATGTCGAACGCCACGGTCGGCCCGTGCCACGTCTCGCCCCTGTCCGGAGAGCGATAGGCGACCAGCTCGTTGACCTTCTCCGTCCGGTTGCCGTAGTGCCCGTGGGGCTTGCCGGGCAGGCAATCGGGGAACATCAGTAGGTAGTCGCCGCCCGGCGTGACTGTGGCGCGCGTCTCGAAGAGGCCGCCGTGGCGGTTGACGTGCAGGAGCCGCCCGTTCAGGGCCGGATGCATGAGCAGTCCCAGCTCTTCATTCAGCACCAGCCCAGCCGGCGGCCTGCTGGTCGAGGTCTCCCTGTCGGCGATCAGGACCGTCGGTGCGATGCCGGGATTGAGCTTGTCAGGCATTCGTCGCTCCCTCCCTCTGACGAGGTACGTGCTGGAGGCAGAACACCACGGTCAAATCGTCACGGCGATCTCGCTGTTGCCTTCGGCCGAGCATTCTGCGGCCTCGATCAGCGCGATCGCGCGGCGTCCGTCCGACGCTGGCACGGGCACCGGCCCGCCGGCCAGGAGGTGCTGCGCCATCTCAAGGTAGTACTCGCCCCACGTCGAGGGCAGGTACTGGATCTCCTCTTCCGTCCTTTCGCCGTCCGAGCACCTGATCAGGCGGAGCTTACCGGGCGACTGGCACGTGAAGCGGTACTGCGGGTGATAGCCGACCCACGAGTCCTGCCCGGAATCCACGATGGCGCCCTCCGTGCCCAGTATCCTCCAGAGCGGCGCGGGCGCCGCGTCGAGGTATGAGAGGGATAGGTCGCCCACCGTGCCGTCCTCGAACCGCACCGCGGCACGGCCCTGGTCGGCGATCGTCATACTGTCCCAGCGCAGCTTGTGGAAGTAGCCGGACACGGCCTCGACGCGGCTGGCGATCAGCGTCAGCAGCCAGTCGGCGGCGTGCGCTCCCCAGTCGTAGAGGACGCCTCCGCAGACGGCCTTGTCCGCACGCCAGCCGGGCCCGGCGGGGCCGAAGTAGCCCGCCTTCAGTTCGACGTGGAAAACGCGGCCGATGGCGCCTTCGCTCACTAGCTTGTGCACGAGGCGGTAGTTACCGTCCCTCCGGCGGTTCTGGAAGACGGCCAGCGTGCGCCCGGCGCGCTCGGCCTCGTGCATCATGGCGTCCGCCTCCGCCACGGTGATGCACATGGGCTTGTCCACGATCACGTGCTTGCCCGCTCGCAGGCATCGAGCGACCAGGTCTGCGTGCGTGTTGTGGGGCGTGACCACGGTCACCAGGTCCACGTCGTCGCGGGCGAGCATCGCGTCGAGATCGCCGTAGACCGTGGCGGCTGGGAACTGGGCGGAAGCCTTCGCCGCGCAGTCGGGGTCCCGGTCGCAGATGGCCAGCAGTTGCAGGTCGGGAACGCCCGATATCCACTGCGCGTGTGCCCGCCCGAAGTCAGACACCGGTCCGTAGCCGAGGATGGCACAGCCGACCCGTGCGTTCATCGCTGACTCCTCATGCGTTGTGGCCTTCCAGCAACTCGATGGCTGCCTCCGCGGCGTGCCGGGCCGTCATCCCGTAGGTCTCCAGCAGCTCCGCCCGGCCGGCCGTGCGTTTGGCGAAGGTGTCCGGCAGGCCGAGCCGCCGCAGGGGGACCGACGGTTGCTCCGCCAGTACCTCGGCCACGGCGCCGCCCAGGCCGCCGACGATCGTGTGCTCCTCGAGAGTGACCAGGCCCCGCGTCTCGGCCGCGGCTTTCAGGACGGCGTCGCGGTCGAGCGGCTTGACCGTGTGCATGTTCAGCACCCGCGCGTCGACGCCCTTGCCGACCAGCATGTCGGCGGCCGCCAGCGCCTCACCGACCAGGGCGCCGCAGGCGACGATCGTCACGTCGCCGCCAGGCCGCAGGACGGAGGCCCGGCCCAGTTGGAAGCTGCGCTCGCCGGCCCGGGCCAGCTCCCCACCGCGCAACTGGATGTAGGCCGGCCCGTCCAGCGCGGCGAGTGCCCGCGCGGCCTGCTCGGCCTCCCACGCGTCCGCTGGAAGCACGACCGTCATGCCCGGCACCAGCCGCATCAGGGCCACGTCTTCCACGCCGTGGTGGGTGCAGCCCCAGGGCCCCTGCTCGAGTCCGCCGCTGTAGGCCCCGACGATCTTCACGTTCAGGTGCTGATAGCCGATGTCCGTGCGCACCTGCTCGAACGACCGCATGGTGACGAAGGGCACCATGCCGTGGACGAAGGGCACCTTGCCGCAGAGGGCGAGGCCGGCGGCGATGCCGACGCCATTCTGCTCCGCGATGCCGACCTCGATGGCGCGCTCCGGGAACTCGCTCGCTAGGCCGCTGATGAACCACCAGCAGTCGATGCTCACTCCCCAGACGGCCGGGTCCCCCTGCGCGATCTCATGCAGCACTTCGGGATAGGGCATGGCCATCAGCTATTCCCCCAACTCCTGGAGGGCGGCCGCCGCTTGCTCCCCGGTCAGGCGCGAGTAGTGGTCATGACCGCGCTCCAGGAAGGAAACGCCCCTGCCCTTCACCGTGTCGGCGATGACGGCACTCGGCTTGCCGGGCTCCAACGGTACCGCCTCCAGCGTATCGACGACCGCCGACATGTCATGCCCGTCGATGCGGCGCACGGCCCAGCCGAAGCTCATCCACTTGTCTGAGAGCGGCTCGAGGGCCATCGTGCCCTCCCTCCGTGCTCACGTCGGACCGCGCCTGGTAGCCGTTGCAGTCTACTATGGCCGCCAGCGCGTCCAGCCCGTAGTGGCCGGCCGACATGGCGCCCTCCCAGCACGACCCCTCCTGCAGTTCACCGTCGCCCAGGACAACGAACGTGCGGAACGAACGCCGGTCCGCGCGCCCCGCCAGCGCCATACCCACGCCCATCGACAGGCCGTGGCCGAGGGAGCCGGTGGTGGCATCGATTCCCGGCGTCCTGAGGTTGGCGTGGCCGGGCAGGCGCCCGTCCGTAGCCAGGTGCCGGAGGGGTTCGTCCGGGCCGAGCAGGCCCAACTCGGCAAAGGCCCCGTAGAACGCGGGCACGCAGTGCCCCTTGCTGAGCACGACGCGGTCGCGGTCCTCCCACGCCGGGCGTTCCGCGTCGTAGCGCAGCACGCGGAAGTAGAGGGCCGCCGCAGTATCGGCCAGCGACAGGGACCCGCCGGCATGCGTGTCCGAGATGCCCGCCATGCGGACGATGTGCACACGGATGCGCCGCGCGCGTTCCTTCAGCGACTCGATGTCTTCGCCCAATCCACTATCCCCTCGCGATCAGCCGGCGGGGCCGGCACAGCTCAGCACACTGACGGCGTAGAGGGCCAGTATGCAGCCATCGTCCTCGAGGTGCCAGCGAATGGCTTTCAGGAGCCGGGCCTTCCCGAAGTCCCGCTCCCACAGGTCGACGCGCAGCACCTCGTAGGACGGGTGCACTTCCACCTCCACGGCCGGCGTCGTTTCCGGCGCGCGCGGTTCGGTCTTCCACCAGCGGCATATGTTGTTCGAGCGCAGCACGTGCTCGCCGTGCCTGAGCGGCTGGACCACCTCGCCGTCCTCAAACTCGAAGACGTACTCGGCTGCGGGCTCGCCATAGGCCCTGCACCTTTCGGCATGGTCGTGGAAGACAGACGAGACCTCCGAGGCCGGATAGCCGCCCTGGAGCGCCACGTTGCCGAGCACGGCGACGGCGCGCACGCGCACCCCCACCGGGATCACTAACTCCGGCCGCTCGCTCCCCAGCAGGGGCTCGTCCTCCGGCAGGTGGGCCTTGCCCCTCTGTGTGGACCTCGGCTGTCCGAGGACTCGGCGGGCCCGACGTTCGGACACGCAGGGGAGCCTTCGCCGCACATGCGCCGCCCCC
>SMTZ1_10012380_pt1 | contig 10744 bp, 9 predicted proteins | sample DeeMarSWOR136_30_FD_25667 | JGI IMG/M metagenome (IMG submission 25667) | reverse complement strand
AGCCTTTTCCATAACAATCCTCGTTGATCAACTTGGCCTTCCGTTCTAACTCTTCGTTCACTGCAACGAGTTCACCGCTCACTACAGAAAAGACCTTCCCAAGCCATTTACCCGATTCAATCTTGGTGAAGTTCTTCCCTTGAGTGAGTTTTTTCCCTTCGGGAGGGAGGCCCACATAAACAATGGTACCGGCCATCTTCTGAGCGTAGTCATTCATTCCCATGACCACTAGGTCCTCTTCCACCCGAGCCCAAAAATGATTCTTGTCGTAGTAAAGTCCCTCTGGAAATTCATAACCCTCGATGTTCATTAGCACCCTCCTCAATAAGAATTGGAGTACTGGAGAAATGGAGCAGTGGAGTAATGGGCTTAAGTAAAGTAATAACCAATCTCCAAATACCAAAAATCAAACATTCGACTATTGAACCAACAGTTTTCGCCTTTTTCCTAACCCAACACTCCACTACTCCGACACTCCATCGCTCCATGGTATTCGGTTACGCTGCATCCTGTTGCTTGCGCTCCTGATAAAGTAGCGCGATAAATTCGGTGATATTGTAAATCTCGATTTTCTGTTTTCGTAGCTTGGCGTTCCTGAAATTGTGTACACAGGATGGGCATTCCGTAAGTAAAATTTGCGCACCCGTTTCCTCAATGATCTCGCTTAATCGATTTCTTGAAATTTCGATAGAGTCTTCGGGAAATGATCCTCGGAGTCCTCCTCCTGAGCCGCAGCACATGGAATTCTCCCCGGTCCTTCTCGGCTCCACAAAGTTTGGGGCGATCTTCCGAATGATCTCCCTTGGCTCTTCATAGATACCCGCATGACGACCGAGATCACAGGGGTCGTGGTAGGTGACTCTCTTCTCGGTTTTTACCCCGAAGTCAAACTCCCTTAGAAACTGGGTGATGTGCTTGAGTTCCAGCCCCAAATCTCGATAGGCAGGATGTTCTTTAAACACCCGGTAACAGTAGGGACAAGTCGCGATCAGTGTTTTTGAACCGGTTTTCTGGAGTTCTCGAACATTGCGTTGGGCTAGTTCGTCCTTGACCTTATAGCCAACATCCTCTAAGACACCACTGCAGCAGACCTCGTCGATCATAGTGAAATCAACCTTTAGGAGATCCAGAAGTCGGATCGTTTCCTGTACGCTCTCTTCCTCCCGGTAAGTTCCCACACAGCCTACAAATAGGACGTTAACAGCTCCATTCTTCTTGTGACCCCAATCATGCCTGTTTTCCTCGCCGTATATGTTCCCATATTTCTCAACGATATCGCCCATTGCCTTAAAGAGGTTGTCGTAACCCAGTGCCACCATATCCTTCCGGGCAGCCTTGATCACTTCCTGGGGATCCACCCCGGATGGGCAGCTGACCGTACAATTCATGCAGGTCGTGCAGCGAAGGAGAGCCTGAGCCACTCCCTCGGTGACCGGAAGTTTTCCATCCAACACTTCCTTGAGGAGGATCATCTTGCCGCGGGCATTGGTAATGGGTCTTTTGGTCAGGTCGAAGATGGGGCAGACCGCCCGGCAAAATCCACACCGGGAACACTGGGTAATCGCCTTACGTTTTTTTTCATCCCACTGCAATTGATCAGCCATCGGATCTCCTTAAAAGGATGTAATAATGGAATGGTCCATTCAAAAACAATACTCCATTACTCCTGTATTCCAATATTCCAGTTCTTGACACTCTTAATCGAGTGCTCTCTTCCCCGGATTCATAATATTGTTGGGATCCAGAATCCTCTTGATCTGCTTCATCAAAGCCATCTCTACCGGGTCGTGCTCCAAGGTCATATAATTTGCCTTGGAAAGGCCGATCCCATGTTCCCCGGAAAGGGTTCCGTTAAGGGAGATGGCGAGTCGAAAGAGATCCCCCTCTAGCTTTTCCATTTTGTCCACCTGGTCCGGGTTGTATTCATCGTAAAGAATCTGCGGATGAAGGTTTCCATCACCAGCATGGCCGTAGGTAGCCACCACCAGCCCGTGTCTCTGAGAAATCTCTTGGATTCCCAGTAATAGCTCCGGAATTCTGGAAATAGGAACCGTGACGTCATCTAAGACGAAGCTATTGCTGACCCGAGCAAGGGTGGCATAAGAGGACTTGCGAGCCTTCCAGAGATTAAGTCGATCCTTCTCGTCTTTAGCTGTCTTGACGAGGCTGGGGTTGTTTTGCTCGAGAATTCGGAGAACCACTTCCATCTGGGCTTCAACCTCCTCCCAGGTGTAGCCGTCCGTCTCCGTCAAAATCATCGCCTCTGCCTCAGGGAGATCGATATCCGTATTCTCTTTTATCCTTTCCAGCATCCTCCAATCTGGCATACGTGGCAACGGCTGTCATGGCATGACGGGGGAGGGGATTGATTTTTAAGGTCACTTCAGTGATGACTCCCAAGGTTCCTTCGGCTCCAATGAAGAGTTTGGCCAGATCATACCCTGAGACACACTTCATCGTGTATGAGCCTGTTCGCATGACCTCCCCCGTGGGCAGGACGATCTGAAGTCCAAGAACATAGTCACGCGTCGTGCCATATTTAGCTCCTTTGATTCCACCGGCATTGGTAGCTACGTTTCCTCCGATGGTGGCCACTGTACTGCTTGCGGGATCAGGAGGAAAAACGAACCCATGTTTTTCCAGCTCTCGATTAAGATCGTCGCAGACGACGCCGGCCTGAACACGTGCGTAGCGGTTCTCAATACTGACCTCCAAGATTTTGTTCATTTTTGAAAGATCGATGATGATTCCGCCCTTGATCGGGATAACTCCCCCACTGAGGCTGGTACCCGCTCCACGAGGTACCACAGGAACTTTATGAATGTTGGCAAACCTGACGATTTCGGATACCTGCTCTGTCGATTCAGGCCAGACAGTAGCATTGGGCCGATGGACATTTATAGAAGCGTCATAGCTGTAAGGCACCAGCTCCTCTAACTGATCTGTAAAATTCTCTTTTCCAACAATTTCGATAAGCTTTTGAATAGTTGACATGTTTGCACCCCGATCCTCGAACTCCCTGCCCGCAGTAAGCAGGCAAACTCCAGACTCAATCTTATTATAACCTCCGAGTGGTCGGATAACATCCTTACGAATCGTCCTTCTGATCCCTGAACGCCTTCACCTCCGAATCGACATAGCTGAGATGTTCAAGAGTCCTGTCTCTCGCTTTCTCAGGAGAGTGATTTCTTATTGCGCTGAATATTCGATAGTGCTGATGTAACAACCTCCTCACTTTTGCCTGGTCTGTGAAAACCTTTGCTACAGATTCCCTGAGGAGATCATAGATCGTGGACATGATGTGGGTTTGAATTGTATTATGGGTAGCCTGCGCAATGGCGAGGTGAAAATCAGCGTCTTCTTTTTCCCAGGATCGGCCTTTCTCAAAGGCTGCCTTCATCTCTTTGATGATGGACTCCAGTTGTTTAATGTCATCTTCGGTTGCCCTTTCGGCAGCAAGGAAGGCACTCCATGCCTCGAGCGCTTTCCTTACCTCTATCAGGTCGAAGATTTTTTCGGTATCCGTTTTAATGAGGAGGGAGAGGGGGTCCTGCATCCTCTCCGAGATTATGGATTTGACAGAGGTCCTTTTGGTTTGAGTTACCTCCAAGAAACCCATAGCAATTAGAGACTTTAGGGCTTCGCGGAGGGTTGGGCGGCTAACCCCAAATTGTTTGATGAGTTCCCGTTCGGGGGGGAGCTGATCGCCGGGTTTTAACGTCCCTTCGCTGATCAGGTGCTTCACCTGATTCACAATTTCGTCGGAGGCTCTGGTCTGTTTAATTAACTTAAACATAAAGTAAAGTCCATCTGGTCTTACCAATTCTAAAAGTTCCTAAAAGCTTTGTCAATATTTTATTTTGATATGTGTAAGTGTTTTAAATATTTGGGATTATTTACATCTTTCAGACTTGGTCTTACCAATTTCAAAGCTGATATTTTTTAGTTGACAAGGTTTGCGTCGTCTGTTATAAAAGGACGAAGCATTGTCTTAGATATTTTTTTACGGACGATAGGAGGTAGCCATGGCTCGCTTATACGAATATCAAGGGAAGCAGTTGCTCAAGGCCGCCAAAGTTCCGATCCCGCAGGGTGAAGTAGCCACGACCCCTCAAGAAGTTGCCACGATAGCTGAGAAGATAGGAAAACCCGTTGCTATCAAAGCCCAAATTTGGGCAGGCGGACGGGGAAAAGCTGGGGGCATCAAGTTTGCCAGTAACCCGAGCGAGGCAGAGGCGGTTGCCAAGGATCTTTTGGGATTAGTGATCAAGAACCTTCCAGTAGAAAAGGTACTGGTCGAAGAGAAACTGGACATCGACAAAGAGTACTACGCCGGGATTATCATCGATGCTTCAAGGGAGGTTCGAGCTCCTGTCGTGATGTTCAGCACGGAAGGGGGTGTTGATATCGAAACCGTGCCCCCCGATAAAATCGCTCAAATGAATGTGGACGTCCTTCGGGGCTTCCGCCTTTATGATGCTTTTAACCTTGTTGCCCAATTAAAAGTTCCCACCAAATTCCTCCCATCCCTAGGGCAGGCCATCATGGGATTGTTCCAGGCCTTCAAGGGGTACAACTGCCGTACAGCAGAGATTAACCCTCTTGTGATTACGAAGGATGGAAAGCTGTTAGCAGGGGACTGCCGCATGGCCATTGATGATTCATCCGTATTTCGCCATCCTGAATTAGGGATTGAGGTAGCTCGTGAAGCTCCCACTCCACCGACAGAGCTGGACAAAATCGCATGGAAGATAGAGGAGGGAGATCTTCGGGGCACCTGTTATATTGCGCAGATGGCTCCTGAAATCAAAGAGCTCAATTATGTGGGCTACCATGGCATTGGGGGAGGCGGTGCGATTTTGGGAGTCGATGCATTGAATCGACAAGGGTTGAAGATTGCAAACTATGCCGATACAAGTGGGAATCCAACTGCAGCGAAGGTCTACCGGGCAGCGAAGGTCATCATCAACCAACCGGGGATTGAAGGATATATGCTCGGCGGGTTCATCGTAGCAAACCAAGAGCAATGGCACCACGCCCATGGAATTGTGAAGGCCCTCAGAGAGGAGTTGCCTAAGAGACCAGGATTTCCCTGCGTCATCCTGTTATGCGGGAATAAAGAGAAAGAATCGATGGAGATTTTGAAAGAAGGGACAAAGGATTTGCCCGGACGAATTGAGATCTACGGGAGTGATAAGGTTTATGAAACCGAGTTCCTAGCGAAGAGAATGAAAGCCCTCATTCTTGAGTATCGCAAAGAGAGGGGGATTGACCCCGTGCAATAATCCTCTGAAGCGGGGTTCAATCAAGGAATTTGATTGAAGCGATAACGTTTATCTCTGGCTAAAGCTTGGAACTTTATATATTGCACGGGGTAAACCCTGTGCAATGATTCTTAAGTGAGGCGTTTAAAAGGAGAATCTGAATCAGGAAGAAACGCTTATCTCCGGCAACGGTTCGAATATTTATTGCACGGGGTAAAGGAGGAATAAGCCCATGGAGTTCAAAGAGAGGACGATCAAGGTGATTATTGATGAGAGTAAGTGTGTCGATTGTAAAACGCATGCGTGTGCAGCGGGATGCAAACTCTACGACCGGGGCATTCTCGTGATCAAAGATGGTAAGCCAGCCCTTGGAGGAGACGCGGAGTACGCTCAAAGGGTTGGGACAGAATGTCTGGCTTGCGAGTATGAATGCTGGTTTAGAGGAAATAATGCCATTAAGATAGAGGTTCCAATTGCTGGACTTGAGGAGTATTTAAGGAGTCGTGGATTTTCACTTTCATAAAGAGGAGTAAGAAAGATGGCTATTCTACTGAAGAAGAATACAAAGGTTCTGGTTCAGGGCATTACGGGAAGAGAGGGCTCGGCACGAGCTGCTTTTATGAAAGGGTATGGTACAAATGTTGTGGCTGGGGTAACTCCAGGAAGAGGCGGTGAAGAGGTCTCCGGAATCCCTGTCTATAATACGGTAGAGGAGGCTGTTAGGGATAGGGGCCGCGTTGACTGCAGTGTCACCTTTGTCCCAGGACCTGGCCTCAGGGATGCTGTTTTAGAGGCTTTGGATGCGGGAATCAAGTTTATTGTGATGCCTGTTGAGCGGGTTCCCCTTTACGATATCCTTGAGATGATGGCCTATGCAAAGCAGAAAAAAGCCCTTCTGCTAGGACCAGGTTCGATAGGGATTATCAGCCCTGGAATTGCAGCCGCTGGCTGGCTCGGAGGTACTCCTGAATTTGCAAAAAGAGTTTTTCTCCCCGGGCCCGTAGGCGTAATCTCAAGAAGCGGAGGACAGTCAGGAACGGTTCCATGGGCGATCAAAGAAGCGGGGCTTGGGGTCAGTACGGTGTTGCATATCGGAACAGAGCCGGTTCTGGGGATGTCCTTTGCGGACGTCTTACCTCTCTTTCAGAAAGATAAGGATACGAAGGCGGTTGCTATCTTCGGTGAAATTGGGGGCCCTTACGAAGAGGAGGCAGCAGAGGCGGTGAGAACAAAGAAGTTTACCAAGCCTCTTGTGGTTTACGTTGCCGGCGCGTGGGCTCCGGAAGGCATGCGATTCTCCCATGCGAGTAGTATCATCGAGAGGGGGAAAGGATCGGCGAAGGATAAGATTAAATCGCTAAAGGAAGCTGGAGTCCACGTCGTGGATCGACCCGACGAAATCGCTCCAACCCTCAAGAGATTGCTGAAAAGATAAATACGAAGCACGAGATCCCTGCCTGCAGCAGGCAGGCGAATTCCGAGACAAATTCGAATCACCAAAATTCAAAACAAAAAAACTTTAAGGTTTTAAAAATTTGAACATTTAAATTTAGGATTTTTTTCGAGATTCGACATTCGAATTTCGGATTTTGAATTTAATAAGGAGGTGCAATCATGACTGTCATGCGGTCCGTTTTCTATGTGCCGGGAAATAATGAAAAGATGGTAGCCAAGTCACCGGAGATTCCAGCAGACATCATCACCTTAGATCTTGAGGACTCTGTTCCCCCTGCAGAAAAACCAAAAGCCCGTGAAGTGACTCGGGAGAATCTGAAATATGCAGGGTCCGGCGGATCGACGGTGTATGTCCGGATCAATAACTGGGAAACGCTCTTGACCAACGATGACCTCGAAGCCATCGTTCATGAGGGGCTTGCGGGTGTCTGCTTGGCCAAGTGTGGCGGTCCGGATCACGTTCAGCGTCTCGATTGGAAATTGGAGGAGCTGGAACGAAGGAGAGGCCTGAAGGTTGGAACGGTTGCCATCCAGCTTCTCATTGAGACGGCAAAGGGTGTGATGAATGCCTACCCCTCATCCATCGCCAGCAAACGGGTGAATTCTCTCATCTTCGGCGCCGTCGATTACACCAAAGACATGAGAGTAAAACTGACCGATGAGGGAGAAGAACAGTATTATGCACGAGCTCGCGTGCCTGTTGCCGCCAGAGCTGCAGGTTGCATCGCCATTGATTGTCCCTTCGTAAACTACAAGGATACGGAGGCCTTTGAGAAGAGTACCCGTTTTGGCCGGCAGTTGGGTTACGAAGGAAGAATGCTCATCCACCCAAGCCAGATCGAACCTTCTCACAGAATCTATACGCCAGCGCCGGAAGATGTGGAGTGGGCACAGGGAGTGGTGAAGATCTTTGAGGAGGAAGGGATTGCCAAAGGGTCTGCAGCTGTTTCTTATAAGGGTAAGATGGTTGATACACCGGTTTACGAGAATGCCAGGACGATCCTAGCCATCATGGATGAAGTAGCTGCCTTTGATGCCAAACGAAAGAAGAGTTGACCGGCAAGTGCCCCGTAAGCTTCGTCCCCTAGGCGGGGTCAGGGGGCACACTAAGAACGAGGTTTCATCTCCGGGAAGCCCCACCCCTCTGGGTGGGGAGCTTCACAATCGTCTTTAAGAGGGCAAGGCTCTGAGCCCACCTACCACCCCACCTGTACCGACAAGAGCCTTGCCCTTCTTCATCCCGGCAGCACGAGACCACGGCGTTTGGCCGTGGGGCTTCATTTCTTGAGGCGGAAAGATGCGGATTATTTTAGTCGGCCAAGGTCCGTTTGGAGAGAGGGTTTTGGAAGCGCTGATCAAAAAGGGTGAGGATGTGGTTGGGGTCTTCACTCCTCCAGATAAAAGAGGAGAAACCATCAAGGAACTAGCTGAGAGGTCCAAGATTCCGTTCTTTCGGCCAGCCCATATGAAGGAGCCTCAGGTCTTTGACGCTTTTGAGAAGTTGGAGCCTGATCTGGTGATATTGGCGTTTGTAACGGATATCATCCCCGAAGGATTGCTCTCGATCCCACCCTTGGGAACCATATGCTACCATCCTTCTCTTTTACCAAGACATCGAGGGGCAAGCAGCATCAATTGGGCCATTATCCAGGGAGACACACGTACAGGGTTAACCATTTTGTGGTCGGATAAAGGCATTGATACGGGCCCGATCTTACTCCAAAAAGAAGTGGAGATTGGTCCTAGTGATACAACAGGTTCTCTTTACTTTAATACGCTCTTTCCAATGGGAATAGATGCCATTGCGGAAGCTGTTGACTTAATCAAGGAGGGCAAGGCACCGCGAATTCCCCAGGATGAATCCAGGGCCACTTATGAACACCCCTGTGATGACAGGGTTGCCTCTTTGGATTTTGAAAAATCAATCAATGACATTTACAATTTGATTAGAGGATGCGATCCCCAACCTGGTGCTTATACAACCTTCAAAGGGAAGAAGTTTAGGTTATATGATGCAAGAATGAATCCGATATCATCGGGCAGAAAACCCGGAGAGGTCGTCGCGATAGAAGAAGATGGTCTCCAAATCGCTGTAAAGGGCGGCATCATAAATATTGGTAAGCTAAGAATGGACAAAGGAGAGAAAATAGGACCGATAGAATTTGCTCGGTCGGTCGACCTAAAGGTTGGAGATAGACTGGGGAAATAAGAATGGAGTAATGGAGTATTGGAGTATTGGATTCTTGAAAGGTTTTAGTTTTTAGTCCAAAAAAAACACTACTCCATTACTCCAACACTCCATTATTCCATTTTTTTGTCAGGAGGATCCATGGACCGGGAGAGATTAAGTCAAGAAATGGCCAACATAGTTGGGAAGGAGAATGTCTTATCATCAGAGACGGATTTATTGCTTTATGGGTATGACGCCTCTCTCTTTCGAGCAAAACCGGATTGTATTGTCCTTCCAGGTTCGACGGAAGAAGTTTCAAAAGTCGTCAGGTTCGCTCATGAGAATGGAATTCATGTCGTCGGAAGAGGGTCAGGGACGAACTTGAGCGGAGGAACGATTCCCGCGCAGGGTGGAATTGTGATCCACTTCTCAAGGATGAATCGGATCCTGGAGATCGACCTCGAGAATCAAAGAGTCGTTGTCGAGCCGGGAATCTTCACCCTAACTCTAAAAAACGCACTGGCCCGCTATGGATATGTCTATCAACCGGATCCTGCCAGCGAGAAAGTCTCCACACTTGGTGGAAATTTCGGAGAGAATTCGGGGGGACCTCATTGCCTCAAATATGGGGTAACGACCAACCATATGTTGGGAGCCGAAGTGGTTCTCTATGACGGGAGTGTCATTCAGGTGGGTGGAAAATCGTTGGACAACCCTGGCTATGATCTCACGGGAATTCTTGTGGGTTCAGAAGGGACTCTGGGCATTGCCACCAAGTTGGTCCTTCGAATCATGCCAAAACCGGAAGCGGTTAAGACCATGCTGGCTATTTACAATTCTCTTGAAGATGCCGGGAAGACGGTCTCTGCCATTATTGCCGACGGCATCATTCCAGCCACTTTAGAGATGATTGATAAATTGACTATCAAGGCCGTTGAGGAGTCGGTTCATGCCGGTTTTCCACTTGATGCAGAGGCTGTCCTCTTGATCGAGCTGGATGGACTCAAAGATGGGATGGAGAGGTTAGCGGAAAGGATTATGGAAATCTGTAGAAAAAATAATGTTCGCGAAGTCAAAGCTGCAAAAACAGAGGCAGAGCGAATGCAACTCTGGGCGGGCCGTAAAGGCGCCTTTGGTGCTGTGGCAAGACTTCGACCTAACTATCTTGTCTGTGACGGGACGGTTCCAAGAACGAAACTTCCTGAAGTCCTAACCAGGGTAATGGAGGTGGGTAAGAAATATGGCCTTGCTATTGCTAACGTTTTCCACGCGGGGGATGGAAACCTCCACCCTTTAATTCTTTTCGACGAAAGGAACGAGGAGGAGTTAAGAAAAGTTCATTTGGCGGGGTCTGAGATATTGAAAATCTGTTCCGATGCCGGCGGAACGATCAGCGGAGAGCATGGGATTGGAACAGAAAAGAAGAAGGAGATGCTCTTCGTCTTCGGCCCAAAAGACATTTCCGCCATGAAGAAGGTGAAGAAGGCCTTCGACCCCGACGAGGTCTATAATCCACAAAAGGTGTTACCCGAGACCCAAGCATGATTTAATTTTCCATGATGTGGACGTTACCTGTAAGGGATGGAAATGGGTTATGGTTTTTGGGTAACGAAGCCCGTTTGGTTTAGAGTTAAATGGTTATGGCTAAGGATTTAAAGACGAATAACCTGGCCCATCGACTGGACCGGCATCTTTACCCTAACCCTTAGACCTTTGTTTGGTATTTGAAGAAAAGGAGAATCCAGTATGCCCAAGGGGGGTAAACTTTATTCCAGGTTGAAAGAGATTGTTGGAGATTCCCATATTGTCAAAGATTCGGAGAAACTCCAAGCCTATGCAGTGGAAGGAAAGAAAC
>SMTZ1_10007745_pt1 | contig 10745 bp, 9 predicted proteins | sample DeeMarSWOR136_30_FD_25667 | JGI IMG/M metagenome (IMG submission 25667) | reverse complement strand
CCAACGATTATGAAGACCAATTGCCGCGCGCAGGTGGAATAGGGAACGTCACTTGGGTCCAGACACTCGGCCAGCGCTACTTGGCCGATAATCGGCGTCTTGCTTACGCTCTACAGCCGGATGGCAGCGGTGGTAGCGCAACCATTTCATCCAGCTTCTACCTCTTGGTCAAATATATGGAGATGGAGCCGAAGCAGTTTGTCTGCAGGGATGATTCCGGAACTAAGGAGTTCAATCCCACTGAATATGGAGTACGTGACAAAGACCTTATCGACCTCTGGGATTTCGGGCCGAACCCTTCGAAGCATTGCAGCTACACATATCATATGCCTTATGGCCCATACGCCCTGAGCGTCGAGTCGAGCCAACCCGGTATGGCAATAGCGGCCGACCGAAATCCCTGGATAGATACTCCTGCTGTAAAAGCCAGAGACTTTTCGCTGTTCAAATGGGATGGCGACATAGAGCAGCAGAAAGCCGGAAACGCCATCGCTCACAAAGGGGGGGGACAGAATGTATTGTTCCTTGACAGCCATGTATCCTTTGAAAAGCGCCCTTTCTGCGGCGTCAAAGACGATAACATCTATACTTATTGGAACGGGGAAGATATACAGCGCGGCGCTGCCCCAACGCTCGGCAGCCAGCCCGCTGATATACTCGACTCATTACTCGTCCACGACCCGCCGCTAACCGACCGGAAATGAAATTCTTCGAAAGAACTGGAAGGATAATAACGTGAAGGACATAAACCGGCGCGAATTTCTTTCTTTCCTGACTGGTGGTGCCACGGCAGCACTGCTGCCTTCGATTGGCTGCAACCGTCAACTTACTGGCGCACCAAACGCAGCAGCAAAGCGGCCAAACATCATCTTCATTATGGCTGACGACCTCGGGCCTGAGTGGCTAAGCTGCTACGGCGGCGAGGAAATGAAAACGCACAACCTCGACAAACTTGCCGTAGAGGGGATGCAGTTTTCCAATGCCTACTCGATGGCGCAGTGCACTCCAACGCGCGTAACGCTTCTGACCGGCCAGTACCCATTCCGGCACGGCTGGGTCAACCACTGGGACGTGCCGCGCTGGGGAGCCGGCTGCCATTTCGACCCCAGGCACAATATCACTTTTGCACGAGTGCTCAAGACCGCCGGCTACGCCACCGCCGCAGCCGGCAAGTGGCAGATTAACGACTTTCGCGTCCAGACCGATGCTATGGAAAAACACGGCTTCGATGAGTACTGTATGTGGACCGGCTTTGAATCTCAGAATCCACCCAGCGCAAAACGCTACTGGGACCCTTACATCCACACCAAAAAGGGCAGCAGGACCTACAAAGGCAGGTTTGGCACCGACATCTTCGTGGATTTTCTAATCGATTTTATGAGGCGGCATAAAGACAGGCCGATGATGTTGTACTTCCCGATGTGCCTCACTCACGGCCCGTTGACCAACACCCCGCTCGACCCCGACGCCAGCGGCAATTTGGAGCGGCACAAAGCTATGGTTCGTTATACCGACCTCGCGGTCGGCCGGATAGTTAAGGCGCTCGATGACCTGAAGCTCCGCAACAATACTATCGTGTTCTTCACAGCTGATAACGGCACTGCTAAGAAAATAACCGCGCGGATGAACGGCCGGATAGTTAAAGGCGGTAAAGCGACCCTGGGCGAACCCGGCGTCAGAGCGCCGTTCATCGTAAACTGTCCCGGACTTGTCCCTGCCGGTGTTGTAACCGATGCACTAACTGACTTCACCGATATGCTTCCCACATTTGCAGAACTGGCTGGAACTGGCATCCCTGCAGATATTGCAATTGATGGCTGCTCCATTGCAAAGCTGATTCTTGGTAAGGGGAAAGATTCTCCGCGTCGGTGGATTATGGCTATGGGATTTGGTGCTGCGAAGCTTGCCGAAGGTCGTGTTGTGGGCGTTAAGCAATTTGCCGACCGGAGCGTGCGTGACAAGCAGTACAAACTCTGGGTACTGGACGGCAAGAGCGCGAGGTTGTTCGACCTGCTCGCCGACCCGGTAGAGACGAATAACCTGATAGAAAGCACGAATCACAGGGTTGTCGCTGCGCGCAAAAAGCTCGAGGCAGTCGTGCAATCCTTTCCCGGCAGGGATGCTGCGCCGAAGTATGACCCGATGCCGCCTCAGCTCTGGGATAAGAAGATAGAGGGCAAAAAAGGCAGAAAATGATTGGCGTATGCGTTCAGCAGTCAGCGTTACCCTGAAAAAACTGACCGTGATAAAAACCGCAAGTTCTGAAAAAGTGCTTGTGTTCAAAATGAAAACACATATACTGAAATGGATTTATGGTTATGCGTTCATAGACTACGAACTACGGACTAATTAAGAGATAAATCAGCGAATCCCGTTAGGAATTCTATAACGGGGAATAAGGGAATAATATGGTACAAAAGGAAAAAATTGCCCGAAAGACACGGGGTGGGACCCCGCTTCGCGGAGGCCCAAGCAAACATCCGGAAAAGAGTGCGGAGTCTTCTGCCAGGACGAAAACAGAAATGTTGGATGCTGTTGAAAGCAAAAGTCTGCGGAAAAAAATACCGCAATTCGAAATAGGCGATACGGTAGATGTCCGTTGCAGCATCAGGGAAGGCGACAAAGTGCGTACACAGGTATTTACCGGCACAGTAATTGCCCGGAGGGGACGGGGGATTAACGAGACTTTCACAGTGCGGCGAATTGTGGATAACGAGGGCGTGGAACGGATTTTCCCGCTTCATTCGCCCAATGTTGTTGATGTCAAGCCGATTCGTAGCGGCAAAGCAAGGCGTGCAAAGCTGTATTACCTGCGGCAGCGAACCGGCAAAGCCGTCCGCCTGGCTCACCGCCACAGCGAACACACCGGTTTGAAATAACGAGATACGAAATACGAGATACGAAATTTGTTGCTGAACAGACGCAAGCTATTGGCCGATGCGAAAGTGCTCGGCCGATGGGGTGAAAAACGCTGCGAAAGGTATCTAAAAAGAAAAGGTCTGAAAAAGCTCACCCGTAACTTCTCCTGTAAAACCGGCGAAATCGATCTGGTTATGGTTGATAACGACGGCTCTATCGTCTTCGTCGAGGTTAGAACAAAGGCAGGCAAAATTTTTGAGCCTCCCGAATCAACAATCACGCCCGCTAAAAAGGCCAGATTGTTCAGGACTGCACGCTATTTTCTTGCAACCCACAATATAGAGAACCGCCCTTATCGTTTTGATGTCGTTACAATAGTGCTCGGCCAAACCGGCCAACCAAAAATAAAACATTACAAAAGTGCCTTCGTGCCGTAGTTTTATTAGCAATTTTAAAATGCGAAAGATATTTTTGACTATTTTGATGATTTTGTGTTTGCGGTTAATAACAGGATGTGTCTCCATACCACGTGAGGAACTGAGCTGGGCTATAGAAACAGAGGAATTGTCGGGCCATGTTCACTTTCTGGCTCAGCCGGCACTTAAGGGACGAAAGCCCAGGACATGGGAATCGGCGACAGCACGGCAGTACTTAAAAAACAGATTTGAGGCCTATGGACTGGTGCCGTGGGCAGGTTATAAGGGATATGAGCAGTCATTTGGTTTTGGAACGAATGTAATTGGCGTTTTGCTGGGCTCGGAGCCAAATGTTGCTGATGAGATTGTGATTTTGGCTGCTCATTATGACCATTTGGGTAAGGGTAAAAAAGGCATATACTATGGAGCTTGTGACAACGCATCCGGCTTGTCTGTGCTTCTGGAGATAGCAGAAAAGTTGGCACTGAGTGAAAAGCGGCCGAAACGGTCAATTTGCTTTGCTTCTTTTGATTGCGAAGAAAGATTTGCGCTGGGGGCGTTTGCATTTACCTGCCAGAAGGATTTTGAAAAGCGGAAAATCGCGGCTGTTATCAACATCGATCTATTAGGCAGAGACTTTCTCGATGTTGTCGATGGCTCGCTGTTTGTTGTGGGGACGGAAGCATATCCAGAGTTGCGAGCGCACATAGTTCAGGCAGGAAAAGAAACTGATGTAAAGATTTTGCCGTTAGGAACGGACCTGGTCGGGCCAAGAGGAGACCACGCCGCCTTTGAAACGATGGATATACCTGTGCTGTTCTTTACGTGTGGATTGTATAAAGATTATCACAAGCCGACCGATACTGCAGAAAAGTTGAATTACCCGAAAATGACAAGTTCGGCACAGGTTATTTTTCGAGTACTTGATGTGCTCGCAAACTCCGAAGATATCGACAGGCCGGTACCATTGAAAAACGGCGATGAGGATGAATTACTGGCTCTCAAGTTTATCCTTGAGAAGATAAACTCCAACCGTGAAGAGCTGAAACTTGATGAACAGCAAAGTGAAAAACTTTGGCAGTTAGCTCAAGAAACACAACAATTATTGAATGAGGGAAAATACTCCCTCAAAGAACGACGGGGTTTTGCAAGAAAAGTGATTGAAGCTTTGCTCCCTGCGGTTGCGTGGGGTGATTTCACCTCTCAAAAGAGCAGTGAGGGGCTGCTCTGGATGAATGAATTCTACACCGGCCATTCCAAACTTTTAATAGAAGGGTACAGGGATATGGTACGACAAATGCTGCAAAGCAAACCAGGGCTGTTTGGTAAAGTAAATTTCGAATATCAGGCGTATGATTTGTCCGACAATGAAATTAGCTTCGTAGAGAAACAAGATGGACAGTTTGAGCTCGATGTTATTCTGACACAGGTTCATTTAAATTGTGAAATAAAAGGTTTGCTGTTTAAATCCGGCGACTTTAGCTTTGGAGGCGGGAGGTACATAAAGCATTTCCTTGGCACTAAAGACGAGGTAACAGATTTTTGCTTACTTCAGTGGCGGGAAAATCTAAAGGATGAATCTTATGGGCGAGCGTGGACGCAAGTATTAAAGACGGTAACGCAGCAGGAACTTGGTGCGGAGTATGATGACTGGATGCGATGGTGGCTGGGAAAGCGCAGCTTGGCTGACGAGAAACAATGGCTGTCGAACTTGAGCAAAAGCGATAATCCACAACTCGCTGCTACAGTCACAGTCGGAGAATGGACAACTCTTACTCTTACGGAAAATCAGGTTTACATCCTTGTAAAAGACCCCAATGTTCCCGCAATTAGGCGAAAGGCTTTAATCCGGAGCCTGGACAAACGGCTTGGACCAAAGGCACTGCTCACGTTAGTAGATGTTCTAACCGACGAAACGCCGGCGGCTGCAAAAAAGCCCCGATTCCTGGAAGCCTCATACCCTTTTGCCGACCGTGGCTTTGTTAAGGCATCGCACGAATGGTGGAAAAAGCAACAGGGAAAAGAATCTGCAAGAACTATCGGCGAGGCAGCCGAGAATAAGTTGAAGCAATTGACAAGACAGGATTTCGGCAAAGACGCCGAGGCCTGGCGAAGATGGATTGAGAGGCATGTGAAATAGACCTTGTGTACAGATTCGAAATATCGTGATGGTTCTTGATTTTGAGTGAAATCTGATGTGGGTTATAAACAATGGAACTAATTGACACACATTGCCATTTAACTTTTGACATCGCTGTTTTATGGTATTTTGAGCAATTTGAGAAAAATCTTGTAAGCCGTTTCCTTCTTCCGAGCGTCTAATATAGTATAAAGTGTTCGCCCCCAGATTGCGGCAGCAAAAGACTTTGACCTTATAACACAAAGAAGGACACTAAAATGCTGTTACCAAAACCACACCGCATAATTCCGCTCCTGCTTATCATCCTGTTCCTTTCCTTCATCGTAGCCCGCGACCTTGAACAGAGAAAACTAGAGCCAATAAGAATGACCCTCTTCACGCAAGATAAAAATCTTGATTATGGACTTAGCGTTCCCGAGAACGACCCCCGCCTCCAAGCCATAAAACAGCTCCAGCAAATCGGCTCACCCGTTGCCGTCTCCATCCTCCGCGACTTTCTTACAAACAACGACATGCATAAACAGTTAAAACAAAAGACCCTCGCTGCCCTCGGACAACTCGGAACCAAACACGCTATAAAAGCCATCGAAGAATTCGAGTCTTGGTCTAAAAAACGCTTCAACCACCCAGCGCCCTTCAAATTCGGGAAACACCAGTCGCCCCTCGACCATATCGCCGATGGCTTCCTACGTCCGCTCGCAGAAGCAACCGACAAGAACGGAAAGACCTGGGCCATCTTCGCAGGTGCAAGATACACAAGTTGGACCCACGAAGGCTACCCGGAAATCTGGCTAACCTGTAAGAGGGAAAAAGACTTTTGGAAAGAACCTATCCTCCTTGACCTACCGGATATGCCCGCGATAAAAAGCACACGTCTAAAATCATGGAAAAATCAATGTCCCCTCACAGTCGAAAACGACCTTATCAAAATAACCTTGGACGGGAAGAAACTACAGACCAGCATCAGCCGTTCCCTAAGGGACACCGACGGTGACACCATGCCCGACATCGCAGAAGCCAGCCTTCCCACAGACTCCCAAAACCCCGATTCTGACAAAGACGGCATCCCTGACGGAAATGATTCTAACCCACTTACACCTCCCGTAAAAGAACCAAATGACACCCACCAAATCCGACAAGCCGTATTCTCAATCTTGTTGGCAACCTCCTCAAGTAGACAACCCATATTCATCGTGGATGAAGGCGACTTTGCAAAGCAGGAGTACTACGGCTACGCTGGCTTGGTCCTCCCGGCCGAAAAGGCCAAACCCGGACGAATCAACATAACCGAAATAAACGTCAGAATCACCTCGCCTACCAGAGCCGTCGCAAGCATCGGGGACTACGAAGGAAACGAAGCCGCCAGCGGGCATGAGGCAAAATTGAGAAAAATTAGGGGCAAATGGGTAGTCATAGAATTCGCCCTGACCATTATCTCATAAAACACACTTTCAAAAAGCGCAGCGAATTGATACCCTAAGCCCTATGCAACTGATTGATACACATTGCCATTTGGGTTTTGATGAATTAGCCGGAGATGTTGAGGCGGTAGTGGCACGCAGCAAAGCCGCTGGCGTTACCGGCTGGATAACTGTGGGCACCGCCATGCAGCAAAACCGAAAAGCAATCGAATTTGCCGACAGATTCGAAAATATGTACGCTTCTGTCGGAACCCATCCCCACGATGCAAAGGATGTAACCGCTGAGACAATAGCAGAATTAAAAAAGCTTGCACAAAATGAAAAAGTCGTCGCCATCGGCGAGACGGGTCTGGATTTTCACTACAATTATTCTGAACCACCAGACCAGAAACGAGTTTTTGCTGCGCAGCTAAAACTCGCCGCCGAATTGAATCTGCCGGTTATTGTGCATTGCAGAGAGGCCTTCGATGAGACGATGGAGATCTTAGAGCAGTTCGGCTCAGGCGTTAAGAAGGTAGTATTTCACTGTTTCAGCGGCTCGGCCGAGCAGGCAAAGGTTGTTCTCGATAAAGGTTTTCATATCTCTTTTACCGGCGTAGTTACTTTCAAGAATGCCGAGAAGACTCGTGACGCTACCAAAATCGTGTCGGTGGACAGGTTAATGCTTGAGACCGATTGTCCTTATATGTCCCCCGAGCCGATGCGTAAGCAGAGGATAAACGAACCTGCCCTTATGATTCACACTGCCAGATTTTTAGCCGAGTTAAAAGGGATGGATTTGACCGATTTTGCAGAAGCCGTAACAGCCACGAGCAGGGACTTCTTCGACCTGCCTTTTTAAATATTCTCAGATGATTGCTTTTGTTGCTCCCGTGGTAAAGCCGCCATCTACCAAAATCATCTGTCCTGTAATATATTCTGAAGCGTCTGAAGCTAAAAAAACAACTGTGCCGTCAAGGTCATTCGGTTGTCCGGGGCGGTTTAGAGGAATGCGGTTCGTGATATAATTCACCCATTCTTTGTTCTCATATAACACTGCGTTTTGTGCTGTTTTGAACCATCCGGGGGCCAGCACATTTACCGTGATTCCATATCTGCCCCACTCTGCGGCTAAGCTTTTAGTCATTGACAGAATAGCACCTCGACTCGCCGTATAAGCTGCGATCCCCTCCATACCGAAAACACATGTACACGAGCCGACGTTTATAATTCTGCCGTAGTTTCGTTTTATCATCTCTTTAGCTACTGCTTGAGCACAGAAGAAGCTGCCTTTGAGATTGGTATCTAATACGGTGTCCCAGTCCTGCCCGGATACTTCAGTGCTTGGCTTTCGGATATTTAAGCCGGCGTTGTTAACCAGAATGTCAATTTTGCCATATTCTTTTATGGCCATCTGAACCATATTTTCAATGTCGCTTTGGGAAAGCACATCCAACTGAACGGGCAATGCCTTTCTACCCAGAGACTCTATTTCCTGCTTGAATTCGGCCAACCTCGATAGCTCTCGGCTGGTAATCACCAAGTCGGCTCCGGCTTTGGCAAGTGCCCTGGCGAAATACTGGCCCAGGCCGCGACTTGTTCCGGTTACAATTGCTACTTTGTCGGAAAGGTCAAAAAGCTCTTTCATCTGCACTTCCTCAAACTTTCTTTATGGTTCCAAAACAATTTTCAATAAGTTTTCCTCGGCCTTAAGCAGCCGGTCAAAAGCACTTGGCCCATCTTCCAACGGTAAAACGTCGCTGATTAACGGCTCTAAATCGATTTTGCCTGAAGCTACTAACTCTATACAATCGCGAAATTCACCTGAGCTGGCGTATGAACCTTTGCAGGTAAGTTCCCTGGCGACTAATTCCTGTAAGTTAAACTCAGCCGTCTTTTCTACATTGCCAACAGCGATAAGATGTCCGCCTGTCTTTGTTACTGAAATGGCATCTTGAAAAGTTTTTGCATACCCTACAGCTTCGAAAGTAACATCTGCTCCTTTATTGTTCGTTTCCCTGAAAATCGTTTCTCTTAAATCAGACTTGACAGGATTGACGACCACGTCGGCCCCAAGCTTCCTTGCTGTATCGAGCCGAAATTCGTTGATATCAGACACGAAGACCATCCCGGCACCTCTTAGTTTGGAAGCTTGCAGAATGAAAAGACCGATTGTCCCCGCTCCAATAACCACAAACGTATCGTTGGTCGATATGGGGGCCCTATTGGCGGCGTGCATACCTATTGATACAGGCTCCAGAAGACTTGCGTGGGTGAAAGATAAATGCTCCGGGATTTTCGCGACAATCCACCACGGCACTGCAACATATTCTGCAAATGCACCGTGCCTCTTGAAGTCTGGTGTAGAAACGCCGAGCACTTGTCGATTTTCACAGCGGTTATAATAGCCCTTTTGGCACTGCTCACATCTATTGCAATACACAGTTGAGTCAAAGCAAACTCTATCGCCCCTTTCAAAATCCTTTACGTTTTTACCAATACTTTCAGCAATACCGGCTGCCTCATGACCCATAACCAAAGGAGGAATTCTTCTTCCGGTCTTACCTGTAAAGCCCTGAACATCCGACCCGCAGATTCCACAGGCCTTGACGCGAATTAGCACATCATCGTCACCCATCGCCGGTTCTGGAAAATCTGAATATTCGAAACAATACGGTTTAGTATAAATTAAGGCCTTCAATTAAGAGCCTCCATCGGAAAACACCGGACGGTTATTGCTTGGGTTCCTTGAGCCTCTGCTCGTCTACTTACAAGTTAATGGTCACTTTCCTATTCGCCGGCATAATACCCGAATTCGGAGCTCTCCGCAAGGAGCCCCAGGGACAATTCCACGCCATTTTGTGGAGTGGGATTGGGTATTCGGTTTTCATGAAACGGTTAAGGAGTCAACTCGTCAGCCCCGATATCGGGTTTTGTCCCTCGAGATTCGCGGTCTATATCATTGGTTACATCGGATAGCGGTTGGGCTTTGTTGATGGCGTCGGTGGCGCCTTCTGTCAGGTGCAGATTTCCTTGTGACGGATTGACCAGAGCGGCCGTAAGGTCTTTCTCGAGGTTATTAATGGTCTTGATTTTGCTGTCTGACTCGTTCCTGATTTTGGGCCCGCTGAGCAGGTTGTTGGCGATAAGCAAGCCTTCATTGTCAAAGACAAGACGAATAAGTCGGCCGAGGCGGCTGTCCGGTTCGTGAACGGTGTTGTTGAGAACTTTGCAGTCCTGGGTGTAAACGGTTACGATACCGCCTTCGGTGGCCCTGGTAATGAAATTGTTACGGACAGCACAACGCAAGCAGTGTGTGTTAATGCCGTCAGCACGGTGCGGATTGCCGAGGCAAATGCCGGCATCGCAGTCGATAATGATGTTCCGCTCGATGACGCAGTCCTGCGAGTCAAACCAGATGAAGATGGCTCCGCGTCCCTCACGAGTCCTGCCCTGGATCCCTATGAAAACATTGTCGCTAATCACCCAGTCTTTGGCATACATCAGGTCAATGCCGCCAACGTAGTTTCCGCCGGCGATATCGTGCGGGTCGTCGCTCAAGCGCTTGGGCCTGTCGTTGTAAAACAGACAGTATTGCACCCGGCAGTGTTTTGGACGAATCACTTCACGGTTCTTTTCCGGCACTTTAACACCTTTGACGCCGCGCTGCCATATATTGTGGATGATGCAATTGTAAATGGTGAGTCTCTGAACGTTGGTTTCGGAGTTGATTTTGAATCCATTGTACCGGGTGTTCTGGATAGTCAGGTCGGCGATCGTAACAGCCGAGCATCCGGTGATGCCGATGAGTTCTCCATCACGACTCCGGGCGCCATCAATGACCACACGCTCACGATGTCCCGATGCTCCGCGTAACGATACGTTATCAGTCTTGAGTTCAACATAATGAGGCATCATATAATGGCCGTC
>SMTZ1_10028492_pt1 | contig 10746 bp, 9 predicted proteins | sample DeeMarSWOR136_30_FD_25667 | JGI IMG/M metagenome (IMG submission 25667) | reverse complement strand
CCGACGAGGCGGGGAGTCGCCTCACCGATTGACATAGAGTTCCGGAAGGTGAGCCCCGGGATGACCAGCGACGTCATGGGCGCCGTGGGAAACGGGGCCGGGCTCCCGGCGATATCTGTCCCCAACGGCTTCGACGAGGACGGGCTCCCCACGGGGATTCAGTTCATGGGGAGGGCTTACGACGAAAACGTCATCCTGGCGATCGCCAGGACCTACCAGTCGCTGACGGACTGGCATCAGCGCCATCCACAAGATCTGACGCCTTAAAGCTTGTTCGAGTCCGCCCCATTATCATGTACCCATTTCTTTTTTTGGTGCGCGCGTAAAAGGATAAGTTGAATACATATGAACGGGATAAAAACTTTGAAAAATATCAGCGCTACAAGAGCAGTCGCCTCAACGTTGGGCGTTCTTGTGGGACTGGCCGGTATAGAACATGGTTTCTTTGAGATGCTTCAAGGCAATATTACGCCAAGTGGCATAATGACAGAGGCCATCGGTCCAGCTCAGAGGTTTTGGGAGTATGGAACTGAACGTGCTTTGACAATCATTCCCAACTTTTTCGTGACGGGTATCCTCGCAATGATCGTCGGCCTCTCGGTCACGATATGGGCGGGTTATTACATTGATAAGAAGTATGGCGCTCGGGTGCTGATGCTTCTCTCGATCATACTGTGGTTGGTTGGAGGAGGCTTTGCACCAATCTTCATGGCAATATTTGCCAGTCTTGCCGCAACAAGGATAAACAAGCCGTTGAATTGGTGGCGTGCACATCTCCCGCCTTCCATACGGGGCTTCCTTGCCAAGTTATGGCCGTGGTCTATCATTGCCTTCGTGGTAGTGTTTGTAATTGGCGTTGAGATCGCAATCTTCGGTTACCCCTTATTGTGGTTCTATAGTGCAGAGGTTACGTACGAAATTCAATATGCTTTGGCTTACATAATGGTTGCATTATGGCCGCTTTCTATCCTTACAGCGCTTTCATACGATATCCAGTAACAGATCGATTCACGCGCGCACGGGTCATTCACAAAAACGTGCTCTTAAGCTACGAATTCAGGCATGAAACCCAGGGGATCACGATCTTCTATGTTGAAGAGTGGCCGACCCGAGTACGAGGACTCGCTGCAGAGAGGAGGCGGTATAAGGCGCGCGCTAATTAACATATTGAAAAGCACTCCCAATGAATATTGAAAACTAAATTCCACTCTGAGAGCTTACCTCGTCTTCGAGTACGTGCGTAGGAAGGTCTAAACCATGAGAAGAATTCCCAGGCCATTGATAACCAAATGGATGATGATTCCAGGCGTTGTGTTCCCAATTCGCTGAGTGATGAATGGGATGATCCAGGTTGTAAATAGCATGAACGGAACAGCCCACCACTTGAATGCATGGAATAACGCCCATAACACACCATGAATAGCCCAAGTATATCGCCCGTGTTGTTTCTCCTGCCGAGGAAGGACATATCCCCGCCACCAAAGTTCCTCACTTATGATATTCATACACAGAACGAACGACATCAAGGGTATGTTCATCATCGGACCCGATGGCGACACGTCTGGAGGCGTAAACTTCAGAATGTTATAGACTTGGCTCGCGAGAACTGTAGCCACTAGAGATAGAAGGATCTGTGTAAAAAGACCTCCAAAAGTCCACTTCCATCCTCTTATATCTAATCTAAAGAGACGAAAACGACGTCTAAACGATGACCAATCGAGCGAATTCCCTTCAACCACATAAGCCACAAGAGATGCAATCAGCAGAGACACAAACACAACCAAAGACTGTAAATGATATGCGTTTTCCTCCGATACACCGATACCCATGAGGAATGGCCAGAAGAAGTACTGACAAAGAACCGCTAACAAAGTAGGTACGCCAAAAAAGATGAGCGACTGCCACAACGGCATTGGTTTAATTTGCTCAGTGATCCCTTTGCTCATAGTTTTTCACTGCTTTTGCATTAAGAATCTAGTTTGTTAGATAAACCCTCTGCAAGACGGTTAATGTGGACCCAATATTAATGTTGGAAACTCAGCATTGGTTTGGGTTTGGGGTTAAAATTTTAACCAAAAAAAATAACGTGTCCCGATGCCGATGCTTCGAAGGCTGGTTGCTCCTAGATAATGTGCTTGACGATAGAGATGCTGTATACGGCAGGGGCAAGAGGTAGGATATTGGTGATATCAGAGGATATGGGATTTCGTTGCTTGGGCTATGAGACCTATATTAGCTTGCCCTATAGTGCTATATATGTTCTATAATAGTAATTTTTATTTTTTTATACTGATAAATATTAGTATGGGTCTAGAGGTGACTTCGAGTGACAGTTGATACAATTTTATGGTTGTTCTGTATCATTGTCGGCGGTATAATACTTGTTATTGTTATGGTAAGTGGACTAATAGTAATTGCGAGGCAATTTGAACATGACCCCTGGGCTCTAGCTAAGAGAACATTCCTTCTTGTATGGGGTGCTACCAAGGGGTTTTTATTCATCTCTCCGACCGATGGTTGGGTGGAGATTATAGTTGAGTCCCTAGCGGTTAGTCTAATATTTACGGCTGTAATAGTAATGGGAGCAGGAGTATATTTCAGGTGTAGGAAAGCTGAGAGTTAAATTTTATCCAAAAAAAAATTAACCAAAAAAACGTGTAATGCTTTGGAATTGAATTTCGATGGTTTCTGATGGAGCTGAAAGGTTCTTTTCAAGGCATATCCTATACTTATTCAGGATAAGAGCTGTTCTTTTATATCGAGAATTTTGAAAAATTCGCTCTTATCTAATGTGCGTGCCTGCATTAATCTTGCCGTTCGAGCTGTTCTTTAAGCTTTTTAACTTCTTCTTCAAGTTTACTAATACGTTCTTCTAGTTCTTCCTTTTTTTTCCTTTCTTTTCTTTAAAGCTGGTGCTGCCCATGTTGCTGCCATTTTTTCATTCACCTCACTGAGGGCTAGTAGCCATTGATTACCTTTAAAAAATCTTTGCAGGACGGATGTTGGGGGCTCAATATTAATTTTTTAAAACTAAGTGTGTGTTTGGGTTTGGGGTTAAACTTTAACCCCCCACACACACACACAAATGCGTTTATTGAACACTCAATCTAGGAGGCGCGCGCTGGGTCCAACTACGCTTCGAGAGGGCGTTCGGCTTATACCAGGCATCCTCGCAGCGCACGCATGGAAAGGAGGAACCTATCACTTCAGGAAATATATGAAGGGAATGCTAAGAAGCAAGATTATCCCTGCGTAGGTGAATGGGCTCACGGGGCCCATTGCACCGTAGAGGTAGCCTCCGATCAACGGGCCGACCGCTGAGCCCAGACGGACGCCAGCCATATTCAAGCCGAAGGCTGAGCCTTTATATTCCTCACGGAAAACCTCTGACACTATGGCGAGAGTCGCTGGGCCCATCATACTCAGCAGCCCTCTGGAAACCACATATATCAGCAGATACATGTACCAGCACTCCACTATCCCCCACAGCCAGTAGATCAACGGGAGGGGCAGTATCAGCAACGTGATGAGCCTCTTCTTGCTGTATCTATCCGCTAGCAGCCCCCCGGGTACCTGTATGAAGATCCCCAGAATGTTGGCTGACGTGAAGAAGAGGCCGATGATGGTGGTGGAGAGGCTGAGCTGCTTGTTCAGGAAGAGGGGCAGCATGGTGCCGACCATGGATTGGGCTGAGTTCGTTAAGAGCCCGAACATGAAATACAGGAAGGCTGCTAGGAACCCGGTCTCAACGATTCCGGTGCGGGGGGCGTCAGGCTTCTTTTGGTTGGCTTCTCTTGGGGGTCTTTCATCAAGCTTCAAAGCTGGAATGAGGCTTAAGAAGAATGCGGCGGAGGCGGCCAGCAGTGGCACCTGCCACCCCATATTCTCCGCCAGATACCCACTGACTGGGGGGGCCAAGGTTCCGCCTATAGACCAGTCCAGGCTCATGAGGCCGAAGACGGTGGCTTCGGTCGCTGGCGTCGAGATCGACGATATGAGGGTCATCCTCGCCGGTCCGACAAAAGCGTCAGCTATCCCGTGGAAGATGTATAGAAAGGCAACGGTCCTCCAGTTCTTCGCCAAGGCGATGAAGAGGGTGGACACAGCCCAGAGTAATATCCCTAATAGAAGCATCTTCTTCTCCCCCACTCTGTCTATTATGTAGCCTGCCGGGAACATGAGCGCGGTCCCGGCGACGCTTGAAAGAGATATGACTAGGCTGATCTCCATCTCCGACGTGTCGAGGCTCCGGGAAGAGGGGCTGGATGAGTTGGAGGGCTACGACGACCACGAGACCTGTAGCGAAAAGCAAAAGCAGGTTTCTTTCCAGTCTGCTGAAGGAGCCTATTTTATCGATCGCTCTCTTAAGCATCGCTGTGATATGTTAATTATTATATTTAAGGTAGGGATGCTGTTTTCATTTGCGCGATGGCATGAGAAGCCGTTTATCCCGACGGCGCTCAAGCCATCCCATGAGCGCCTTTGTCTGTGGACTGGACGTCCACAAGGAATCGACCTACGCGACCATCCTGGGACCAGACGGCGAGGTCGTCACCCAGAGGAGGATGCCAAACGAGGAGGTTCCAGCCTTCCTCAAACCCCACCCAGTGGAAAAGGTGGCCATGGAGGCCTCCACCAGCATCGCGCCCCTACACAGGAGGCTGACCGAAGAAGGATACCAGGTCACCGTCTCCCACCCAAGGAAGACCCGGTACATCGCCGAGGCCCGCATCAAATCCGACCGGGTCGACTCCAGGGCCCTGGCGGAGCTCCTCAGGCTGAACAGCCTCCCAGAGAGCTACATGCCCCCGCCCCACATCGCCGTGCTCAGGGAGAAGGTCCGACGCAGGGCCTTCCTGGTCCGGGAGCGCACGAAGCTCAAGGTCAAGATAAAGGGCGTCCTCACGTACGAGGGCGTCAAGCCCCCAATGGAGTACGGCCTATACACCCGGAGGGGGAGGGAGTGGCTCGAGGGCCTGGGGCTGGACTCCATCAAGTGCTACCTCAGGGTGATGGCGACGCTGAGGGAGGAGATCCGCCGGCTCAGCCTGGAGCTCAGGCACATCGCCGCCGGGGACGAGGACGTCAGGCTCCTCATGACGATACCCGGCGTCGGCTACTACATAGCGCTGCTGGTGAAGGCCGAGGTGGGCGACATCGGCCGGTTCCGGAGCGGCGACCGTCTGGCGAGCTACGCCGGTATCGTTCCCAGCACCCACAGCAGCGGCAAGGTCACCCGTCACGGCCGCATCACCCGTGAGGGGTCGGCGTGGCTTCGGTGGGCGATGGTGGAGGCCGCCCTGGTGCACCTCAGGTACGATACTCCGGTGACCCGGTTCTACCACCGGGTGGCGGAGAGGAGGGGTGCGAAGACTGCCAGGGTCGCGGCTGCCCGGAAGCTACTCACGGTCTGCTGGTCGGTCGTTTGGCCGTGGTCGTTTGCGCGATTGAGGGCGCCTGGAGGCGGAGCCATAGTGCCCGTGTGGTGGGCGTATAGGCGCGTGCTGTATTCCACGAGGAGAGCAGCTGAGAAGGAGGAGGTAAATGCTAAATAAAAGCTTCACATAGGCGCGCGCATTGGGATTTTTATTGTTAATTCGCTATTCATAGATAATGTATTGATAATCTATAGTCGCGCGCGCAAATAAATTTGTATAAAATGAGCGCCTATGTCTTAGAGATCAGATTCTAGGAGTCCAGTTCTTTTTTTCTTCACGTACAAATTTAGCTAGAAGTAATGCCTCTTCGTTGATCAAGGTATCAATGGTCTGACTTTTCCCGTACCTCATGGCAGGGATCTCAACTCTTGTTAAGAAGAACTTGTCAAGCTCCCTCATCATACGTCTGGTCTCGACATCGTTCAGATACTCCCGTTTACCCTTTCTCTTCCGAGAGACGCTCTCGCTCTTCACCTTGAAATCCCTCTCCTTGAGTCCCTGACAGAACTGGATCACGAAGTCATCAATTAGATACCTGTAAAGCTCCTGAAGGTCGCACACCAGACTTGGTTTTCCGTACTGCACCGAGTGAAGGAACCCGAGATATGGCTCAAGCTTCGCTCTGATAATTGCTCTATGAACTCTCCACTGTAAGACCTCATAAGCCAGATTGAAGATGTTATTCGTACCATCATAGGCCTTGAACTTACTCCTCCTCTCTACCATTCCCTCTGCCTGAAGCCTCCTCGTCCTCCTCGCCATCAGCCCAACGCCCCCTGCGATCCTGCTCAGATCCCTCCTCATACCCAACGAACAGCATCCCAACCACGCAGTCTTCCACCTCCGACTACAGCCACGCCCACTCATAGGCCAAGAAGGGGGGAGGGGGGGTCATGCAGTCCACACGTGAAAACAAGGCCCTCCGTAGAAAGGAGCCCGGATAACGCCCCTTTCCGATCACATTCATACCAAAAGGGGCGTCTATTCAGACCAAAAACGCGCTCTAAACCAGACTAGGCACGGATCAATGAACCCTAACGCCCCTGAGCCACACCCTCCACACGAACATATGAAAAACCTGAAAACCTTATGACAAGCTACCATCGCGAAAAACAAACATAACTACCACAGTAACCACCCCATGAAAAATCTTATTCCCAGCCACTATCATATCGAAAAACAAGAAGCGGGCCCGGTGGGACTCGAACCCACGGTCGCCGGCTCCGGAGGCCGGCGCATTATCCACTCTGCTACGGGCCCACAACAACACCACAAATCTCAACAACATTAAAGCGTTTCCCAAGCCCCAAAAGATACCACGCGTGCTTACTCTGGATCCAGCCTGCAGAGGCTGTTATAGGACCCTCTCAGCAGTTTCTGGGCGCCTTCAACGATCACGGGGCCAATTCCTTTTACATCAGACAGCGGCCCGTGGAGTCGCCTGGTCTTCCCGCTCTCCGAAACTCGGATCTCGGCGTTATTGAACTCATCCAACACCCTGTATGGGGTGTCGAAGTGGCGTAGGAGCTCCTCCGCTAGGGTCGTGCCTATCTGGGGTAGCCCCGAGAGAAGGAATACCTGCTGCTGGTGGAGGGGCATACTCCTCCTGACGCTCCTCAGCTGGATGGGGCGCTCCTCCTCGACCTGCTCCCTGTAGGCGAGGCGGTGAAGCAAGATGCCAGTCGACTTGACGTCCTCCGTGGGGATTATGGAGAACCCGAAGTCCAAGGCTAGGCTCGAGAGAGCACCGTAAACGGAGGCGGGGCTCATACGGCTCCGCCTGAGCGCCCTCGATATCTGCCCCTCCAGGATCATGACGGGCCTCTCGTAGGCTTCCGCCATGCCCTCCGCCTGGCCAAAGAGGCGCCCATCCCTGATGCTCCCCAGGAGGTCCGAGGCACCCTTCCGCTCCACCCCGCACCTATCGGACACCACGTAGTCGCAGACATCCAGACTCCTCACCTCAACATCGAAGCCCGACATGCGGAGGTAGTTAACGATGTCCCGCCTCCCCGAGGCCTCATTACTGTCGACGCAGATGTGCAGCGCCTCAGCCATCCCCCTTTTCCACCTCGAATGCCAGCTCCACCCTGGAAGGCTCCCCAACCCCCTTAAAGGACCTCACGAGGCTGAGGACCACGTTCCTGGTCACCTCCTTCACAAAGGGGCCCAGGGGAACCGTCTCCCCATCTACCCGAAGACACAGGTCTCCAAAGTCCAGCCCGACACATTTCCCTGCATCAGCCTCCCCCGACAGGATCGCCCTGGCCAGGCCCTCGCATTCGTCGTACCCACATCCCCCGCAGTTGAGCCCTGGTAGCAGGGGAAAAGCCTTCAACTCCACCAAGTCCGCAAGTTCACCAGGGCGACTGAGCGGGATCACAGGAACCTGGCTGCGTATCGACGGCCCTGTTCCCTGCGTATCTGCGACAGCGATCTCGAGACCGTTCGACAGGCTCTCGATCTCCCCTTCATTCCTGGGGGTAATAATCCTCGCCACGTTCTTCAGGTATTTGAACCCCTCCAAAACAACGAAGTCGAGCTCCCCGAGCTCGGCCACGGCCTCGTTCACAGTGAGGTTCCTGTCGATGAAAAGGGCGGCGCCCTTCTCGTGGATGATGGCTGAGGCCCGGGCGCCTGCCTGCCTATGACGCCATGTGTCCTTCCCAGGGGTGTCCAGGAGGGTTTCCTCCACTGTGTGCTTCAGGGTACCGACCCTATACCCCCTACCCGTCAGCTCCCCCACAAGGGCCTCTATAACCTGGGTCTTCCCCGAGTCTTTATAGCCTACAACTGCGACCGCCCTAGGCCTCGACATTTCAGTATACAATCCGTCAGGCTGGATAAATGGTTACTGAGAGCGTGGCTTTAGGGACCCTTCGAATCGCAAATATAAACGTTAAGGTTTACCTGTTATGAGATGGTATCTCTTCGATTCTTCGGCGGTGTAGGCGAGATCGGAGGGAATAAGATCCTGCTAGAGGACGGGGACGCCCGCGTCTGGTTCGACTTCGGCCGGTCCTTCACGACGGGGGGCGACTACTACACAGGGTGGCTCCAGCCGAGGTCGCAGTGCGGCCTCCGGGACTACTTCGAGTTCGACCTACTGCCGCGGCTCGACGGCCTATACTCAGAGGGGATGCTCTCCGGCTCCTCGCTCCCTTACGTCGAGCCGATGTTCGACGGGGTCTTCCTCAGCCACGCCCACCTCGACCATGTCGGCCACATATGCTTCCTCGACCCGCTGATGCCGGTGTTCTGCGGCTCCGGAACTAAGCTTTTCATGGAGGCGGCGGAGGAGACGAGCGGCTTCACCGACTACGGGGAGCACGATTACCGCACGTTCCGCAGCGGCATGAGAGTCTCGTGCGGCGGCCTGGAGGTCGAGCCCATCCACGTAGACCACTCCATCCCAGGGGCGTACGGCTTCATCGCCCACACCTCAGCCGGCGCGGTCGTCTACACGGGGGATATAAGGGCCCACGGCCCGAAGAGGGAGATGACCTCCGAGTTCCTCGAGGCGGCGCGGGGCGCGGAGCCCGTCGCCATGGTCTGCGAGGGTACGAGGATGGCGAGGAGGGAGACTCGTAGGAACCTCTCGGAGGTGCAGGTGCTGGAGGGGGTTAAGCGGGTCTGCGGCGAGGCCGACAGGGAGAGGAGGGCGGTCTTCTACACACATAACGGGAGGGATACCGATCGGTTCCGCACGTTCTACACGGCCGCCGAGGAGTGTGGGAGGAGGATCGTGGTGACTCCGAGGACCGCCTACCTGCTCTGGAGGCTCGTGGAGGACGAGCACCTGGATCTCCCGGACCCGACGAGAGACGACCTTATCGCAGTCTACTTCGTGAGGAAGAGGAGCGGAGAGTACCAGGAGACGGACTACTACCTCTGGGAGAGGCCCTTCCTAGACTGGATGGTGACAGGAGAGGACGTGCGCGAGAGACCGTCCGACTTCCTAGTGAGCCTCGACTTCGTCAGGTTCACCGAGCTCATCGACATCCAGCCCGAGCAGGGGAGCCACTTCATCTACAGCATGAGCGAGCCCTTCTCCGAGGACGACGCGGAGGAGGCGGTGATGCACAACTGGCTCAGGCACTTCAGCCTCCGCTACCAACAGCTCCACGCCTCGGGCCACATGAGCAGGGAGGAGCTCGTCGAGGCCGTCGAGTTCGTGGGGCCCAAGAAGCTCTTCCCGGTCCACACCGAGGGGCCTGAGCTCTTTGGGGAGCACTTCAATTTCTCGGTCCCGCCCGCCGTCGGGGAGCGCTACGACCTATAACTCGGCTCTCCTCGATGGTCTGCAGTTACTGCATAATTCGGCCTCGGGTGACCCCAGATTCATCACTCTGGCGTCGTTTACGTTTTCTGGAGCCGTTGGATGCGGATGTCTCGACGTAGACTAGGGTCGTTGATGAATTTGCTGGGGGCCGTTATGGTGCTGGCGGAGGTCCTCGCCCCGCTGGTCTTCTGAATAGGGCTGGAGCGGTTCGGGGATTCGGGCAGGGCGGTGGGCGTGCTCCAGGGGATGATGGTGGCCGTGACCGCGCGCGGTCTTTCCCTAGTGAAGGTTCCCTCGCTATCCCTTATATAATGCGCTTGTCGGTATGATTCTGAACGGTGCCGAGGTTGAGAGTTGCCGTAGTCGACAAGGAGCGGTGCCGCTCTGACAAGTGCGACCTGGTCTGCATCAGGTTCTGCCCCATGGTCCGCACCAGAAGGGAGGCCATCCGCCTAGACGAGGAGGGGAAGGCCTACGTAGCGGAGTTCATCTGTAGCGGCTGCGGCATCTGCGTCCGGAAGTGCCCCTTCGACGCCCTCCGCATCGTCAACCTCCCCGACGAGCTCGAGTCGGAGCACATACACCGCTTCGGCCCCAACGCCTTCACCCTCTACAGGCTCCCGGTCCCAAGGGAGGGCACCGTCGTCGGCCTCCTCGGCAGGAACGCTATCGGCAAGACCACCGTACTCAGGATCCTAGCCTGGGAAATGGACCCGAACCTCGGAAGATACGACAAACCTCCAAGTAAGGAGGAGATCGTCGAACACTTCGCAGGCCTCCCCCTCCACGAATACCTGGAGAAGCTCTACAGCGACCAGATGCAGGTCGTCTACAAGCCCCAGTACGTCGACCAGATCCCCAAGGTGGTGAAGGGGACCGTGGGCGAGGTCCTCGAGGCAAGGGACGAGCGGGGCATCCTGGAGGAGACCGCGAGGTATCTGGAGATCGACCAGCTCTTCGACAGGGACCTCGGGGTCCTGAGCGGCGGCGAGCTCCAGAGAGTCGCCCTCACGGCGGCGATCTGCA
>SMTZ1_10018368_pt1 | contig 10746 bp, 8 predicted proteins | sample DeeMarSWOR136_30_FD_25667 | JGI IMG/M metagenome (IMG submission 25667) | reverse complement strand
GACTATCGTGTCATTGTCCAGAAACAGTGTCTCTTCAAACGGGCTCAGGTCGCATATTCTGGTCTTGTTTATCTTGCCCCCGGCGCCAAATCGTTCAACGTGTATAGGAAGCTCAGGATGATGCTCTCGAACGGAGGCGATGGAGCGCTGAGCGTTTTTTGATGCTTCTCATCGTCGCCCCATATCATGTATATAATTCCACGTTTGGCTTCGGGCTGCCGCGTCGCAATAGCAGACTTGACTGATTCCAGAGGTCTCTCTTGCCGCTCCCGGCTTTGTGTCAATCTTGTATCCTTATCGCTCATTTCAGTTCCACGAGCCTTGCACCACCGGTGCCACATTTTTCGATATGCATCTTCCACGCCGAGTGCGAGTCTTTTTGCATTGCACAAACCACAGGAAAGCATTCTCTCTCTCATGGAAGCTCGAATCTTCACAAGGGACTGATGATTTTTGGCCAGCGCCGTGGCTTTAGCGACATATTCTTCGGCTGTCCCGGCCGCGAAGAACTCCAGACCGACCGACCTGAGCAAACTCAAGCCGAGTCGGGAAGCGAAGGACGCGCCATAGAGCGAGATGATCGGCACCCCCATCCAGAAAGCATCACAGGTCGTCGTATGACCATTAAAGGGAAATGTATCCAGGCAGATATCAATGCGTTCATACTCCCGCAGGTGCTCAAGGTAAGTCATCCACCCTCTGATTTCAATCCTGTCACGGCTGAGCCCAAGAAGCTCAAACTGACGCAGGTAGTGGTCTCTAATATCCTAGTTATCCCCTTTCTCGAATCTCAGTACAAGTCGCGATTTGTCATTGGCTTTCAAGACTTCGGCCCAAAGCGACATGACCGGCGAGATATAGCCGATTCGCAGGGGGCGATCCGGATCCGCAACGTTATCGTGGACAACTTCCATGCGATTCACCGGCGCGTGAATCTCAGCCCAGCGTTTGTGCTCGTCAAAAATCATTTGTGGGTCAACGTCCGGCAAATGACGGAGATTGAACAGCATATGGGAATGGACATCTGAATCCCATGGGTGGATCTTCACCATCTTGGGCAACAAATCAACGAACTGTTCTATTTCGCCCGTCGATATCAAAGGCTCACCGAATTTCTCCCATAGAACAGCCTCGCGGGAAGACAGCTTCGACGTTTCTGTTACATATGCGGCGGCCTGTGAAAGAATGCCAATGGCGAGATCAAGCTGACCCTCCTCAAAAGCTGATCTGACTCTATGGAGAAATGCAGATAACCCATCTTCAGCTACACCCTGTTCAACAGCCAAAGTCTCTTTTGCCTTGTGTTTGCCGTGACAAGATTGTTTCTTCTTTTTGTGTGCCATTCCAAGTCTATCACAATGAACAACAATCGTACTATTGTGCCGCCAGAATACTGGCAAACAGTTCAAACATGTATAGTCGGCCTAAAACACTATCTGACCTTGGAGGTTCTACAAGCTACTTGCGAACCTCAGCCAAACTGTCATCCGGAACAGTCTTTGAATACATATCGAGCTGGCAAAACCGAACCACTGCATTTTTAGCAGACTGTTCTTTATTCCAGTCGAGAAGCTTTTCGGGAACATCATAATAGCCATGCCATATCTTGATCGGCCCAAAGAATGATCTGTACCAACTGGGCCGAAAGTTCCAGTTATATGGCAAAACAAATGGTAGAAATCCAGTCTGTTCGATTGCCAAAGCAAAGCTGCCCTGATTAGCTACTGGCATTATGCACAGCCCATTATCCTTGTAATGAATAATCGACGCATCCGTTGTTGGAAACAATTTCTCCCAGGCGTTAAAAACGGGCTTTGCCTTTGCGGTAAAAAAAAGAATACCGCAGTTGTATTCCACTATATCTCCGCAAAGCCGATCGTCACTGTAACGCATTGCCCATGGACATTCATTGATACAGCACGCCAGGCCAAATTGCCTGGCCTTATCGAAAGCAAAATCCAGGTTCCCCATTACGACTGTATCATTATCCAGATAAGCAGTTTCCTCAAACGGTGTCAAATCGCATAGTCTGGTTTTGTTTATCTTGCTGCCGGAGTCAAATTTTTCAACGTGAACAGGGATGTCAGGATGATATTGCCTCAGAGATGTAATTGACCGCTGCATCCACTTTTCGGCCTTTTTAGTGTCACCCCATACCACATAGAGGACTCCGCGCTTAGCTTTATATTTTCTTTTAATCCCCTGAGGTTCGGAAGATTTTGATGGCTTGGTATTATCCTCCTGTGATCGGTGCTGGTCGTCTGACTTTGTTTCTTTATTAGCGATGTCAAATTTATGATCTTTGCACCATCGATGCCACATTTCTCTATAGGCATGCTCAATATCTTCGGCAAATTTGGTTTTGTTGCAAAGGTCGCTGGCGGCCATTCGGTGACGCATTGTGGGACGCATTTTTGCCAGCGAAGGCAGATTATGGGCCAGCGCAGTTGCTTTTGCGACGTATTCCTGTGGTGTCTTCGCTGCAAAAAACTCCATTCCTACCCGGCTTAGTATGCTCAGGCCTACTCGCGAGGTGTGAGGTTCGCCAACCAGTGAAATCACAGGCACACCCATCCAAAGTACCTCGCAGGTGGTGGTTGTGCCGTTATACGGATAAGTATCCAATGCGATGTCCACCTGGTGGTATAGTAGCAAGTGGTCCGTTTTGGATTTCCAGCCGCATATTTCAACTCTGTCAGGTGAAATACCTAATCGCTCAAAGCGGCGCAGGTAATGATTTCTCACTCCATAATCGTTGCCCCGTCTGAATTTCAGCAGGAGCCGGGAGTCTTCATTAGCTTTGAGGATTTGTACCCAAAGCTCCATTATATATGGATTAATCTTGCAGTTATTGTTAAATGAGCCAAAAGTGATATAGCCGTTATCTTCGGCGGGCAACGGCCCTACAGGCGGTGCAAACTCGGGTGGTCTGTAACAAAGAAAACCGTCGGGCAAAAAGACCAGCTTCTCGGTGTAAAATTCCTGTGATTGAGGCGAATCGGCCAGAGCGTCCGTCAAACGATAGTCAATTTGCTCCATTCCGGTTGTGCCGGGATATCCTAAATAAGAAACCTGGACAGGGGCCGGTTCATATGCCAGGGCGATTAGGCTGTTATGGCTTGTGTGTCCAGCAAGATCAACCAGGACATCGATTTTATCGTCCTCAATGAGCCGAACAAGGCTTTCGTTGTCGAGTCCATAAATATTCCGGTAGTAATCGAACTTTTGTTTAAGGCGCTCAGTGACAATGTCTGGTTTAGCGATATTGCCATACCCATAGACTTCGAATTCTCGTCGATCGTGGCCCTCGAGGAGTGGCTCAAAGAAGAATGCTACCGGATGTGTGCAGAAGTTTGGGGAGATATAACCGATCCTGAGCTGACGGTCGGGGTTGGGAAGATTGTTATGGGAAATACGCATCTGTCCTGCTGGGGCGTGAATTCTCGCCCACCGTTTATGCTCATCGAAAATCGTTTTGGGCTCGATGTCCGGCAGGTGATGCAGGTTAAACAACATATGCGAATGAATCTTCATATCCCATGGTAGTACTTCTATCATCTTTGGCAATGAATCAAGCAGATGCTCCATTTCGCCTGTTAAAATCAAATGGACTCCAAAATTCTTCCAGAGAGTAGCATTGGGGTGGGCTACATTTAATGTCTTTATCAGGTATTCTGTAGCTTGTGAAAGAATCGCAAAAGCTCGGTCAAGTTGTCCATCTTCAGCAGATGTTTTGATATCGTTAAGAAATCGCAACAGAGTATTCTTCGATTCGCTTTGCAGAGTGGACGGAGATTGTTTTGTTTTATTGTTCCAGCTATGAGAACGTTTCTTTTTTTTTCTGCTTCGCGTCACTTATATTGTTCCTGACATCAACAATTCTTTCAGCATAGATGTTAGCTCATATCAGCCAAAGCAATGTTTGCAAAGCTGATTTATCGGCTGTGCGTATCACTTGCTCACCACAAGTTCTTTTTCGGATTTACTACTATGCTGATCAGCACACCACCGATGCCACATCTTCCGGTAGGCCTGTTCGATATTTTCCGCAAATTTATCCTTGTTACAGAGGGGACTGACAGCCATTCGCATACGCATAGTAGACCTGATTTTGCTGAGGGCATCCGGTTTCGACGCAAGCGCGACCGCCTTTGCGACATACTCATCAGGTGTCGATGCGACAAAGAACTCCAGCCCCAGGCGACTTAGAATACTGCGCCCGACTCTCGACATATGATGATTTCCGACAAGGGAAATTACCGGAACGCCCATTAAAAGTGCCTGGCACGTTGTTGTCGTGCCGTTATAAGGGAACGTATCCAGCGCTATATCGACCCGGTTATAAAGTTCAAGGTGTGCAGGCGGCGGCAGCCAGCTGCAGGTTGCTATTCTATCGGGAGAAATGCCATGCTCGGCAAAACGTTCAACGTACATTTCGCGAATCTCATCATCACCGCCGGACCTGAATTTCAACAATAACGAAGAACCCGGCGTAGATCTTAGTATCCGCGACCACATCTCTATAACAACAGAGTTTATCTTGGTACTATTGTTGAAGGAGCCGAAAGTAATACTGCCTTTTGTTTGGCAAGGCGATTGAGCTACTGCCGGCATCATCTCGCCGGGACCGTAACAGAGAAAGCCTTCCGGCAAATAAAATAACTCTTCGGCATAAAACTTCTCAGATCCGGGAGGATCGGCAATCTCATCGGTCAGTCGATAGTCTATCTGGCTCATACCCGTCGTATCCGGATAGCCAAGCCAGGTCACCTGTACCGGAGCCGGCTTATAAGCCATCGCATAAATCCTGCTATTTGCTGAGTGCCCCGCAAGGTCTACAAGAATATCGATACTATCGTTTTCGATCAATTCAGCCACTGCTTTGTCATCAAGCGGCCGAATGTTCCTATAGTAGTCGAATTTATTCTTGAGCCTATCGGTTGTAGCATCGTAATGCATAACATTACCATACCCATAAACTTCCACAATATCCCGATGATGTGCATCAAGCAGCGGTTCAAAAAAATATGTTACGGAATGGCTGCGAAAATCCGGAGAGACGTAACCAATTCGAAGCTTTCGCTCGGGATCGGGAACATTTCTGTGAGATGTTTTAGCCAGGCGCTGTGGCAAATTCCTCTGTGCCCATCGCCTGGATTCTTCAAAAACGCTCGATTGATCCACCTCTGGCAAACAATGCATATAAAGAAAAAGATTTGAATATGCAGGGTTGTTATCGGGTCTTTTTTCAGTCGTTTTGCGCAACAGCTCTATTGCCTTTTCTGTTTGGCCCAATCGCATCAGACTGGTTCCAAGATTGCCCCACAGCATTGGCTCATTCGGAGCCTTTTCCATAGCCATTCCCAAATAGTGAATGGCCTCATTGAGGCGACCAGAGTGCTGGTATATAGTAGCCAATTCGCTATAGATAGCAGGATGAGGATTTATTTTCAAAATGTCCTGGTAGAGATCCTCTGCTCTTTGCACCTGCCCGATTTGGCAGACCAGCAAAGCTACTTTGTACATCATGAATATTCTGGACGAACGTGACTGCGACGACAAGCTCTTTTGAACAGACTTTTCTTCCAGAAGCAGGGTAGCTTCTTCAATGCGACCATCCTCAACGGCAGCATTCGCCTCTTTAAGCCAGCGAGGCATGCTGACTTTCCAAGCATCGTAGTCCAATGGCCGTTTCCTGGCTTCGGCAGCATTGGGGCGCGAAGGGCTTTTTGTCTTTCTATTATACCGGGATCTACCACGGTATTTGCTATTTTGACCCATCTCTATTACTTCTAATTAACCCTACTTAGCGCATACTTTGTCTGCAAAAAGTAGCAATACTTGTGCCAAATGCCTGAAATGAACAGCTTTCGATCCATAATGCTGGTTTGGCCCATTGTTGAGGAAGCGGAAGTGTCTGGATTCTATACAGTATGACTGTGTTTCTGGGCAGGCGAATCTTATCAGGTTATTGCTTTCCAGCCTTGATTGAGCTCTTCCAACAGCTTGATGACTTCTTCAATCTTGCCGGGGTCTTGTTGTATATTGGCTTCATGAAGGTGTCTGATCGTAAACATATACAAACTGCGGAGATTCGTCGCAACTTCACCACCGGCCTCCATATCAAGAACGGCATTGAGTTCGTGGATGATATCCTCCGCTTTGTTGAGGTACTTGCTTTTTGCTTCGTGGTTGCCTGCCTTCAGTTCCGCGATCGCCAGTTTTAAGAATTTGATGGCACCCTCGTAGAGCATAACGATGAGCCGGCCTTTGGATTGGGTGGTTACCGCGTTTTCCCGATATGTTTCGAGGCCCTTCATGATATCACTCCGTTAGCACGTTTTGAATGTATGATGGCGCTTATAACATATGGGGAGATGGCTGTGCGGGCCATCTCCCCGAGGGGGCGTTCAATAAGTCTTAGCTGCTTATCTGAGCAGTGGAAGTGCCATCTGAGGCATGGCATTGGCCTGCGCCAACATGGCGGCACCGGCCTGCGCAAGCACCTGCGTTCTGGTCAGGGTTGCCATCTCTGTTGCAACGTCGACGTCAGAAACTCGGCTTTCTGCAGCCATCAGGTTCTCGGCCTGAATGTCCAGAATCGATATCGTGCTCTCCAGACGGTTCATTTTATAGCCGAATGCCGCACGGGCCGTATCTTTGGTGGTAATTGCCGTGCCAATACTCGTCAAAGCGGTCGTTGCAGCGGCCGTAGTCAGGATATTAATACCCGTACCAGCAGCAACGGCGTCGAAACACTCTGTACCTCCTCCACCCGCCTCGATCTGTATACCACCAGTGGACCCCTGTTGCCGTAATCGCTACTACGTCTGCGGTGCTTGCCTGCGACTCCAGCTTGAGCTTATAGTCATTATCCTCGGTGTCATAATATGCCGAAGCCATCGCATAGTTCAGCGTGTTACCGTTTGTGTCGTTCTTGTTGATGTTCTGACTTGCCAGGTTGATGGCATCAACAACTTCCTGCAGCGAGTAGCTCAATGCGGTATCAGCGCCGGATGCGAAGTAAACAGTGACTACTTCCTCATCGACGTCAGTGGCAGGGTCGGTGTCGGTGAATGTAATGTCAAGTTTCAGGCCATCGGTCGCACCCGCGCCTCCCACATCGTTCACTGTCAGATAACTGGCAGTTTTTAACTGAACACCCTCGGTTGCGACAACTTCAGCACCGGCACTGCCGGTTGTGATATTGAGGCCGCTGCTGGCGGTCCGCATATCCTGCCTCGAGACCGAGATCGTGCTGTCTGTGCCCACGTGAATCTCAACATCATCGGTGCTGTCGGCGGTGGTGAGCATCCGGATGCCGTTAAACGCTGTCGCACCGGCGATTCGGTCGATTTCTGCCGCCATTTCCGCAAACTCCGCGTTCATGATCGTACGCTGTGCGGAAGAATAGGAGCCCGTCGCGGCCTGCTCGGCCAGCTCCTTCATACGAATCAGGTTGTCATCGATAACAGCCATCGAACCTTCCATCGCCTGCAGCATACTAATGCCGTCCAAGGCATTACGGGCCCCCTGCTGCAATACGGCAACGTCTGCACGAATGAGCTCTCGTACAGCCAAACCAGCGGCATCATCTTTCGCGCCATTGATGCGGAGGCCTGATGCGAGCCTTTCGACGCTTGTGGCCAGGCTGTCATACGCCTTGCCCAAGTGTCTGGCAGCATTCCCTGCCATAATGTTGTTCTTAATTGCTAACATAATCTTGGCTCCTTTACAAAGAAAGAAACGTTTCCTTACCCAAGGCTCTGTCAAGCCCCCATGTCCCGGTCCGATGGGCAACGAGCACATCGGGCGTAAAAATCCTTTCAATCTGCATTTTCGATTCGTATGAGAAAAACTTAAGGGGTTTTCGGTTAAAAAGAGCGGCGGGAATATCGGACCCGTAATATCATCATTGATGATGCTGATAAGCACGTGTCGCGCCGGGGTAGTGGGAACCGACCGCAAAAATATTTTCAAACGCAACGGCGTCAATGATAGTTGTTAGGAAGTTTTTTTGCAGACTGGATTTTGAAAGGTATCACAGAGTCTGTACAATACGGTAGGTAATGAGAAATCAAGTGCTTCTACGTGCAAACAGGAGACCTGTGTTGCTGCGAAATAAGGACAGAAAAAGCAAAAATGACACAGCGGAGAAAAAAAACGACGCCGCGAGTGTAGAAATCTCCGGCGACAATTCCCCATCCGAATGGACTGTCGCTCAGGCGCTTGACCTCGCATTTTCCCGCTATGGCGACGCCGATACGGTGGCAGCAGAGCAATTGTGCCGACGGGTCCTTGCCAGGGTTCCACGTCAGGCCGATGCAATGCAGTTGCTTGGTCTTCTTCTTACTCAACGCGGGCAATATGTCGAAGCGGCGGAACGTCTCCGGGAGGCCATTATGCAGGCGCCCGGGCATCCGGCGATCCACAACAACCTTGGAATGGCGCTTCATCAAATGGGAAAGACCGACGAGGCTGTTTCGGAATTCCGCAGGGCGATTGAACTTCGACCTGATTTTGCCAAAGCTCATAATAATCTCGGTGCGGCCCTGTTGAAACTTGGCCGTTTGGATGAGGCGGTAGCCGCCTGCAGGGAGGCCATCCGCCTGCAGAGCGATTTTAAGCAGGCATACAACAATCTCGGGCTCGCACTGAAGAAAAAAGGAGACCTGGAAGAAGCGGTGGCGGCCTACGAGGAAGCGCTGAAGCGTGATCCTCAATATGCCGAGGCCCTGAGTAATCTCGGTATGGTGCGCATTGCCCAGGGTAGACTGAAAGAGGCAAAAGGAAATCTGCAAAAGGCGGTAGATTTGGCCCCGAAGTCAGCCACATTCCTCAATAATCTCGGGGTCCTCTTTAACCGGCAGGGTCGCTTTGAAGAGGCTGTCGCTGCGAGCGAAAAGGCCGTAGCTCTTTCGCCGGATTATCTGGAGGCACACAACAATCTTGGCACCGCGTTAATGGAACTCGAGCGATTCTCTGAGGCAAACACGGCCTTTGAAAACGCCATTGCCCTTGATGCTGAATGTGCGGAGCCGCATCACAACCGATCCCTTGTTCTATTGCTGACCGGCCAGTTCAAACAGGGCTGGGAGGAATATGAATGGCGCTGGCGACATGCCGGTTTTTCCACACCGCTGCGGCCGTTCCCTCAGCCGTGGTGGGACGGCTCTGTGGACGACGTGGGAAAACTGCTGGTATGGGGCGAACAGGGCATCGGCGACGAAGTCCAGTTTTCGGGACTTATCCGGCATATAGCCGCACGAGGCATCGACGTCGTCGTCGAATGTGATCGGCGTCTCTCCGGGCTTTTGCGAAGAAGCTTTCCCGAAACGACGGTTGTTGCACGCACCGGTCCTCCGTCGGATGTGCTCAAGGATGCCGCGATGACCCATCAGATCCCAATGTGCTCTATCCCCCGCGTGCTGGGATGGCCCTCGAATGCGACGTCTCTTCCCAACTCCTATATCCTTCCCGACGAGGACTGCCGCGACCGGTTGCGCAGCCAGTACAAAACAGATGAAGAATCGCTTTTGGTTGGGATAAGCTGGAAAAGTGGGAACAGGCAGGAGGGTCCGAAAAGGTCCGTTGATTTGGGCTATTGGGGCCCCATATTGAAGATTGCAGGTGTGCGGTTTGTGAATTTGCAGTACGGCGAATGTTCGAGTCAACTGTGGGCGTCTTCCAAGCGCTTTGGTGTGGAGATTCTGGAGGATGAAACGATCAATCCCCTCACGGACCTGGAAAGTTTTGCCGCCCAGGTGGCCGCAATGGATTTGGTCATCTCCGTAGACAATTCAACGGTCCACTTCGCCGGGGCACTCGGGGTCAGGGTCTGGACTATGCTGCCAACGGTGCCGGACTGGAGGTGGGGCCTTGAAGGCGACAGGACCCACTGGTACCCTGTGATGCGCCTGTTTCGGCAGCAGGACAGGGGAAAGTGGGGGCCGGTTATTTCAAGAATCGCTGAGGAACTCAGGTCGCTGGCTGAACGAGGCTAAACACTCTCGTTCGACGTGCTTGCCTGTTCAACGTTCTATCACTTGAGGCGCTGAGGCAGATCAAGGCCATAGTTGGCATACATTCGCTGTAAGACTCTCCTTTGCAGGTAGCGTACCTTCGGAGATGCCCATTTGCTATATCGCTTGTAGATGAGCTCCAGATTGGTTAGGCGTCGAAGCTTATCAGAGCTGGTGATGGAAATACCGTCGTTTTTCTCTTTGAACTCCGATGTCACTTTGGGGATATGGGCGAATTCATAGTTGTGGGACAGGCGAATCCACATATCCAGGTCCTGGTGGGTCGTCAGCGACTCGTCAAAATATCCCGTCTTTTCAAAGCAGGCCTTTTCGTGCATAATGGTCTGGACGGCGATATAGCTCGCAACAAGAAAGTAATCCCGATTGAAATCCTGAGAATAGTAGATTTCTTTTGCAAGGGTGATGTACGTGCCGTTTCGCTTTTCCTGGAGAATACGGTAAGCATCTGTATAGGCTACATGGTATGCGGTCGTATCCAGGAAATCGGTAAGAGTCTGTATGTGGTCCGGATACAGTATGTCATCGTCATCCAGATAAGAGATGTATTTGCCCCGAGCTTTACGTATTCCAGTATTGCGGGTAGCTGGAAGCCCCTTGTTATTGGGATGACGGACGTATGTAAGGTCGACGTTTTCCGAGGCCGCCTCGATGGCGTTTTGGACATCACAGCCTCCATCGTTGACGACAATGACCTCGATATTCT